>ULJH01034877.1_pt1 | contig 18684 bp, 18 predicted proteins | sample 1950781 | NCBI WGS metagenome assembly ULJH01 (sample SAMEA4835462, study PRJEB28245) | human gut metagenome | biome: gut microbiome; material: fecal sample | place: Denmark | collected 2008 | reverse complement strand
CTTCAATGTCGGGGTATTTCGGGTCAACAAGGATATTATTAGGCGAGTCCTTGCTGAAAAGCTCGTTGTAAAGCTCGCCGTAAATCGAGGTTGTATAGCCCGATTCCATAAGAGCCTGCATAATGTGCGACTTATAAATATTGGTTGAGCCCGTAGCGCATTTAATGATAAATTCTGTGGTTACGGGGTATCTTTTAGCGGTGTGAAGCATCATAATATGAGCCGCTTTTTTCCTTGCAAGAGAATTCTTGTGGCAAAGGCCCTCAAGTCTTGCAGGCATATCGCTGAGATAGCAAAGAATGTGAACCTTCTTGCCTGTCTTTGTATCGGTTGCCGACAATTCAACGCCGGGGATAACCTGAATACCGTACCTCTCGCCGATTATTTTACCCCTGACCGTTCCCGCAAGGCAGTCATGGTCTGTAATCGCAATGGTGGTAATACCTCTTTTTTTAGCTAAAATAATTAAGTCTTCGATACCGAGAGAACCGTCTGAAAGCTTAGTATGACAATGTAAATCTCCGTTCAATTTCTTTCCTCCTCAAAACAATTAAGTATCATATATTTCACTAAAAATGAGTTATGTGTAAATTTAAGCGCATAAACCCTCAATATACTATATACAATTATACTTTCATTTTCGCCAATTTTCAAGGGTTTTATTTTAATTTTGAAAAAATCTTTATCCGCAAAATATTATTCTTTCAAGCTCCGATGCCGCAAGACCCGAATGTACGTCCTTTCGTTTGAGCAGACAGATGCTTCTTTTCGGAATCGGCGGAGTGATGTTCAGGATAATAAGGCTTGAGAGATCCTCGCTCTCAAGGAATTCCTCGGGCACAAAGCCTATTCCGAGATCGGATTTTATCATCGGCAAAATCTGGTCGGCGGCGTTTGCTTCGATTTCGGGCTCAAACGGCAGATCGGAGGCATTGAAATAATCGGTATAGAACTTGTGAGAGCCTGTTCTCTCCCCGAGACCGATAATAGGATAGTTTATCAGCTGATGCGCCGTCAGTACCGTTCCCGTTTCAAGCGAAAATTCCGAACTGCACACGGGAACCTCGTTGATGTTTTTCAATTTGACGGAGGTTATATCCGACGGCAGGTCGAACGGCTGTGTTACAAGCGCAAGGTCGGCAAGCCCGTTTTTAAGCATTGCAATCGCCTGCGGAGTGGTAAGGTTTGATATTTTCAGCTTTACACCAGGGTAATTGTTTCGGAATTTTTTGAGTGCAGGTAAAAGTGAACAATGAAGCGCAATTTCACTTACGGCAACCGTAACCTTGCCCGATTGCAGGCTTTTATCCTGCTCGATTTCCTCCTCGCCGAGCTTAATGCTTTCGACAGCCGTCGCAATTCTCGCATATAGCTTTTCGCCCTCGGGAGTGAGAGCTACACCGTGCCTGTGTCGCACAAACAGGGTGCATCCGAGCTCCTCTTCAAGCTTTTTAACAGTCCTTGTAATGTTCGGCTGATTGTTGAACAGCACATTTGCCGCAGCCGTAAAGCTGCCGTATTTTGCAACGAAATAGAAAATTTTGTAATAGTCGTAGCTGATATTCATATCTTCTCTCCATATAAAAATGATATATCAAAACTTAAAATTTACATTTTACATATATCTTAAATCAAATTATAATATATGCGTTCAAGAAAAGCAACCGTAAAAATTCAAAAAGGAAGCGACGAATATGAGCAAGATTATTTGTATCGGCAGACAGTACGGAAGCGGCGGACGTGAAATAGGAGAAAAGCTTGCACGCACTCTTCAAATTCCATGCTATGATAAGCTGCTTATCAAAAAGGCGGCGTTTGAATCGGGAATGAGCGAGGAATTCATCTCAAAAACCGAGGAGTCGCCTATTAACAGTATTCAGTTTTTAAGCGGTAATCCGTATGCGGATATGGCAGGGATAGGGAATGCGTTTTATTCCGAAAGTCAGCTTGCCTATGACGCTGAAAAAAGAGTTATCGAGGAAATCGGCAAAAAAGGCGATTGTGTTATAATCGGTCGCTGTGCCTCGGCGATACTTCCTAAGGACGAGGTGCTGTCGGTGTTCATCTATGCCGACCATGCGGACAGAGTACGCCGTGTAATGAACAGAAACCGCCTTGACGAAAGGGCGGCGGCTCACAGAATAAAGCATATGGACAGAATGAGAAAACAGTTTTTTGATTTTTATTCGGACACTCAATGGGGTATGCCCGAAAGCTATAATATTATGCTCTCAAGCAGTGCGCTCGGTATGGATATATGTGTAAATACAATAATAAAATGCTTGAAGGAAATGGAAGGAAAAGAAAATGAATAAGGATTTGACAGTCGGAAAACCGCAATCGGTTTTGTGGAAATTCTGCTTACCGCTTTTCGGAAGCATAATTTTTCAACAGCTTTATAACATAGCGGACAGCTTCGTAGCAGGTAAATTCGTAAGCGAAAATGCCCTTGCGGCAGTCGGTAACAGCTATGAAATCACGTTAATTTTCATTGCTTTTGCTTTCGGCTGTAATATGGGCTGCTCGGTTGTTGTTTCGAGATTTTTCGGCGCAAAGGAATTCAAAAAGGTTAAAACCTCCGTATATACCGCCTGCATTTTCAGTGCAGGACTTTGCGTTTTGTTAATGCTCATAGGAATATTCGGTGCAGGTGCATTGCTTCGTCTTATCAGAACTCCCGACATTGTTTTTGCGGACTCGAAGTTATACCTTGACATCTATGTTTGGGGACTTCCGTTTGTTTTCTTCTATAACATTGCGACGGGTATTTTTTCGGCGTTGGGCGACTCGAAAACTCCGTTTTATTTCCTCGCCGTATCCTCGCTTTCAAACATTGCTGTTGATATATGGTTTGTAAAATCCTTCCATATGGGCGTTGCAGGCGTTGCGTGGGCGACGTTTATCTGTCAGGGCATCAGCTGCATACTTGCGATTGCGGTAGTTTTCAAAAGGCTTAATAAAATCGACAAGGAAAAGAACTGCCCGATTTTTGACAAGAATATCTTAAAGCAGATTGTTATAATCGCTATTCCGAGCACCTTACAGCAGAGCTTTATTTCAATCGGAAATATAATCATTCAGGGCATTATCAACGGCTTCGGTGCTCCCGTAATGGCAGGATATTCGGCGGCGGTCAAGCTCAATAACCTTGTAATTACTTCGTTTACAACCCTCGGAAACGGAATTTCGAATTACACCGCACAGAATATGGGTGCAGGAAAGCTTGTCCGTGTCAAGCAGGGCTTCACGGCAGGACTTAAAATGGTGTGGCTGTTGAGTCTGCCGCTGTTCGCACTCTATTTCTTCAAGGGCGAATTCTTCCTCAAACTCTTTATGGACGAGCCTACCGAAACAGCGATATTGACGGGTATAACCTATCTTAAAATACTTTCTCCGTTCTATTTCATAGTTTCCGCAAAGCTTGTCGCAGACGGCATTTTGAGGGGTGCGGGAATGATGAACAAGTTTATGATTGCAACCTTTACAGACTTGATTTTGCGTGTTGTTATGGCGGCCGTTTTCTCGAAAACACCGCTTGGCGCAACGGGAATTTGGTGCGCTTGGCCTGTCGGTTGGTGCGTCGCAACCATTCTGTCGATTGCGTTCTATGTAACAGGCCCGTGGAAAAAGGAAAAAGCAGAAATTACGGATTGAAAATGATATTTCGTACAGTAGGTAGTTACATTGGTTGAGATATTGATTGTTGACAAAATTATTGAAATGCGTAATAATTGTATTGGCGATAGGTAGTAGTATAAGAATGAGTACCTTCCATCGTGTTGAGGTTCCGGTGGAAATCCGGGCGCCTATCGCTGTAAATACAAATGCTTTACCGCTGACTTGAAAGTCAGCGGTTTTTTTATATGCTTGTGAAGAGTTTGCGATACTAAAGTACAATTATTGGGATATTACTATGTGCTAAAAGAAAGATATTGTTGAAAACCACAAGTTGGTGGATTATCATATTACTAAAGAAGATATTATAAGATGGTATAAAAGGTATGGAATTTTCACAAATAAATTCAAATGATAAGTCAATTGAATATTTGAAAAATTTACTTATGAATGTTTTGGACAGTTATTATTATTTTGTTTTAGGCGTTATAACCGATTGTAAACGGTCGAAAAAGAAATATCCCGAAAAGTGTTCCAATGTAACAGAGCAGATTATTGCATATATCGAAGAACATCCGAAAGCAAAATCAAGCGAAATAATTGAATACACATCTAACTGCTGTGGTCTTCCGTGGGGAGACGATGAAGGGGTTTGGCATAGATGGAATGAGATTATTACAGAAGAACAAGCAAAGCAAATCGTCCAAAGAGAGTATTGCGACAACTGATGCCTAAAGCCATTGACTCAACAGCAGCGATATTTTCATACCCGAAAGGAGAATTGAAAATGGAACAAGATAAAAAAGGCTTATATTCACACCCAAGGTGGAATGATAAACAGCTTCCCGTTGTTATAGGACATATAGAGTTTTCTGAAGAAGAAAAGAAAAAGAACCGAGAAGAGTTTTTGGATTATTTAAGAAAAAAGGGATACAACGTTTAACGAACAATTAAATACCTCAAGCACTTTGCAGAAATGCAAGGTGCTTTTTAATGCTGTTTTTCAGATTTGCGGCTGTCAGTTAATGTAATTTACGTCCTGCTGCGTAGGGCGGCGGTGGCTTGCTGCCGCCGCTGGATTGTTGTTGATTTATATTTATTTGCGGCTTAAATCACATTGAAATACACCCACAACCGTAGGGACAGGGGCGAGCCCTGTCCGCAGCAAATTTGATGTATAATTACATTTGCGGACAGCCGTATTTTCAGCCTCCCTTGTGTAAAGGGAGGTGCCGAACGAATGTGAGGCGGAGGGATTGTGAGGTTGATTTCATATGATTTTGTAAAAATCCCTCAGTCATTTTTTTGTTCCCAAAAAATGACAGCTCCCTTTACAAGGGAGCCTTTGGCGGACAGCCGCAAGGGCTCGCCCCTGTCCGCAACAAACCAACAAAAACAAAACAATTATCGGCTGCTATTAAATTAAAATTTATATTAAACATTCCGCTCCCTCTGACGAGGGAGCTGTTGAGCGTAGCGAAACTGAGGGAGTAAAAAGGATTATTTCAAATTATAAAAACTCCCTCAGTCATTTTTTACGAAAAAATGACAGCCCCCTCAAAGATGGGGCGGAAGCACAATTCAAATTTGATAACGACAGGTAACCGTCATATGTTCACAAATTTCCTCGGCGGCAGCAAGCCACCGCCCTACCGTGTACCATATGGACTAAGAGTTCAATTCTCTGTTAAGTCTGTTCTAATATTAAACTTTGTTGTGAAAATCAAATAGGATATGAAAAAAGAGCATCCTTACGGATACTCTTTTTTTTGGTGACCCGGACGAGATTTGAACTCGTGTTACCGCCGTGAAAGGGCGGTGTCTTAACCGCTTGACCACCGGGCCGCCTTATGGTAGCGGCAGTGGGACTTGAACCTACGACCTTTCGGGTATGAACCGAACGCTCTAGCCAACTAAGCTATGCCGCCATTTTATGCCGTCATTGATTACGGCTTTGATATTATAATACATTGCTTGTTGGTTGTCAATAGTTTTTCGCTTAAAAAATAAATTATAAAAAATTTTTTCGATTTTTGCGAAAATGTAACCGTTTTTGGTTTACATTACCCCCGAGTTATAACTACTTATGAAAGGACTTTTTTCACAAATGAAAGGAGAAATGTATGACAACTAAACTGACTAAAAAAGAAAAGGAGTTTTGCTCTTTGTATGTAAAGCTCCGAAACGCAAGGGAGGCTGCGGCGCTTGCAGGCTACAAGGTAATGCCGCAGATAAACGGAATAAGATTGCTCTCAAAGGAGGCTGTTGCAAAAGAAATTGCCCGGCTTTCACGTCTTGAAAGTGCCGTAAATGAGGCGGCGGCAGGCTTTCGCAGGCTTGCCTTCGGCTCTGTGAGCGACGCTGTGAGACTTCTTGACGGCGAGCGTGAGAATTTAGAGGAGATGGATTTGTTTTCGGTATCCGATATTAAAATCCCAAAGGGCGGCGGTATGGAAATTAAATTCTATGATCGCCAAAAGGCTCTTGAGTGCTTGGCTCAGCTTGAAGCTTCGGAGAGCACAGGCTCGGCAGTTCCTTTCTATAAAGCACTAGAAAAATCCGTTGATTTCCTGTCGGGAACACCCGAATATTCTTCTTACGGCGGTGATGACAGCGATGAAGCTTAATTCATTCAGCGAATTTTCGCCAAAGCAGTTGACTCTCCTGACGTGGTGGTGCAAAAACAGTCCTTTCTCATCCTGCGACGCCATTATTTGCGACGGAGCAGTAAGAAGCGGAAAAACGGTGTGTATGTGTATATCTTTTGTATCTTGGGCATTTTACGGGTTCTCGGACTGCTCGTTTGCCTTTTGCGGAAAGACCGTCACATCACTTCGCCGTAATGTCATTACTCCGCTTTTGCCTTTGCTTCGTGATTTGGGGTTTAAGTGCGAGGAAAAGGTGTCTAAAAATCTGATTGAAATTTCCTTTGGAAGCATAACAAACAGATTTTACCTTTTCGGCGGTAAGGACGAGTCCTCGGCGGCTCTCATTCAAGGTATGACCTTAGCCGGAGTAATGCTCGATGAGGTGGCTTTAATGCCCCGTTCGTTTTGCGAGCAGGCGATTGCACGTTGCTCGGTTGACGGCTCGAAGCTTTGGTTTAACTGCAACCCCGAAAACCCGTCCCATTGGTTTTATAAGGAATGGATAAAGAAATGTGACAAAAAGAACTGTTTTTATCTGCACTTCGTTATGGAGGACAATCCGTCACTTTCCGAGGAAATGCTTGCAAGGTATAAAGCCTTATACAGCGGTGCTTTCTATGAAAGATTTGTACTCGGAAAATGGGTTGCCGCCGACGGACTTGTGTATCCGTTTTTCAACGAAAAGTACATATACGAAGTGCCGGATAGCTTTGATAGGTTCTGTGTCTCGTGTGACTACGGAACAGTCAATCCGACTTCAATGGGGTTATGGGGTGAGCACGGCGAAAGCTGGTATAGGATAGACGAATTCTACCACGATTCAAGGCAAAAAGGCTTTCAAATGACCGATGAGGAGTATTACCGTTCACTCGTCTCGCTTGTCGGTAAGAGAAAATTGGAATTTGTTGTTGTAGATCCGTCTGCGGCTTCGTTTATTGAATGTATCAAGCGACACGGTAAATTTACCGTAAAAAAGGCGGAAAATGATGTGCTCGCAGGTATTCACAAGACCTCCGATGCGCTGAAAACAGGAAAAATCAGAATTTGCAAAACCTGTCCCGATATTATAAGAGAATTTTCGCTTTACCGTTGGGATGAGGGTGCAAAGTATGATGCTCCGAGAAAAGAAAACGATCACGCAATGGATGATATGAGATATTTTACGGCTGCCGTTACAAAGGAAGGCTCAAACAATTTCTTTGCGGTCAGCCTTGCAAGGGAAAGGAGGTTTTAATTTGGCAATATTCAAACAGAAAAAGAAAGCGGCACAAGGCTCTGTGCCTGTGCTTGCAGGAGGTACGGGAAGAAGCTCAAGCAGATTTTCGCTTTTGGACAGCTATTCGGCATTTGACCCGATAAGCAATGCGCTTTTTCACAGTCTGCGTGAATCCGTACCGATTATCGACGCCGCAATTTATAAGATTTTGAGGCTTATCGGTGGCTTCAAGGTGCAGACAACCGACGAACGCTTTGACAGGATTGTAGCGGATTTTATAAAGAATGTGCCTGTTGATTCGGGGCAACACTCACTGCAAAGCTTTATCGACGTTTACTTCGACAGGCTTTTGACTTACGGCACTTCGGTTGCGGAAATGGTCATTGATGATGAGGGCAGGGTTGTCTATCTCTACAATGCACCGCAGGACAGCGTAGTGCTAAAGCGCAACAAAACGGATTTCAGAAAGGTTGATGTCTGTTACAGCGAGGATTTAGGCTCACAGCCTTTGGAGTTTCAGGACAGGGTCATATTTTCAACTCTCAATGCCGAAGCAGGCTCACTCACAGGCACGTCAATATTGAGAGGCTTGCCGTTTGTAAGCTCGGTGCTTTTGAAAATCTACAATGCGATAGGCGAAAATTGGGACAGGGTAGGCAATGTCAGATTTGCCGTTACCTACAAGCCAAAGGACGACGCAATGTCGGGCGCTTATGCAAAGGACAGAGCAATGCAGATAGCCGAGGAATGGGGCTCTGCCATGAAAAGCTCGGAGGTGCGTGACTTTATCGCAGTAGGCGATGTTGATGTCAAGGTAATCGGTGCGGACAATCAGGTGCTCGACAGCGAGGTGCCTGTACGGCAGCTGCTTGAACAGATAATCGCTAAAATGGGAATACCGCCGTTTATGCTCGGTCTTTCTTGGTCAACAACGGAGAGAATGGCAGAACAGCAGGCGGACACGCTGACAACGGAGCTTGAGCATTATCGCCGTGTTTTAACGCCGGTTATCGAAAAAATCTGCAAGGCTCATTTGAGGGCTTACGGATATACCAATGATATTGAGATCATTTGGGACGATATTACGCTTATGGATACGTTGGAGGACGCTAACGCAAGGTATCTCAACGCACAGGCAGATGAAATATACAGTCGTCTTACAGACGGGAAAGGAGGTACGGATGAATAAGAATTACGATTCGGCTTTTGAAAAGGAATTGCCCGAAATAACCGAGGAGGACTTGGCTCTTATCAACAGCTTTTCACAGAAAAAGCTCACAAAGGATGATGTTTTTGTCTTTTCCGTGATACTCTGTGACAACGAGATTGACAGAGATTTTGAACGCTTCACGGTTGAATCGATTGAAAAGCTTGCGGAGCTGTTTGTCGGAAAAACTGCGATTAAAAATCACAGTATGAACAGCGAGGATCAGTCGGCGAGAACGTTCAAAACCGAGGTCATCAGAGACGAAGCAAAGCTTAATTCTCTCGGCGAGCAGTACGTTTACTTGAAGGCTTATTGCTACATTCCTAAAATCAAAAAGTATGAAACGCTTATCGAGGAGATACAGACGGGAATTAAAAAAGAAGTGAGTATCGGCTGCTCGGTTGAAAAAAGCGTGTGCTCGGTTTGCTCAAAGGATGTAAGACTCGGAGCCTGCACTCACAAAAAGGGCAGAAAATACAACGGACAGCTCTGTTATTATGAACTTGTTTCACCCACAGATGCGTATGAATGGTCATTTGTGGCAGTGCCTGCACAGAGAAATGCGGGTGTTACGAAAAAATTTGATTTAGGAGAGAAAAGACAGATGAAGGATGTGCTTAAAGCTATCAATTCGGCACAGGGAGAAATCACCGTTTCAGCCGAAGAGGCACGTGAAATAGCAAGCTATATCAACGGTTTGACGGAAAAAGCAAAGGATGCCGAGATGTATAGGGAAAGTCTTGAGAATGATACTGTAAAGTGTTTTGCCTTTACAGTAGAAACGCTCTCAAACGACATTGCAAAAAGCATCTGCGAAGCAATTTCAACCGAGGATTTGAGAAAACTCAACGCAGCACTCAAGGAAAAAAAGAAGTGCTTTGTTGTGCCTCAGCTTGCAAAGGAAAAATCGGAGAAAAATCCGAATGAAAACTCACAGTTCAGATTTTAATTAAAAGAAAGGAAGTATATTTATGGCAATTTACGAAAACATTAAACTTGATAAGGGACTTTATTCAACAGGCAAGGGCTTTACCGCAGAGCTTGAAAGCGTTGACCCCTCAGAAAATTACAAGGGTACTTCTCTTGACGGCCTTGACGCATTTGAAAGACAGCTCAAGCGTTTTGACATCAAGGTAAGCGGTGCAGGCAGCGACACAATCGAAAAGTTCTTCAAAACCACCGATTCTGCGGCGCTTTTCCCCGAATACGTGGCAAGAGCCGTTAAAAAGGGTAAGGAGGAGGCTGATATTCTTCCGCTTATCGTTGCCGCAAAGACACAGATTAACGGTATGGATTACAGAACTATCGCTTCTGTTCCGACAAAGGCTGAAAAGGAACTCAAGGACGTTGCGGAGGGTGCTGTCATTCCCGAAACAAACGTGAATGTGCAGTCAAATCTCGTAAAGCTCAAAAAGAGAGGCAGAACACTTGTCGCTTCCTATGAGGCTCTGCGCTTCCAAAGACTTGATTTGTTTACGGTTATGCTCAAACAGATAGGCGCATATATCGCTACAACTCAGCTCAATGACGCAGTTACCGTAATCACAGACGGCGACGGTAACAGCAATCCGGCAAAAGCAACGGCTGTCGCAAAGGTAGGCGAGATTACATATCAGGACCTTGTTAATTTCTGGAACGGTTTTGACCCGTACTCACTTAACACAATGATTGTTTCTCCCGACGCAGCGGCTAAAATCCTTGTTCTCCCCGAGATGAAGGACGCTGTCGCAGGTCTTAATTTCCACGGTACGGGCAAGGTTGTTACACCTCTCGGCGCAAAGCTTCTTAAAAGCTCTGCCGTAGCTTCGGGCAAGCTTATCGGTCTTGATAAGAACTATGCGCTTGAAATGGTACAGGCAGGCGGCATTACAACCGAGTATGACAAGCTCATTGACCGTCAGCTTGAACGTGCGGCAATCACCGAGATTTCAGGCTTTGCAAAAATCTTTACAGATGCGTCAAAGGTTTTGACCGTCTAAGCGGAGGCACAAAATGATTGATGTTGTCAAGGTCGCAAAGGCAGTAAGAAAAATTATGAAGCTTTCACAGGACGATACGTTTGATATTATGCCGACTGTTTCGGTGGCTTGCGCCCAGCTTACCGACAGACTGAAAAAGGCGGAAAGCTCAAATGACCCGAGAGTTATCAATGCGGCGGTGTACCTGAGCTATTACAGGCTTCTTTTACGCAATGCGGCGCAGGACGACACACCTGCCTCCTTTAAGGCGGGAGATGTTACGATTTCTCAAAGTCCTGCTCTCGCACTTGAAAAGGCTTCTGTATTGCGTGATGAGTCGATTATCGCCGCCGCACCGTTGCTCGAGGATATGGATTTTGTGTTTAGGCAGGTGTAAGTATGAGAAAATCGGACAGCTTGGAGAGCTTGCTTAAAAGGTACGGAAGATCCGTGTATATCACAAGTGAAAAGCTCAATTCGGAAATATTCAACGCTCTTGTGCAGCCGTTGAGATACAAAAACAAGATGTATGTTGCAGGCACAAATACCGAAATAGGTCTTGCCGAGGAAAACTATTATCTTTACATAGGTCCCGGCAACAAGGATTTGCGAAAAATGGGCGCTTCCGTGACGCTCCATACGGCGGACGGGAAAAGCTATGAGGTGCAAAAGAGCGAGAAGATATATAACGGCGAAAACGTGTGGTATATATGGGCTGTAATCAAGGAAAAGGTGGGCGCTGAAATTTGAATGCAAACAATATAATCGACGAGGTCAAGGCGGCGGCAGCTGCGACGAGCGAGGTCAGTCATTTTCCCGTAAATGTCGTTGAGGCACATACGCTCAGAGGCAATATTCCGAAATTTGACGTAACACCGTGCATATGTATCGGAATTAAGTCGTTTGTTTACGGAGAATTATTGACGGCTGCCGCAGCAAGCGGAGAAGCTGTTATTCCCGGAATACGTCAGCATACAGGCTGTGTAAGCATAGGAATTTTTTTCAAAAAGACGTCGCAGCCGAAGGATATGTACAATCTGTTTAATATCCTTTGTTCGAAATTGCTGAGTGCGGATAATCAAAACCGAATTGTAAAAATCGAGCACGGCGGCGTCGAGTATGACAGAACATATGACGCTCTTGTTCTTCGAGGCAATGTAACCGAAACCACGACAGAGTAATATTAACAAAAAAATCTCTCACACTCATTCTTGGGTATGGGAGATTTTTTGTCGAAGAACGTGCTTTTTGGTAGATTTGCACAAAAACCACTCACAAAGTTCGTTCATTTATTGAATAAAATAGTCAAACTTTACTTGAAATTTTTTTTGGATTTTGATAAAATAATTAAGATAATGAATATAGAGGTAGTGTTTATGTCAAAAACCTATGTTAAAAAAGAAGAAAAAGAGCGTGAAGTTCCGCTTTATCTTTTCCATGAGGGAAGCAACTCTCACGCTTATGAATATTTCGGTGCACACAGGAAAACGAAAAATTCTGTTGTTTTCAGAGTGTGGGCACCCGATGCCGAGGCTGTCAGCTTAGTCGGCGATTTTAACGATTGGGACGTAAAGGCAACACCTATGACTGCGCTTCCGAAATCGGGCGGCGTTTGGGAATGTGTTGTTGACGGCATAAAGCAGTTTGACTCGTACAAATTTGCCATAACCGCAAGGTCGGGAAATGTCGTTCTTAAATGCGACCCGTATGCTTTTCATTCCGAGACAAGACCGGGTACCGCCTCGAAATTCTATGAAATCGAGGGTTGCCATGAGTGGAAGGACGATAAGTGGATTGAAAAACGCAATTCCTCAAACATTTATTCCTCTCCGATAAACATATATGAGGTGCACGCAGGCTCTTGGAAGCAGCATGAGGACGGCAATTTCTATTCGTACAGGGATTTGGCGAACGAGCTTATCCCGTATGTTAAAAAGATGGGATATACCCACATTGAGTTTATGCCGCTTACGGAATATCCGTATGACGGAAGCTGGGGCTATCAGGTAACGGGCTATTTTTCCGCAACCTCACGCTACGGCACACCCGAGGATTTGATGTATCTTGTTGACAAGTGTCATGAAGCGGGTATCGGCGTTATTCTTGACTGGGTGCCGGCACATTTCCCAAAGGACGAGCACGGACTTTATGAATTTGACGGCTCTCCGCTTTATGAATACTCAGACCCGAGAAAGGGCGAGCATTACGGTTGGGGAACAAGAGTGTTTGACTTCGGCAGAAATGAAGTTCGCTCATTCCTTATGTCGAGCGCAACATTTTGGCTCAAGGAATTTCATCTTGACGGCATAAGAATTGACGCAGTTGCTTCAATGCTCTACCTTGACTATGACCGTAAGGACGGCGAATGGGTTGCAAATAAAAACGGCGGACGTGAAAATCTCGAAGCGGTCGAATTTTTGCAGACGCTCAACGAGCATATTTTTGCGGAATTCCCGAACGTAATGATGATAGCAGAGGAAAGCACCTCCTGGCCGATGGTTTCGAAGCCTGTTTATATGGGCGGACTCGGCTTTAACTTCAAATGGAATATGGGCTGGATGAACGACATTTTGCGTTACTTCAGTCTTGACGGCATACACCGAAAGTACAATCACGATTGTATTACTTTTTCAATGTTCTATGCTTTTTCGGAGAATTTCGTTCTTCCGATTTCGCACGACGAGGTTGTTCACGGTAAATGCTCCCTTATAAACAAAATGCCCGGCAGCTATGATGAAAAATTTGCAGGGGTCAGGGCGTTTGTAGGATATATGATGGCTCATCCGGGTAAAAAGCTTATGTTTATGGGCTCTGAATTCGGTCAGTTTATCGAATGGAATTATGAAAAGGGGCTTGATTGGCTGTTGCTCGGCTTTGATAAGCATTGTCAGCTTCAATCATATTTCAAGGCGGTAAATGAATTTTACAAGAAAAACTCTCCTATGTGGCAGATTGATTATTCTTGGGAAGGCTTTTCGTGGATTTCATCGGACGACAGCGACAATTCGGTTATCGCTTTCAGAAGAATAGATGAAAAGGGCAAGGAAATAATCGTTGTCTGCAATTTTACGAATGTCGAAAGGCAGGAATACAGAATAGGTATTCCCCACAAGGGAAAATATAAAATCGTATTCAACTCCGACGACGAGTGCTACGGAGGTACGGGCAAGGGCGACAAGGACGTTATTCATACGGAAGGTATCAATATGCATGGCTTCGAGCAAAGTATTTCTCTTGATTTACCTCCTATGACGACAATTTATTTGAAAAAAACAAGATAAAATATATAACTACCGAATATCTTTTCTAAAATCCAAGGAGGAATTTTTATGGCACGCAAAATGGAATGTATTGCGATGCTTCTTGCAGGCGGACAGGGCTCAAGACTCGGCGTACTGACCAAGAATATCGCCAAACCCGCAGTTCCCTACGGCGGTAAGTACAGAATTATCGACTTTCCGCTTTCAAACTGCGTAAACTCAGGTATAACGACTGTCGGCGTGCTCACGCAGTATCAGCCGCTTGAGCTTAACGATTATATAGGCAACGGACAGCCGTGGGACCTTGACCGTGCGCACGGCGGAGTGCATATGCTCTCTCCGTATCAGCAGATTAAAGGCATGGAGTGGTACAAGGGCACCGCAAACGCAATTTATCAGAACATAAACTTTATCGACCGTTATAATCCCGAATATGTTGCCGTGCTTTCGGGCGACCATATATATAAAATGGATTATAACAAGATGCTTGAATACCATAAAAAGAACAATGCGGCGTGCACAATCGCAATGCTTGAGGTCCCGTGGGAGGATGCAAGCCGTTTCGGTCTTATGGTGCTCAATGATGATAATTCAATCGCCGAATTTCAGGAAAAACCGAAAAATCCCACAAGCAATAAGGCGTCTATGGGCGTTTACATATTCACTTGGTCAAAGCTTCGTCAGTATCTTATCGACGATGAGAATAATCCCGACTCCTCCAACGATTTCGGACATGATGTAATTCCTGCAATGCACAAGGCAGGGGAGAGAATGTTTGCTTATCTCTTTGACGGCTATTGGAAGGACGTCGGAACGATAGACTCACTTTGGGAGGCTAACCTTGACCTTCTCAATCCTAAGGTTGACCTTGATTTGTCGGACACAAGCTGGAAGATTTACTCAAAAACTCCCGTTGCACCTCCGCAGTATATCGCACCGTGTGCCGATATTCAGAATTCAATGGTAGCCGAGGGCTCAAAGGTGTTCGGTCACGTTGACTATTCAATTCTCTTTGACAATGTTACGGTTGAAGAGGACGCAAAGGTCCGTTATTCGATAATTATGCCAGGTGCTACAATTAAGGCAGGTGCAGACGTCGAGTATTCAATCGTTGCCGAGAATTCCGTTATAGGCGAAAAAGCAACTGTCGGCTCACGTCCCGAGGACAGCGAAAACAGAGCCGAGTGGGGCATTGCCGTAGTCGGTGCAAATGTCAATGTCGGCGACGGCGCAAAGGTTAATCCAAAGGAAATGATTGATTCGGACAGAGTAAAGGAGGCTGAGTGATATGACAGGAAAGAATATAGTAGGTATCGTTTTTTCAAATTCATATGACGAGTGCCTTCCCGAGCTTACGGGCTTGCGTACAATGGGCTCTGTTCCGTTTGCAGGCAGATACCGTCTTATAGATTTCACTCTTTCAAATATGGTCAACGCAGGCATTGAGGATGTCGGCGTTATCACAAAGGCAAATTATCATTCGCTTATGGATCATATCGGAACAGGTAAGCCGTGGGATCTTTCAAGAAAGACAAAGGGGCTTATAATTCTTCCGCCGTATTCGACTGCCGAGCAGGGCGGAAATGACGATAAAATAGCTTCCTTAAAGGGTATTATGGGCTTTATTAACAGGGCGAACGAGGAATATGTTTTGCTCTCGGACTGCAATACGATTTCAAACATTGATATTGAAGCGTTGACAGAGTATCACACAGAGAAAAATTCTGATATTACAGTTGTATATAAGCACGGTCAAATCCCGTCGCTTTCCGATGTTTTGGTGCTTGATCTCGACGAGGACGGCAGGGCAAAGCAGATTGACGTTACTCCCGTTACCAAAAAGACAGGCAATTATTCCCTGAGCGTTATGTTTATGAAGAAGTCCTTGCTTGAAAGGTTTATGAATGAGGCTATTAGCAAGAGATATACCGATTTTGAGACCGATTTAATTCAGCGCAATGTCAAGAAGCTCAACATTTACGGCTTTGAGGCAAAGGGCTATTCGGCTACGATTGACTCCTTGAGCACATATTTCAAGGCAAGTATGGAATTGCTTGATATAAATAATTGTAAAGAGCTTTTCAACAGCGAAAGACCCGTATATACAAAGACGAGAGACGATATGCCGTCAACCTACGGTATCGGCTCAAATGTTAAGAACTCACTTGTCGCAAACGGTTGTATTATCGACGGTGAGGTTGAAAATTCAATAATTTTCAGGGGCGTCAGAATTGAAAAGGGTGCAGTTGTCAGAAATTCAATCGTTATGCAGGAGAGCTTTGTAGCTTCGGGCTCGTCGCTTGATTATGTTATAATGGATAAAATTGCGGTAATCACACCGAATAAGAATTTGTCGGGTGCGGAAAATTATCCGTTCTATATCGGAAAGGGAATTGTAATTTAACAAATTGTTGCAATTAACTTTCAAAGTACGAAAATATGCAGTGGAGGAATGAATATGAAGGTTTTATATGTAGCGAGTGAAGCGTTGCCTTTTATGGCTTCGGGCGGACTCGGCGATGTTGCGGGCAGTCTTCCGCAGGCTTTGAGGAAAAGAATGGTGGGTTGCAGGGTTGTAATGCCTATGTATGACACCATAAAGCAGGAGTTAAAGGACACAATGACCTTTATCACAAGCTTTACCGTCCCCGTTGCGTGGAGAAGGCAGTATTGCGGTGTGTTTGAGGCAAAATATAACGGAGTAATCTATTATCTTATCGACAATCAGTATTACTTTAAGAGAGACGGAATTTACGGCTATTATGATGATGCCGAGAGATTTGCTTTCTTCTCAAGAGCAGTTCTTGAAATGCTTCCGCACGTTGATTTCAAGCCTGATATAATTCATTGCAACGATTGGCAGTCGGCTCTTGTGCCCGTTTATTACAGCACAATGTACGCACAGGCACCGGGCTATGAAAACATTAAAACCGTATTTACAATTCATAATATTCAGTATCAGGGAACCTACGGCAAGGAGCTTATCCCAGAGGTGCTCGGTATTCCTGCGGAGTACACCTCGGTTGTCGAGTATGACAATGACGTGAACTTTATGAAGGGCGCTATCGAGTCGGCAAACAGAATTACCACCGTAAGCCCGTCGTATGCAAATGAAATTCTTGACCCGTGGTACTCGCACGGACTTGACCCGATACTCAACGAGAGAAGCTGGAAATTGTCGGGAATACTCAACGGTATTGATGTTGACCTTTACAACCCCGAAACGGATAAGGATATATTTAAGACCTATTCGACGTCCGATTTTACATCGGGCAAGGCGAAAAACAAAAAAGCGTTGCAGGAGCTTATGGGACTTCCCCAAAAGGCAGATACACCGCTTATCGGAATGGTAACAAGGCTTGTTTCGCATAAGGGACTTGATCTTGTAAAGGCTGTTCTTGAGGAGCTTATCATCACAACCGACGTACAGGTTGTGGTTCTCGGCTCGGGCGAATGGCAGTACGAGGAATTCTTTAAGGATATAGCTCGCCGTCATCCCGATCAGGTTGCAATCAATCTCGGCTTTAATCCTCCGCTTTCAAAGAAGGTATATGCAGGCTCGGATATGTTCCTTATGCCGTCGCAGTCTGAACCTTGCGGACTTTCGCAGATGATTGCGCTTCGTTACGGCTCTGTTCCGATTGTTCGTGAAACAGGCGGACTTCGAGACAGTATTCAGGACTCGGGCGACGGAGAGGGCAACGGCTTTGTATTCTCAAATTACAACGCGCACGATATGCTCCACACTATACACAGAGCGATTGACGGCTATCAGAACAAAAAGGGCTGGAAGATACTTGTTAAGCGTGGTATGGAATGTGATTATTCATGGGGCAAGTCGGCAAATGAGTATATTAAACTCTACAAGGACCTTTTGAAAGAATAAAAGGACAAACGAATAAGCTATAACAAAACCCACCGTCGTTTTAGGACTACGGTGGGTTAAATATTTCGCTCTTTTTTATCTGTAAGTCCGAGCAGGTAGTCGGTTGATACATTATAATACTCGGAAAGCTTTATAAGTATATCGGTCGGAATATCCCGTTGCCCAAGCTCATAATTGCTGTAAACCTGCTGCGAACAATTCAAAATTTTTGCCATTTGTGCTTGCGTGCAGTCGCTGTCCTCACGCAAGTTCCGTATGCGTATATACATAGATAATCACCGATAAAATTTTATCATACTGCAAAATGCGGTATTGACATTTACTGCAAAATGCAGTAAAGTTAAATAGATACATAGTATCGTAAATGAAAAAATATGAAAAAAGGGTGGTGGGGAAATATTTTCAGCTTATTGTACTGTTATATGCCAAATCAATGATAATATGTATTCTGTACAGAATACAATTTCATTGACGAAATAATTATTTAGCAGTATTATAAGGATAAATACACATATAGTTAAAATGTTTTATAAATTTTTTGCTATTATGTGTAAAAATATTTATTGTTTAGGAGGATAAAAATGAAAAAGACAAGAAAAATCATTTCGTTATTATTATCACTCTTGATGATAATAACAAGCGTACCGCTTATGGCGGTTGAGTCGTTTGCGGCAGATCCTGTTCAAAGCGGCACAACCGGAGAGTGCACATGGACGCTTGACAGCGATGGCGTGCTTACAATCAGCGGCAACGGAAAGATGAAGGATTATAGGGGGGACGATGCTTCGCCGTGGGGAACTTCAATTACAAAAGTTGTAATTGAAAACGGTGTTACAAGAATAGGTGTTTTTGCTTTTAAATATTGCACCTCGCTTACAAGCATAACAATTCCCG
>ULJH01042127.1_pt1 | contig 18796 bp, 19 predicted proteins | sample 1950781 | NCBI WGS metagenome assembly ULJH01 (sample SAMEA4835462, study PRJEB28245) | human gut metagenome | biome: gut microbiome; material: fecal sample | place: Denmark | collected 2008 | reverse complement strand
AGGCTAATTTACAGAAAAACTTTCACAGTCTCAGTGAAACACCTGAATAGGCACAACCTATATGGGCAGAGTCAGAATTACGGCTCTGCCCATATGAAATTATTTCACTTATCACATTGTCGTCTCTTCTAACCATGCCATTCTTTATCCTCATACTTCGTGTCCGCTACACCGGCCTCATTTAGATTCTTTACTAATTTGTCCAGCTTTCCTCTCCACAGTTTTTTAAACCAGCTTGTATTTCCAAACCATTTAACGATTGTCGGGCTAATTGCATAGTATGTATGTATAAAAAGGCGTCCATACCATGTTTCTGCTAAAGTATAATCTCTGAATCTTCGCAGTGTCCATACTTCCGGGCAATCATATGAACCATATGCACAAGTTGCAACATAACAACCGCCGGACGAACTTGATGTATTTCCGCTGCTCTGTGTATACTGTTTCGCAGCTTCTTCTTTTTTTATGTTATCAAGTGTCTTTATGGCATCTTCTGCCGCTTGCATTCCCTGCTGAGCTGCTTGCTCAAACCAAATTCGAGCTAACCCATAATCTTTTTCTATCCCTGTTCCTTTCACATAAGCAAGTGCTAAATTATACTGAGCTGATGCATTTCCCTTTTCTGCAAGTTCACGCCATAGAATGTTTGCTTCTGCGTCACGGTTCATAAAGTCACTATACAAACAGGCCAGTTGAAACTTTGCACCATCGCACAGTTTGTCATCTTCTGTACGTATTGCTTCTTTATATAGTTGTTCAGCTTTTTCCAAATTGATTGCCACACCGTCTCCCTGCTCATACATTTTTGCCAAATTGCATTTAGCCTGTGCGTTGCCTTTTTCCGAAGCTTTAGCGAACCACTGAAGTGCCTTGGTTTTGTCTATGACTATTTCATCATCACCGTCTAAGTATATAAGCCCAAGATTTACCTGTGCGGCTTCTTCTCCTTGCTCTGCAGCCTTTTCAAACCAATAAACTGCCTTTGTTGCGCTTTTATCCACCGCTTCTCCGTTTATATAGCATAGACCAAGTTGCAGTTGTGCAGATGCGTGTCCCTGTTCTGCCGCCTCTTCAAATAGTTTAATTGCCTTTACTTTATCCTCCGGTAAAAAAACTCCGCTCCAGTAAAACTCCGCTATCTGATATTTTGTAGCAGGGTTTCCGTTTTCTGCTGCTTTATTAAGATATTGCATGCCTAAATCAGGATTATTGCCCGCTGCCTCTTTCATTCCGTAAAAAAGTGCGGCGTCTATGCGACCATCATCCGCCGCTTTCTTATAGCAAGCGCAAGCTAGATCATCGTCTATTTCTGTCCCATAGCCAAATTCGTACGCTATTCCAAGCTGAAACTGTGCTTCGCTGTCATGCTCATTCTTTTCTGCACATTCCTTAAAAAATAGAAATGCCTCTTGAGGATCAATATTATATTTTTTCCACTGTGCATAAAATTCCTTAAGTTCTCTGTCTGCAATACTTATTCCCGTCGCTCTTATTTTTTTAAATTTCTCAAATGCACGCATTTCTTCTGCCGGTTCGCAGCAATATAAATAATAGAGCCCAATACCGTAGGCCGCAGCCATGTCTCCTTTTTCTTCCGCAGTTTCCCACAATTTCACTGCTGCTTCTCGGTCTTGCGCATAGCCATTTTCTCCCTCAAACAGATATTGCCCTTTCAGTTGACATGCTTCCGCAAATCCGCCGTCCGCCGCTATTTCCAGCCACCTCATAGCCTCTTGCTCATTTTTTTCGGTTCCTTTACCATTCAAATATGCCCTATGTATCTGTACCATTCCTAAATAGTATCCTTCTTCTGCAATTTCTTTGCAGATTTCGAAGAGTTTTTCGTCTGCGAGTGTTCCGTATTTTTCCTGATACAATTCTTTAAGGTTATAGAATGCTTTCTCCGAGCCGCACCGGATTGCCTTTTCAAACCAAACAATTGCTTTGTCTAAGTCCCCTGAACCGCCTTCATATCCATTTCTATACATGACGCCGGCATTTTCCATTGCTGTAACCAGACCTTGTTCGCCTACCTCTTCAAAAATTTCAAGTGCTTTTTTCTGGTCTTTTTGAAAATTTTCTGTTCCGTTATAATAGTTCATTCCGGATTTAAAAAGAATCATCTGATTCATCTCTTTTGTTAGTTCCTCGTTTTTCTGTACTTCTTCTGTTGACATAGCTAACCTCCTAAAATTTCATTTGCCATTCTTCTTCTAAAGCAAATATCCACAGATAAAGAGATTTTGCCCTTCCAAATAAGAATGCCACGCAGGATTCAATTTAGAATATTCCTGTAAATACTCTCGGTATTTTTCCGTAATCTTTGATTCTAGTGCCGGATCATAATCGCCAAACTGCCATACCCATATCTGTTCACCGGCGAGGATGCTTTCTTTCATGCTCTCGTCCACGCTTTCGTCATATGTGCTCGAATACATTCCGTTTAACTTGTAATAATTCAAATCATCGGTTGTGCATTTCGGCAGCGGTAGCTCGTAGTCGTTCCATTTATGATCCACCGCAAAGCCTTTATCGTCTCTGCACAAATACGCATAATTGCGAATATTTGGTTTCTGGAGGCGACCGAAACTAAAAGAATCCGCAAGCCCGTCACCAAAGGTGCAGTCCATTTGGTAATAGTTTTCTCCACATCGCACAATATTCCATGCATGGTTATCCCAGCCGCCATTTCCGTCAGCGGTCCCACTCACATAAATTGCCTGTATACCGAGTCTTTGCAAAAGGTATTGTGTTCCTCTTGCATATCCTGCACATACACTTTTGTGGTTCACCAGTGAGCTATAAAGGTTCTGATTATCTGCACATCCGGCTGCATACTCTACTGTATCAAGAATATATTCATATACACTTTTTATTTTCTCATACTCACTTGGCATATCTTGTGCGGTTTCCAGGAACGCTTTCACACTATGTTCAATTTCAGCTTGTCTGCTTTTTATTTCAGATGCAGTATATTTATACTCAAACGAAAGCGTCATGTTCCTGAAGGTAGTTACACTACTCCATTTTCCGGTCCAAAAAATTTCCGGGTGGTCTGCATAAATCATGTTTACGATTCGCTCAACATCTTTGGATGAAGTCCCTTCTAGCTCAATCTCAGGTTCGCTTTTTCTAATGCCATTAAGAATTTTATCATATGTCGTTTGCTCCTTCGGCGATAAAGATTCATAGTAGCAATAAATGTCTCCTCCGGCTTCGTTGAAGAAAGGATTTTCATTATTAAAAAACAAATGCAACAGCAATGCTCCTCCGGCAACCAAAAGCAATAAAATAATTATTATGAGAATTACCTTACCTTTAGGAAACTTTTTCCTTCTTTTATACACATAAGGATTATATTCATTTTCTTCCCACCAATCATAATATGTGCTTCCGTTATCCTGTCCATAATATCCTTGTCCCATTGTTATTTTTCTCAGTTTATTCCGGTCTTACACCAATATATTTCCATTGACCTGTAGCTTCATCTTGGACGAAATCCTGTAAATAAAGCTCGTTCAGCAAATCTTCCGGTACCGCTCCAATATCGCCAAGAGCCAGATAACAAACACGAGCTAATTGATCATTCTGTCGCACATTTTCTTCGCCCAAAAGGAACAGCCTTGCGAGTGCATCAAGTGCAATGAAAAGATGCCCCTTAAAGTTAGGCTTATATCCTGAAGCCTCCATGAGCCAGCTTAACATTTTCACATAAATATTCACCTTAGCTTGCACAATCTGATCTGAAAATTGAATATTTCCTTTTCTTTGCAGCTCTTCTATGCAATTTGCAAAAACAATCTGATAATAGATGTCATCCACCTCGTCTATGTACTCAACCAGCATGTTAAGAGCCTTGTTAAAAAGTTCTAATGAATGAATCTTGTCTTCTGGTTCCTCTGCATTTCTTGCCTCAAGATACAAGCTGCACGCCTCGTTTAATGTTTTTTCTTGTTCACCTGTCAACATCTTTGTTTCCTCCTCGTAATATTTTTTACACATATAGATCTACTTAGAGCCAATTGAAGTAATGATTTTTTGTACACTACATTCCAAGCATTTTAAGAGTTCGATCGTCTTTTTCCCCATTAAAATATTTATTCAAGACTTTCTGAAAAACATCTATGGATTCTGTAGCTTCGTTGAACAGGGTCATTGATGACTGTAATTTTCGGCGATCTATCCTTCCCAGCTTTCCGCCTCCCATAACTTCTGTTGCATCATTTGCGTCAAGCGATAATAAAGCTTCACAAATCTCAACAAGCCGGCTTCTAAGTATTTGTTCCGCCAAATATGCCTTCGCTTCATCCAAACCTCTGATTCCGTAGTGTTGACACATCGAACTTTCTCCAAGTCCTTCAAGCTGCGGGAATATATACCATATCCAATGACTCTCCTTCCTGCCTCTTTTGATTTCAGATAATGCGCAAGAATAGTCAGCTTCCTGTGCCTCAATAAAACGTGTTAATCCTTCTTTCATATTTTCCACCTCCGATAATTCGATAAAAATATATTCTGCTTACAGCTCCCAAATCCACTCCTCTGCAATTTCGTCATACAGCCTTCCGTCAGGCGTTACTACAAGCCATGCTATTGTTGTAGTATAATCTCCCATATCCTTATATACATGTAGTTCGTATCCAAGTTCCGTTTCATCCACAAAAGCAATTCCATCTATCATGCTATCCTCAGGATATAAATTGCCATCCGGGAATAAGTAACTTTCCAAGTAGTGTTTCGCCTCTTCACCGGAATTGATTGATGGTTCAACATATTCTTCTTCATCTGCTGTAGCCTGAAAGCCATTGTCATTGCCTGTATAGTCCTGTGGAGCCGCATTGCTGTTATCCGTTTGGAGTGCGAAAATTACAACAGCACAAATCAATGCTAAAACTACAACAATAATAAGTTTTATTTTCGTATTACCTGAAGCTGAATCGGTCTCTTTTAAGAAAGCTTTCTTTTCTTCTTCGGTCATACTCTCCATCTTGCTTTCAATTTCAGCAATATAATTCTCTGCATCCTGTTTTTTTCCATCTGTTGAACCCGGAGTCGAGATATATTGTTGAGCATAATTTAAACTTTCTTTAACCCTTCCTTCATCCTTTGCAATAATGAAACTGCAATAAAGTGCCTCTGCTGCCGCTCCCTCGTCTCCGGAAACTAATAAAGTACGGCAAAGTGATTTTGCTTTTGTATAGTCTTTCTCCTCATCCGATCCGAGTGTCAATGCTTTACACAGTTCCGTTTTTGCATAAAGATTCCCTGATTTTGAGGCAATTTCATAATATTGAATCGCTTCTGCAGGTTTTGCTTCAATACCACGTCCGTTCATTAACATATCTGCCAGATGAACAGCCGCATATTCGCGATATTCTTTTTGCTCAGAATTTACAAGCGATGCGTATAGCTCTGCTGCCTGACCCGCATTCTTTTCCTGCAAAGTTACGCCATCTTGCACAATCCCGTCCTCACATGCTTTCGCAAAGAAGAATTTTGCTTTTTCATTTGTCCCCTCTGCATATTTTTCGGCAAACCTCAGAGCTTTTTTAAGGTCAATCTCAATTCCATCAATACTTCCTTCTCCATAAATATCTAGAAGAGTATTGATTGCCCAGTCCTCACCGGAGTCCGCAAATTTTACAAGCATTTCTGCGGCTCTTTTCTTTTTTTCAATATCATATGTATTCTCGCTAAACAGGACTTCCGATACAAAAGGAAATTCACCGCTCGATTCTCCATTGAGCGAAGATTTTTCAAACCAATTTACTGCCTCGCTCTTGTTCACTTCCGTTCCCAATCCAGCATAATATGCAAGACCCAGCATATATTGCGCTAAAGGATTTTCTTCTTCCGCTTTTTGCTTGATCTCAGAAAAATATTGTGCTTTATCTTCGCCTCCAATCAAGAAGTCTCCCATTTCCATCGCGAGAGTATAAAACGCCATTTCTTTTTCATACGCTTCTGTATCGCGAAATAGCTTTTTTACACCCTTTGCTATTAGAACCGCACTGCAGCCAATTGCACCTCCGACCCCACATGCTACGGCTTCCGCTGTTCCAAATCTTTTCTTTACTTTTTTCATATCATGCTTTATGGCCGTGATATGTCCCCAAGCCTTTTTATAAAACTTCTGCAGATCCGGAGCAGCAATTTGCTCCCCCTTTCCGGTTGCCGACATTCCTATGATTACATTGCCTTCTGCAACATACTTATAAATATATATATTCATATAGGCTGGGTTTTCACTGCATAAACGCAAAACTGGAAATTCAGAATTATGAAAAACCTCAGAACCATCTGCGGTGTCATTAATTATGTACAGCTTATATTCCAGAACTGAAATCATGTTTTGAAACATCATTTTAACATCGTTTAATGTGATTTCAGAATCCTCGCCACAGCCCCAGCTACGCAATTGCGTAAAATTACTTACATTTGCCATATCTCTTTCCTCGCTTTTAATGTTTCATTTTCATGCTTGATATAACACACGCGCAAGCAGTACACATCGCTTGCGCGTTATGTGAGAATGTAGGACGGATTTTTAATTGTTATCTCCTATTACTTTTTAAATCTATTACATTCTCTAACTTCATCCGGCCATTCATATGTGCCGTATTCTGTGCAGTACCATTTTTTGCCGTAACATGTTGTTTCTGTCGGATCTATATATCTACAATATTTACATCTGCATATTTCTCCCATAATGCCATCTCCTTTTCCACTTACCTTCTTCCATCCTACATAACTCTTTTTACCTGATTGTAAATTTGAACTTATTAATTAATCGCGTTACATCGTTATCATTCGTTCCGTATTTAGCGATTAACTGTTTTTGAATCTGCCTCAAGGCCTCCTTGTCTCCGCTGTCATTTGCTGCCTCTATTGCAGCCAAATATTTGTTATATTCACTACTAGACATTTTTTTCTCCTTTCAATTTTTTCTCTCTTTAACTTGTTAACTGCATTATATACTAAAAAAATATTCTATAGCTTCGTTTGTAACTTTTTGACAAAATAATGTAACTTTTTGTCGAATAAAGAGTTTTTATCGTCGATTGCTTTCAGCAAGGTACAACTGCGACATTTCCGCCTGCGCCAATGCATCGGCAGCAATCAATATATACCTCTATAAATTCATAGCCCCCGCGCAAGGCAAGATTTCGTGCCTTTTCCATTCCGCCAGGCAAAACTTGTCCTTTCTGATAGTGTTCAATTATCTCGCCCGTCATGTCGATTGTATGTACCTCATATTGCCCGCCTAGATAGCACTTTGATACAATCCCGAGTAATATTCCTTCGATTTCGACTTCGGGGAATTCTTTACGAATTGCGTCTATAATTTCATTTGCCTTGTGATGATTGCATACATGTCCTCCAGCATCCAGCCCCTGCATTGCCGCCATGTATTCTTTCGACCTTTGTTTTCGCAGCAGCCTGTCCAGTTTCATCTTATCCATCTGCTGCAGCGGCTGTTTCTTTGGAGACGCAGACACCGCATTCAGATGCAGTTCATTTTTTTCTCCTACATTTTTTACTATTGGTTTCGGCATATTTCACCTCATCAGCTTCTGTAATATAAATTCTATACCAGCACTTTACGTGTTTTAGGCACATTATTCTTCTGCGAAAGTTCCTCATCTCCGATAGGTCTTCCGGATGCTGGCACTGCGCGTTCTCTACCCCAGTCTCTAATTGCTTCGATCTTTTCAGGACTTGTCTGCGAAAGCGGAACGACGTTATTAAAGGCAGTTATCATATTCTCTTCATCTAAACTAAAAGTACTGTTTGCGATAACTCTATATGCCAAATCACGTACAGTTGATTCAAGATCTGCTCCCGTAAATCCTTCCGTAACTTCAATCAATCTCTCAGCAAGCTCTCCGTCAAGTTCTATGTCCAAATAGCGACGCATATACAGAGATAAAATTTCTTTTCTCTCCTCACCGGTCGGAAGATCCACAAAAAACAGTTCGTCAAATCTTCCTCTGCGCAGCAATTCCGATGGCAACATAGATACATCATTAGCAGTCGCAACTACGAAAACCTGCTTTTTACACTCCTGAAGCCAAAACAGGAACTGACCTACCATCCGTGTCGATACGCCACCGTCATTTGCGCTTCCCGCTCCGGAGAGTCCTTTCTCTATTTCATCAATCCAGAGAATACATGGAGATACATTTTCTGCCGTTGTAAGTGCATCCTTTAGCTGCTGTTCAGACTGCCCTACATAGCTTCCTTGTACAGTCGCAAAGTCTAAGCGATACAACGGCAGCTTCCAGTTTGCAGAAATGGATTTTGCAGACAGAGATTTTCCACAGCCGGGCACTCCAACCAGAAGGATTCCTCGCGGCGGCTGCAGCCCCTTTTTTCTAAGTTCATCTCTTTTTTCAGGAGTAAGCAGCTCTTTCTTCTCATCGAGCCACTTCCGCAGACCCGATAGGCCTCCCACATTCTGTACGCTTTCATTCACTTCTATTTTTTCTAAGCCGGAAATATCTGAAAAAAGTCTGTCCTTTGCATACCTTACCTCATCCATATCCGACTTTTTTATACTCTTGTTCGCAATCAGCGCAGCTATGACATTCTCCGCCTCAATACGCGTAACACCCGTTAAAGTTGAAGCTGCTTCTCTTATATCATTATTATCCCATTCAATCGGAATCTCAGAGCGATAATCATCGATGTACTCTTTAATAATTGAATACATTTCATCTTCACTCGGAAGTTCCATTTTTACTACCATGCCCAGACGCTGCAGTCGATTCCATACCGCATTGTTAGTCAATACCATTACAACACCACCGGATTCATTTGCCAACGTCACCAAATCCAAAATCTGCTTTGCATCTGCATTATCATTGCTCAGGTCAGGAATTTCTGTCAAGATTAGCGTCATATACTGTTTACGCTTCATCTGCTCGCTCATAAAATCAATCGCACTGTAGACTGACTTGTCATCATTAATTACTTTTCCTGTCACTAAATCATAAATGCCTTTTGAGAGCGTATGCACATAAAATGGCAGCGTTAACTCTTCAGATACTTCTTTAAGAATATCCAAAGTTCTCGCTCTCTCAATTGTGTCAATTGCTATAAACGGAATTCTTGCGATAGAGTATCTTCTCAATAGTTCCTTGCACTTTGCTGCATCACTCATTTTTATATTTCCTCCCGAATTGCATTTATTCTGTTATTTCGCACGATATTTGCAAGCTTTCCCGTACGATCGCTTTTTGCAGAATCTTCTAAGGATTTCTGCATTAAATCTGCCTGCTCAAGCACCAGTCTCTGATATTGCACTCTTTGTTTTTCTGGTATCGCAGAAATACTCATTACTTTAACAAGAAACTTCATCTCCTTGCGCAGACCCAGAAGAGCCTGTACTATAATGCTCTCCTGCCCATACGCTCTGCTGATTTTCTTCTGAAAATTATCCGAGGCAGCATTCATCCGGGAATTGACAACTTCTATCAACTTTTGCGAAAACCGTTCCGCGACGCCGGACTGCCATTCAATGCTGCCTTGCATCATCGCTTCCAGAACTGCGTCATCTTCGCTTCCTGTTTTTAATATATCGAATACCTTAACCCACTCAAAATATGCATGAGGGGGATTTATTATTATTTCACTCAAATTTTTCTTCTCCTTACAATAACTTGTGGAGGTTCAATGCTCCATTCCGGCAATCCCTGTGCGAATACATCCATGCTTTCTTCTGCCGACTTCCTGTATTCATTTTCAAGAATCTCCGAGCTGCTTTTCACATCTGAATTTATCATAACTTCTTTGTTCTTCTCTTCCATCTCACTATTTCCTCCGTTATCTGGATAAATCAATCCGCCGATTTGAGTCTGCTACTTTTTTTACATATTGCTCAGGACTGATCTGCTCTAAGAAGTCGATAACCTTCTGGCTTTCCCCATCTTTCTGTGAGAATTGCGATCGGAAATCAACTACTTCAGCTAAGGTTGCCCTGATAATTTTGCTACCGCTTTCTCGTTTTTCTCTAAAACGTGACTCAATATCCAGTTTCGCGTTTTCTTTCGCTTTCTTCTTAGAAAAATGGTTAAGTACCATTCCGACGCCTGCAATTATTGCAATAAGTCCCATTAAACTCATTCCGACAATTATCATCAATAGCCCAATGCCACCGATTGCAGCCCCTCCATACAAACAAAATTTTTCAAAGCTTGATAGTTCGCACTGCTCAAGAGCCTGTGTCTTTTCACGTTTTACAAGCAAATCAAACTTTTTGAGAAGTTCTTCCTCATTTTGTCCGTCAGTCGTTTTATCGGTAAAAGAGTCCACCTTTATTTCGATTTCGTTTGGAATTTTGCTTCTGTTTTTCGCGACTACATCATTATAGGCATTGCTAATCCAGTCTTTTGAAAGCGCAATCGCAAATTTTTGTGTTGAAACACTAGCGTTTGAGCTTTCTGGTTTCATTGCCGCATCTGTCAAAAGCTGTGTGAAATCTTTTTTTGTTTCAAAAGCCGTCTGCTCGATTGCCATATTCTGCTGCGCACGCTTTTCATCTCCGTCAAATTCCACGACAAATCGATTGTATTTTTCTTCTTTACGCAAAGGTAACTCTTCGTCATCAAAATCGGTTACCAAAGTGTTTAATATCTCATCAAGCTGCACCTTCAATTCTTCTGTCGCCGATTGCTGCTCGAAGATGTCAACAAAATAGCTTAAAATTTCTGCGTGAAGTTCTGCGCCTTCCATTATGTCCTGAAGTGTCGGCCAAGTGCTACTGTATTTACGCAGATATGTATATCCATCCTCCTCTAAAGGCTTTCTTTTAAGATTTATTGCTTCTGACCATTGACTTGTCTGCTGTTCAACGAATCCCGGCTTTTCAGATAAGTGTTCGATCCATTTTCCCATTTGCTTTGAGACGATTCCTTCAGAGTCTGCACCTAACAAACCGCTGGCAAAAGCATCAAGAATAATAACGGTTTTGCGGTCAAGCGCTTCCTCATCCTGATTTTCGAGATAACGCTGCGTCCATTTCAGCGCTGCTTGTTTTCTTCCTGCTCTCCTGCATATTAACGCAAAGAATAGAGATGTCTTTTCATCATTTCTTTTAATTCCCTCTCTAAGTGCTTTCTCTGCCAGTTCCGGCTTGTCACTGATCCATGCAGCCAATGCCACCAAACAAGGCGCAAGCCAGTAGCCGGGAGTTGAAATCATCAATTCCTCAGTCGCATTGCTGATTGTATCTTTCTTAACGATTCCTAAGTCGTCCGCTTGTAAAATACCGGTTGTGGTCCTCCTCACAATGTCGTAATGTCCATACTTTTTTTCAATTTCCTGCCTAATCTGAATCAAGCGCTGTTGTGCATTCGACTTTGCATTTGCTTTCATCTGAAGCTGAACAAAGTCATGAAATTCGCTTGCTAAAGCTTCAATTTCTTTATAGACATATTGTACATTGTCATTTACATTCCCTACATTTGAGTCTATAACCTCTAAGTCACTATGTATTGAAGCTAAGTTGTTTTCTATGTACTTTAAATTTGCTGAACTGATTGCGTATTGGTCACCCATTTTATTTGTCCTCCGTCCTTCTTCTTGAATCTTCTACTTCCTATTTATCTCGTTTTATACTGGCTATCTCCTCCGTCTAAACAATAGCCTCAGAGCAATAACAGCGATACAAATTACAATAATCCATGCTAAAAGCTGTGCAATAAACTGTGTAATTTCATCTCTGAATACCACGCATAAAACAATTCCTGTAATAATAGCCACGGCAATCAAAATTGCCTTAAGTGGGATCGTGGAACTTCCTTGCGGCATCCTTCTTTGATGCGGGTATTTATGGGTTTTCCCACTATGTCCGGGATAACTCGCAGGATAATTGTAATAGTTGTCTGCATCGTAGCCGCTTTGGTAGCTGTCCGAACTCCCATAGGGCGAAGCATCATTAATTCCCGGAGGATTCTGAAATCCCCCATATTCGGAGCTGTTGTAATCATAACTATCCTTGGTGTAATCTGCACCATCATCTCCGTAACTATTTCCTCCGTAATTACCCTTACCGTTAAAATCAAATGCCATTCTGATCCTCCTAATTATAAAAAATTATTTCATTTGTACGCGTATCAAAAACAATTGCCTGCTGCGCATAAAGATTTATGATTTCTTCCGGCATAACGCGATAACGATTTTCTATTGAGTAGTGAAGCTCTTCATGCTTTCCTTCTGGCAATATGTTGAAAAAACCTCGATTCGTCCCGTATGAAGAATCTACCTTCGTGTAATCATATTTGCCGATTAATTCTGACAATATCTGTGCAACGCTTCCTGTACTGTGCTTAAAAAGCACAATACAGTTCATCTTTTCCATGACAAGCTGAAAGTTATCTTTATTTCCTTCAAACATATTAACGATATTATCGGAAATAATTCCGATGTGGAAGTTGTTTCCTGCTCTTTTAAGGAAAGACAGGAAATTTTCGTCTGTCAACTTTATGTCATCCAAAAGGAGCATGAACTCACGTATGCCCGCTTCTTTCAACTCTTCGGCTAAATAGGTCATTAATAAATCCGAATGCATATCATTGATTGAAAGCAGCAAGGCTCCGCCGTTTTGCATTGTCTCTACGCAGTTTAGCTGTGTAACTTTGTTTTTCTCCGTCCATCCACTTTGCATGGCTTCTGCCTGGAGTCCGCGTATTACATTGCGAAACAAATCAAACTGCCCGTTGTTTTCGTCACCTTCAATTCCTAAATCCGACCAAATCCGCCTGGCTGTACGCTCCTCACACGGAAGCTGCATGATATTCGCATGGAATTCCGCCATGTCCCGAAAGCTGCATAGATACACAAGCCCTGTCAGACTTACGGGAATTTTAAGCAAGTGAAGAATTTCCAAATGTGCATATACAATTTTTTCAAATCCCGGCGTCAGCGAATAATTAAGCTTTTCCGCAAGCGCCTTTATTATGCGGTTCACCTGCATATCTCCCATGCCTCTGAAAGGCTCGAAGAAGGGATTGTCCTGATTTATAATACGCAGTTTTTTCTCCCCGTTAATGTTTGCATTCTTCATAGCACTGATGGCAACATGTTCTAACTCCCTGCTCCCACGATGAATCATAATAACCGGCATCCTCCGGAATGCGACTGATAAAAGCGGAAGTAAAGGTTGACAGCGTTCCCCCTTGCTTCCGCCGCTGATTGTAAAATTCTGAGGAATGCAATTCGGCCAAAGGTATTCACACAGAGCCTGTAATGATCCGCTCTGCTGGTAGGTATTAGAAAGTTCTTGATTTTCATGATTAACTATTTTATGTGCTTTCATCTATATCACCGTCTTTCTGTATTCATCGAATTGAAACAAGAAAGGAGGTTCATATCCAAGCGCAATTACCGCTTGTCCTACCCCTAAATCATTTTGGTCCCACTCTTCAATGGTATATCCTTCTCGTTCCTTTCCAACCATTGTATTCTTTCTCATATCGGAATACTCATAAATCATAATGTTTCTGCCGAAGCGATTTGTAATATACTCACGCGATGAACTGTCGTTGGCGTGAAACGCGAATACGCTTCCGAATCCACTTGCGATAACGGCCCCTTTTTCACGGCCGTATATATCATATAATTGATCAATACTCTGGATTCCCGCCATTACTTTCACACCGAGACCTCTTCCAAAATTCAGAGCGTCGTCGATATGCTGCAGCTTTGGAAGCAGCTTGAATTCATCTGCAATGAAATACACATTACCTGCTTTTTCACTGCGGCCTAAAGCCTCTTTCAGCGCCTGATCAATCAGCAAACGGTACACGGGTGTAAGTGTCTCTCCCACGGAAATATCATATTCCACAAAGATGGCATGTCCTCCTCTTCCTCTAACAGCATTTCTCATGGACAGCGACTTGCCCACCCGATTTTCCGCAAGAATTCCGATGAAATATTCGTTTATCATGTTATTCATTTCACCGAATACACCCAACGCCTGATTCGACTTGCCATCTCCAAAATAGGAAAGCATGCTCCTCAAATCTTCGTAACTTTCAAATATTTTAATATAGTCCTCAACTTTCATCTGCTCGAGCGTCTTTATAAAATCATGATTGTTCAATCTTCCCATGTATTTTTGCGGATCACTTTCTGCGCTTCGTAGAAAATGTAATAACATTCCCCGAAAAATGTCCCTTGCTGCATTGCAAAAGAATGGCTGCGACTCCGAACCGCGACCATGAAACAGTGCGGCGGCCAGTTCCCGTGCATTCATATTAATATTTGTTCCATCCCAACCGTCCGCCAGAATCTCATGAAAAAGGTTCCATGAATGACTTATTTGCCTAAACCTTGCACTGTTTCCGATTACATAGTCATTTTCCTGAGCGAAATTGTCATAAAACTCACCCTTTGTATCGAAAATGATTGCTACATCGTTTTGCGTCATATTTTGGCGAAGCGCTTGGGTTGTATAGCAAAATGCATTTGTCTTACCGCATCCGGATCCTCCGATCAGCAAAATATGCTTCGACATGATATTCTCATTAATGCTGAATTTGCTCTGTCCGTCGAGTGTTTTGCCCGGGAAATCCACTATGGGATTCTCTACTTCTTTATAACGATTGCTGAGTACAGATGTTCCAAAAATAATTTGGTGATTCATTTTTTCTTATTATCCTCTTACATTGAATAGTCATTATCGTTTGAACGCACCGGCTCGGCAGCCGTTTCGTGCTGCGGGCTTTCATAGGCAGCCGCAGTATTCTGTGCACTGTACGAGCTTGCTTCATATCCCCGATTAAAAGCAGTAATATGTGCCTGTGTTTGAAAACTTTTGCATTCTGCCGCATCATAATGCTGGCTGTTACAGATAGACTGGTTTACTTGCTGATACTCCGCCTCTGTTATATCTCCATGTACATATGCGTTATATGTCTGGTTCATCTGCATGGTAAAACGCTGGTCACGATGTGTCACAAGAAATGCGTTGACCTCTTGAAAATGTTCTTGTCTTTCATTCATGTATTCGTGATATGCGGGATCGTTTTCAAATCTTTCGCGCTGTGCCAACAGATACTCGGCTGCCACATTGTTGCTGTCCATTTCACTGCATTGCACATCGTACAATCCGCCATTTCTTTCGTAGTTGTATAAATTTCCTCTTTCATCCCGCGCAGATTCGGCCTGCATCAAGATTCTTACATCTTCATCATAGATATTTTCTCCGTTCGCTATACAGTAACCTTGATAAGCATGATTCGATTCATGTATATATGTATCCAGTGTATCATACGAAGAAAAATCATTAACATTTATGCGAATGGTGCCGCCATCCTTCGTATAGCCTACATCAGAAGTATGCCCTTTGATTTTTACCGGTATGCCGTCATCATAATTGCTATATGAGCCGTACAGCTTATCTCCCTTCAATGCGATTACTTGCGCCGGTGTCCTGTCCTGCTGTTCAGCATTTCTATACTCAAGTTCTTGAATCACGCTGACCTTCTGACGCTCATCCAACCGACCCCAATTTTCCGTTCGAAACTGATTCAACAAGTCGTCTTGTGAAACATTCTCATAGTCATGGTACATTTCAAAATCTTTACTATAAACATTAAAGCGGGGATCCGCATTTGTATCTCGCCAAGCGCCACTATTGAAAATCATTGTGCCACCTCGCTTACATTGTGAGCATCGCTGTCTCGTTCCGCTATTAGCTTTTCTTCATAGGACAATACGCTCTGAATAAATTTTCCGTCTTTCGGTATAAATCCTGCAAGTGATTCTGCCGTTTCAGCCGCTTCTTCAAAATTTCTCGTCTGACGCAGAAGGTCTACCAAAATCATCGCCGCGTCAAGATCCTTTGCTTCTTCAAGGTATATTGAAAAGTTGTCTACAGCTTGTCCTGCAATCTTACTGCTTTGCTCATTCTCAATCTCTTTTGCTCTCCAAAAAGCCTCCAAATACTGATAAGCCGCCTTTCTGAAGTCTTTTTTCATTTCTTCCGTCTGCGCACTAAGCAGCAATTTTTTCAAGATCTCATCAAAATCCTTGTCAGTAAACATTTTCTGATATTCCGAGGATTCTACGAAATTCCGAACTTCCGAATCCACACTCTGCATCACATCATCTGTAGCATAGCCGCAATGTGGGCAGAGAATTACACTGTCGTATATTTCCGGCATATGAGGATTGGTATCCAAACCCATAGGACTGTCCGAATAGTAGCTTTGAAGAAACCTTGCATCATACTGCTTGCCGCAGCATTTGCATTTCACTTTTTTTCCTGCATATCTGCTCATAGTTTTTGTACCTATATGGTATTTAAGGAAGCAAAATACCATCTCCCTTTCTGAATTATTTATTGACTGGATATATAAATTTTTCAAACAATAATGATGACTTCCATTTGGCGCTTTTAAAAAAACTCATTTGCTAAAAGCAGCCTCATCATTGCTCCTAAATCAAGGTGCACACCGCAGCGACAACCTTATTGTTCATACTCGCTCTGAGAATTATAACGTGCTCACTGCTTCCTTAAAGTTAAAAAGCAGCATAACTGTCAGGAACACAGGCAGATTGAGGAGTAACATTCTCGCAAAAGTTCTTGCTGCATTATCCATGCAGTTTATATTTGCGGATAGCTTAAAAGCTTCAGGTTTTAGCAAATACGCTGCAATTGCCCAGAAAAATATTGCTGCTATTATACATAAAACCAGCACAACAATTGATGGTTCAGTATTATCATATACTGCACAGAATGGATTTGTGATGTCATACGTTGTATTAGCCAATATTGCTAAAATATCATACCTGATGGCAATCATTGTGCATGTCCCAAAAATCCCAAGCAGCAGTGTACCCTCATATTTTGCAAATCCGATGTCTCTATATATCAGCATAGTGGCCGCTCCCGCCCCCATTGCTATCACATGCAACGAGAATTGCATATTGAATTCACCTATCATCTGCCATATATATGTTAATATGCCTATAAGAATAAACCCATATATCATATAACCCGCCGGTATTCTTTCTTTCTCAGTGCAACATATAGCAAAGGCACCTGTAAGTACTGTGAACGCAAGCAATGTCGTTATGCCAACAGTCGAAGTCAGAAGATAAAGTACTACAAACGCTGCTATAGACAACGCTGCATGCGCATACTTATAATCTTTTCGGCACAGAAATGCAAAACATAATCCTGAGGTAAGGCATATTGCCAGTATTTCAAAACTACTTACTTGTATTACCGCAGAGCCTCTTATCCATTCCACTATATTAGTCACAATATCATTTTCATATTTTCTGCCCAACTTAATAAGGAAAAGAAAAAGGTTATACGCAAAAAACAATCCGCATATATCGAACTTTTTAAGTTGAAGAGTTCCTGTCTTTTCATTTTTTTCTTCACTGTAAACACCTGCAACAGTACTCATAATCACAAATATTGCCGCCACCATAATTATCTCCCCTGTTTCAAGAGGATACCTCATTTGGTCATGGTATATATGTATCAGTAATATTGATGGAGCATATGCCAATCCTGAAAATATTGGATTCAACGCCATTATTATCACAGACCCAGCTCCCAATGAAATAATGATAATCCAAAACACGAATCCTCCTCTTTCCGTTCCAATATAATCGAACACGGTTTTCTGACTCTCTGCAAGAATTTCGTTCAGTATAATCGGTGCCAGTCCAAAAATTATGGCTGTAATATATCTAGCACCCGATTTTACCTCGCTCACACATAAAAAAACTAGTGCAACTATGTTAAACACAGCCCATAGCAGGTATATTCCCATAGGGTTTTCTTCTGCTACATACGAATATTCGCCAAAGGTCTCTATAAATCTACTTAATGCAGTTGCAGTTACTATAGCAAAAGGTATAACCATCACCGAGTTCTGCAGCCAATTAGTATATTCCCTTGTTTTATCAGCTCCTACCTGATTTTCATTACTGCTGGTTTTTGAAGTAGTCATATCTATTCCCCCGGTTATATTAAATAAAATAATAAAGTTATCCATGTACAGCCCTGCAATATCAATATCCCGTATGGACTAATAATTTTTTCTTTCCTAAGATTGAAAAAAATATATACGGCGGATGCTATAGCAAGTGTCGTGGCAGGTATTGCAAACCATAGCTGCAGCTTAGTTATACATAATAGTATGATAATAGTGCTTATAAGGCATAATGCCAATTCTGCCACCTTCATTATTCTGTTGGCGGCTACTATGGCATTCAACTGTCGAGAACTCTCATAATAGTTTCGCAAATCTTGAGGTGATTCGCACCCCAGCACCGCCCCGGGTTTTTTGTAATATTCAAGAGCTTTATTATAAGCGGAAAAGGTATATCCGTATCGTGCATAAAAGCATGCCAAATCTCCGGCTGCAGACGGCATACCGCTTTCAAACGCGTCTTTAAGCATCTCTACTATCGCCTTTCCCTCCTTTACCGGGTTCATCTGCTTTGCGACATATACGGTAGCCTTACGGTTTCCTTCTTTATGCATTTCAATTATAGTACTCATTGAATCCTTGCATGTAGGTGAATTCTTATTTTCCGCATCTGCACAAAGCCTTTCCAGCATTATATCGGTATCAACATTACAGCTCCAGCCATAATTATACTTTCTAACTGCATCGGTATAATCAGCAACTGAATCTTTTTTGATTTTTTGAGTAGACGGTGCCATTTTAAGGAACCTACTTATGATTTCGGCCGTTTTTTTAGGCGAAACGCCTGTTTTAACTGTAAAATACGATATTAGCCCTTTGAGATTTCACCACCTTCCGAG
>ULJH01081941.1_pt1 | contig 18849 bp, 26 predicted proteins | sample 1950781 | NCBI WGS metagenome assembly ULJH01 (sample SAMEA4835462, study PRJEB28245) | human gut metagenome | biome: gut microbiome; material: fecal sample | place: Denmark | collected 2008 | reverse complement strand
AAACATAAAAATTAATCCGAGAAAGATGCGATAAACACTAGCTTTTTCTCGTCAAGGAGCTGCCTTTGTCAAAAATCCGTCAAAAAGAAACACCCCTGATTCCTGTGTGAATCGGGGGTGTTTTTTTGTGTGTTCGGAACAGGTTTAACCAAAAATTCTGTTTATATCATCTGCGGCCTTCTCGCGCATCTCATCCGTGTAATGGACGTAAATCAGCTCGACCGTGGTGATGGTGTCGCCGAGAAGACTTGCGACTGTCTTGATATCGATGCCTTCGGCGAGTAGACGGGTGGCGTATGTGTGCCGGAGATCGTGTACTGAGTGTCCGGGGACACACCGATTGATCAGGCAGTTGATATTGTGCGAAGTGCGGTAATGCGTCAGGCGGCGGTGCACGTAAAGGACGCGTTCATCCAGGTACTCGTTTAGTGCTGTTACCAGAGCGGGAGGAATTGGGACGGCCCGGTTCGAGTGCTTCGATTTGACTCGAGCGATGCCTCGCACCTTATGATTGCTTGGATCCGTGACGGTCAGCTGCTTATTGATGGTGATGCTGCGATTGGCAAGGTCGATATCGGAACAGGTGAGGGCGAGGATCTCGCCGATCCGGGCGCCGGTGTAGACTGCGAAGCAGAGAACGATCCACGCTTCCCTGTTATGGTCATGTGCATATCGGAGCAGTGCTTGTACTTCATCCTGGCTCAGCGTTCGAAGTTTCGTCTTACCGGCTTTGTCTTCTCGAGGTTTGTACGCGAAGTCAGAGATGGGGGAGGCGGTCACGACATGATAACGGACAGCCTCTCGAAAAAGTGTTTTCAGTAGGCTGACACGACCTTTAATGCTCGAGGTGGCTGCATTCCTCATACCATTGATCATCTGGCTGACGTCTGCGTAAGTGATGTCCACCATCGGCTTATCCAGCAGATCGGTCATGGATGACAGACGGTTCCTGTAAGTGAATATGCTATTGGGGGCGAGCGTAGTGCGGCTGGATATATACATCTCCCCGAATTCGCGGAGCGTCATGCCTTCAAATACGGCATCGATGTCGCCTTTCTTTCGCACCTTAGCGAGTAGTTTTTCTTTTTCTTTATCTGATGCTGCCAAGGATCTAAGAGCATAGCCGCCTTTTGATGCCTGCTTCCAGGTTCCATCCTTCGATCGATAAGATAGAATGAGCTGGTAATTCGGCTTCCCATTTTTCCTTGGCCGGTTCCGGATAATGAAATTGTAATTCATTTCCATAGGCTATGCCCTCCTAAAAGGGAAAAAATAACGTGGTGGTGGCGGGTCAGGATCGCTATCGCTAGCCAATATTGTGTGCCATAGAATCCACATCGAGAGAAGGATTGGACTCTTCTCGCCGTTTCTTCTGTATTTTTTTTTCGAGTTCAAATGCACGCTTCACGACGGTCTGCTCAGCGCGGATATCATCCGCCTGCAAGTCGTCATGAAAACCTGCAATGAACTCAAAAAAGGCATTGGACACGTCTTCGCGCTTCTCCGGATCCATGAAGAGGAATACCTCCATGATCCTGCGCTGGTTTGCGTCCAGATTGTACCTAGCGACGACGTCTTCCACGATGCTGCGGTCATCTGCATCGCGCATCTCTCCCTGTCCCGTTTTAAGCCAGGAGTAGTTGACGTCGAATTTCTTGCACACCAGCTGCAGGAATGTGTCTGTTGGCACGACGCGGTTATACTCATATTCGCTATAAGCGTGTTTAGTAGTCCCGCAGTCTTCCGCAAACTTTGTCTGAGATGGCTTGGGATGGATTGAGAAGCGGACGAGCTTCAGTCTGTCGCCGATGGTGTCTGCTGTGGTTGGGATATTCATAGTATCACCTCCTTTCTAAACCTATCATACCTCTTTTCTTGGTGTTTGTAAACGCCAAAAACATAAATCGAGTGAAATTAAATCGTTGACACACGAAAAATGAAGAGCTATGATGTGTGTGTAAGGTAAATATACCGACAGCGAAAGAGCGCACACACGAAAAGGAGGAACGCTATGAGCAAAATCGACAAGAGCTTAACCGTAGGGGTAGAGATCGAAATGACCGGCCTCGCCCGCGCACACGCGGCGGACATTGTAGCTACGGAGCTGGGAGGCCAGGTTGGCCGGATGGCCCGCAACTGCTACGAGACACGCGAAATCACCGCCCCGGACGGCCGGATATGGAAGGTGATGCGCGACGCCAGCATTACCCGCGAGGCGGGCGGGGATCCACTCACCTGAGAGAATGCGGTGGAGCTGGTCACGCCGATCCTCCACTACGATGACATCGAAACCCTGCAGCATATCGTAAGAGCGCTGCGGAAGGCTGGAGCAAAGGTCAACGACTCCTGCGGGATCCACGTACACGTAGGCGCTGGGAAATTCGATGCACGACACCTGCGCAACCTGGTTAACATCGTAAACAGTAAGGAGGACCTCATATACGATGCGCTGGGAGTACTTCAGTGTCGAGCGGATAGATACTGCAAGAAGATATACCCTGAATTCTTGATGGAGGTCAACGCTCCGAGCCAGCCGATGGAAAGCCGAGAGGACATCATCGATACTTGGTACGAATCGCAAGGAGAAAGTTGGAACCGAAACGACCACTACAATGATACCCGCTACCACGGCCTCAACCTGCACGCCGTAGACACCAAGGGAACGGTAGAGTTCCGGGTATTCAACAGCACCCTGCATGCGGGCAAGGTCAAGGCATATATACAATTCTGCATGGCGGTCGTAAGCCAGGCGCTTGCGCAGAAGAGCGCGAGCCCCACGAAGACGACCACTACGAATCCGAAGTACACCTTTCGAACCTGGCTCCTGCGCCTGGGGCTCATCGGAGAGGAGTACGCCACCTGCAGGAAGTGGATGCTCGAGAAACTGGAAGGCGACAGCGCCTTCCGGGATGCCCGCCGCTTGCAGAGAGCCTGATCTGCCCCGCGAAGGATACCCGCCGCCCGCCACGTGCGGGCTTTCCGGGGTGAGGGGGGTATCCTTATACCACCCCATATACACGGGGCCCACACAGGGCTGAATTTAGCAAAGGAGGAACGTATATGAAGTTGTATGTAGCGTATGGAAGCAACATGGACGAGGCGCAGATGGAAGTGCGCTGCCCGGACGCAAAGCTCTTCGGGAAGGGATGGCTTCCTGGATACCGGCTGGCTTTCCGAGGGAGCCTCACCGGATACTACGCCACCATCGAGAAGGGAGAGTCTTTGCGGGGAGGGGTTCCTGTTCTGCTCTGGCTGATCAGTGATGCGGACGAGACGCGCCTCGATCGCTATGAAGGGTTCCCGCGGTTCTACCATAAGGAAACGATCGAGGTGGAACGGGTCATGGAGCGGCTTCCAGATACGGCTGACCGCATCGATGCATGGACGCCCCACGGAATCCGCCACGGGCTAGTGTATATCATGACCGAAGGGAGCCCCTACGGAACTCCCAGCAAGCGATACATGAACCCTATCTGCCGCGCCTATTGGAAGTATGGTATGGACACAGGGATCCTAACAGATGGAGTCAACTACAGCACTCAGCATCAGTAATCCCGGTACTTCCCTGTAGATAGCCATGTAAAAAGGCCTCGCTTATAGCGGGGCCTTTCGCGTTCATTTATTTGGGACACATCTTCTCACAAACTCTCTTTTAGATATCTTTTTAATGGCTCCGTCCTCGTAGATCCGTATGGGCGAGGGAGGGGCATCTGAATCGCTAATTACTGGTGCAATCCAGCAAAGACAATGATATCCTTCTCCGGCGTATATAGGCCCATGCATCGACGCATCCTTGACGATATATTCCGGAATGGGCTCGTCGAGGGGGCAAACAATGTTATTCATGTGCCTATGCTGCGCATCTGTGCCTGCCTTCCAAATATAATGCGTACACCCAGCATTTATCGCTTCTTTCAGATCCCAATAAACGCGGCAGGTATTTTGTATGGAAGAGGCCAGATAGTATGCGTCCCTTTTGGTCATGCGAGGTAGGTACTGTCGAATTTCGTCCACGCTTACGGCATCGCGATCGTCGCTTGATATAGATCTAATGGCCCAATCCTTTATGACTGGTCTGGGAATTGCCATCAATATACCCATTTTAGATAGCTCGTTAATGCTAAAAACGATGGCCTCTTTTGCAAATGGGTCTCTACGTTTTCTAACCATATCTGTAAATGATGCGATACCTGTTCTGTGCTCTTCGTTAAACGCTTCCGACCAATTCATTTTTTTGCGCTTCTTCTTTTTCATTAGGAATCTATACGCAAAATAAAAAATGGCCAAAAACAAGATGGCAGGATAATGAGCGCTTAGGCTGATTACTATTATCAGGATCAAGAATTTAATCATTGGTAATACGCCTCCATATTCACAATATAACATAAAAGAATCGTGTTCACAAACGCAAAAACCTAAAAAATATTTGCAAAAATACTTTACAGACGAATACAAAAGAGCTATTATATAGTTGTAGACGAAAAGAGCAACACGAAAGAATGGGTAAGCACAACAAGGAGGAAATACCATGACAACCAACGAAATGAACAAAACAGCACTGAATAAAGTTTTTGAAGCCTACCTGGATGCTTCGAGATCCCTTCGTAAAGGCCAGCTGGCCGACAGCGAGAGATACCACCGCCTAGCATTCACGATGGCGGAAGCCTATCAGGCCATCGGGCTGATGAGTTGCAGCGATAGCCTGCACCTCGAAATAAAGGCCGAAAAACAGGCCATCAAGGAATGGCGCGAAGGCCGCCTTCAGTAGAACAAGGACAAGAATCCACCAGCCCGCCACACGGCGGGCTTAGGGTGGTGAGGGGGTAAGGATACCCTGATGATCCACCTCGCCCGCAGTGGGCGAATAGCGCAAGGAGAAAGGAGGTGATACTGATGGAGCCAGAAAGAACAATCACGGAGCGTCGCACCTATTGGGAAAGCCTTGCAAGGAAGACTAGCCGCGTACACGTGACAGACTTTGAAATGGGCGTCCTTTATGGGATGTCCATGAAGGTAGACATCGAGCGCGCACAGAAGGAAAGCGAGAAAAGGGATGCTTGACCTGCATCACTCGAAAGAGTGATGAATGACAGCGAAAGGAGGTCCAAATGAAGGTATTGAAAGATCCAGTCCAGGCGCTTCAAGTCATGGACGCGAAACTGGACGAGCTTCGCAAGAGTCGCAAGAGATTATTCACCGAGGCGGATGGAAAAGAAGCCACGGAGATTAGCGGGCAGGAGACCGCGATCATCCGCATCGCGGCGTACATTCGCCTCGCGATCAAGCACCATGGCTGCTTCGGTTCGAAAGACATGGCGTGTATCTATATATACGCCGACGACGCCAAAGAAGAAGCCAAAAAGTACTACAGTAATCCCAGAGTTACTTGGTTCGTGAAAGGTCTCGCCGAGGGCGCCGCATGGGCGTGCGTGGGGCTCGAAGTTAGGATGGAGGAGGAGCCATGACGAACCGGGAAGAAATCGTCGGGAGCGTAGGAGTGTGGCCATTGAAGCTCCTGGCGAAGCGGTGGGTGTGCTCAGACGCAGCCATCCGCGACAGAGAAAAAGCCGGCCTCCTGAAGAGGTGCCGGGGAGTGCCCGGTGTATGCTATACCGCCGCATCCGTCGCAGAATGCGAGGGATGGGACGGGAACCAGAATCCCATGAGCCCGTTCGAGCGTCGCAAGCTCGAGACGCGGATTCGCGAGCTCGAGAAGCAGCTCGCTAGCTATGAGGACCAATTCTATTTCTTGGCCGACGCCCTGGAACGGGCAAGGACCAGTATCGAGAGAAGGGAGAAACAGCGTGGAAAAGAGCGCGCGTAAGTATAAGGTAAAATTCACGGTCGAGGAGACGGAGGACCGTCGCTTGAATGTCAAAATGAACGCAAGTCCATTCCTCCGTACTGAACATATCATGTCGATCGCCGGATCCATCATGGAGAACATTGCAAAAAGCAACAACGTCCCGATCGAAACAGTTCTGGCAGACTTCTGCAAGGGCACCATCGCCATGCACGAAAACGTCCGGCTGGTGGAGCAGCGGAACATCCTGAAAGGAGATTAGCATGAGAAAGATAGGCGCAGCCCTGTATGGGCTGGTAGCGGGAGTAAACATCCTGCTGGGAGCGTACATCCTCGCCACTCCGGCACCGGAGAAGGAAATGGTGACGTATGAGATCGAGGTCGAATCTGGGGATACGGTATACGACATCGTGTCCCGCATCGCGACCGCAGACGACGATGTGAACGAGCTTTCATGGCAGGTTCTTCAGGATAACCATATCGAGGACTGCGCCAATTTGCGGCCGGGCACGGTGCTCACAATCACCGTTCCCCGGGTAATTTCAGACAAATGAAAAGTGCCCGACGACTTGGCACAGTTCGGGCACTTTCCATATAGATTTCGGGTAGCTCCAGTCTCGGAGCTACCCCTAGTATACCAGATTAGGAGGAAGAACACAATGAAACCGACACTGATTTTGAGAGCTGACGCTCCGAGAGAAGAATGGCTCAAGGTACGAACCCAAGGCATCGGAGGATCCGATTGCGGAACCGTGCTCGGATTGAACCCTTACAAGAGCGCCTATAGCCTGGCTGCAGAAAAAATCGGCATGATGGAACCGGACGATCTTTCCGGAAATGCCAAAGTCTGGTTCGGCACACAGCTCGAGCCTGTCGTCGCCACCCGCTTCGAGGTGGTAACCGGAAAGAAGGTGCACAAGAGAGGAACCTTGCAGGATCCGGAGCACCCATACATGCTGGCAAATATCGATCGCTGGGTGGTCGGTGAGAATGCGGGCCTTGAAATCAAGACCGCCGACTATCACATGCGTGATGAATGGGGTGACCCGGACGATCCGAAGGATATCCGGGTGCCGGATGCCTACTACTGCCAGTGCATGCATTACATGGCGGTCACCGGAGCCGACTACTGGTATATCGCCGCACTCATCGGAGGGAACGATTTCCGCCTGAAGCGCATCGAGAGAAATGAGGATGACATCGCATATATCCGGGAAAAGGAAAAGGACTTCTGGGACCTTGTGCAGGCGAAAAAACTTCCTCCGCTGGATGCTACAAATTCGACCGCTTCCACCCTGCTGAAACTGCATAATTATTCAAACGGAGAGGCTATCGATCTCGGGCCGGATGCATTGACAGCCATTCAGAATTATCAGGCATGCAAGCGCCGCGAGAAGGAGCTGAAGGAGGGCGAGCAGGAAGCCAAGAATCTCCTGATGGCGATCCTCGGCGATAACGAAGTCGGCACCGTCACCGATGGAGAAGGCAAGGTGCACAAAGTCACATGGAAAAGCCAGACCCGCGAAAGTATCTCTGTGGCTAAGCTGAAGAAGCAGGATCCGGCAAGCTATGAAGCATTGAAGGCCATCGGCCTCATCACCACCACCAGCACCCGCGTCATGCGGATTTAATTTTTCCAAGGAGGAATCATCATGGATGCAAGAAAAGGAATTGTCGCAACAAGAAACGAAATGACCGCGCAGCAGCAGGAACGGCCATCCATCCCGAAACTGCTGAACAACACGCTCGATAACAGTGGCTATAAGCGCCGCTTCGACGAGCTTCTCGGCAAGCGTGCGCCGCAGTTCGTCAGCTCGCTCGCTGCTCTCATCAACAGCACCCCGCAGGTGCTTTCCATCTTCCAGAATAACCCGGTGGCGATCATCCAGTCTGCTCTGAAGGCGGCCGCTTACGACCTCCCCATCGAGCCGTCCCTTGGGTATGCCTACATCCTGCCATTTGGGCAGACGGCGACCTTCGTACTCGGATACAAGGGCATGGTACAGCTGGCGCTTCGCACCGGGCTCTACATGCGCCTCAATGCGGTCGACGTCAGGGAGGGGGAGCTGATCAGCTATGACCGCTTGACCGAAGACATCGAATTCCGCTGGGAAGCAGACAACGCGAAGCGCGCGAAGATCCCGGTCATCGGATACGCTGCCTTCTACCGGCTGAAGAATGGCATGGAGAAGACCCTCTTCATGACCAAGGCGGAGATCGACGCCCACGAGCTCGCCAACCGGAAGGGGAGAAGCCAGAATCCGGTGTGGAGAAACCACTATGACGAGATGGCCAAGAAGACCGTCCTTCGCCGCCTGCTCTCCAAGTGGGGCATCATGAGCATCAACTACCTCGACGCCTCTCCGGCGGATCAGGAGGTCATGCGCAATATGGCCGAGGGCACGTTGGATGATACCGAGATGCCGCAGGAACGCACAATCGCAAATTCGCCGAATTTGGCCCCTGTGAGCCCCGCGGATCCTGCGGAGGCTATCACTATACCTTGGGAGCAGGGGAACGCACAGGAAGGCCAAAATCAGGCGGTTGCTGGCGAAGCTATGAATGGGGGCGAGGGCAAATGACTGAAGAGCAGGAAAGCATGGTCAAGGCGAAGCTCGCAGAAATCGCAGATGCCATTCCCGAATGCAGAGGAGCGGTCTTCGCCATCAGCACCGGCAATGACATCGAAGAAGGTGACGTGACGGTATTTAAGAGCGCCGGAGGCAAGGAGCTGGTGAATCTTTTCGACAATATCGCCGCGCAGGTGGCTATCGCCATAGCTATGGAGACCACGCCGGAGAAGATAGTAGGACTCATCCGGCGCTATGGGGATGCCGCCCCACTCGTACTCACATACGGATTCCTGACTACCATCCGGGCTGGCTTGTCGAAAGTCCTTGACACCGTGGCGAAGGAAAAGCTGGATAAAGAACTGGAGGAGGTGATCGGCGGTGGGAACCATGTCTCCTGAAAATCTCCTGCATACCAAGGGAGTCGTTGTCTATATGGCGCATCCCTTCGGCGGCAGCTTCGAGAATCAGATCCTCGCACGGAATCTTGCCCGCTCGCTCACCAAAGAATACCCGGAAGCGACATTCATCAATCCGCTCGATAACTTCATCTACATGGACCGCCGAAGCGAAGAAGAAATCCTGGCCGCCGAGAGATTCATCCTTGCCAAGTGCGAGCTGCTGCTCCTCACCGGTCGGTGGAGAGAAAGCCGCGGATGCCGCAGCGAGAAAAACTATGCAGAAACCCGAGGCATGCCGATTGCCCAGTTGAATGAAGACCACACCCTGCGCTGGTGTAGGGGATAGGAGAAATCATGGAAGGATACATCAAGCTCTCCCGCCGCATTCTCGCATCGGATATCTGGTTCAAGCCGCCACTTTATCTGAAGGTTTGGATCTACCTGCTCCATCAGGCTGCATTCAAGCCATACAACGGGCTCGCGCGCGGGCAGCTTGTGACTTCCATACCAAAGATTCAGGAGGCGCTCAGCTATAAAGACGGGGCTATTACTCGCAAGCCGTCCTATGAAGATATCCGGAGCGTGATTCGCTATATGCGGAAAAAGCCGACAAAATCTACGCTACCCACTCGTGACCCATTTAGCGACCCATGCGGTGACCCAGATGAAACCCCGATGATTTCCACGCGAAAGATAACCGGCGGATTGCTAGTAACCATCGAAAAATATGGCGAGTATCAAGATGCGTTTACAAATGAGAATATCCAACCTCGTGACCCACATCGTGACCCACCTCGCGACCGCTACGCTGCCCAAATCTTTATAGATGAGAAGAAGGGAGAAGAAGGAAAGAAGAAATATCCTAATAACCTTAGTGTGAATAGTACCAGGAGCGGCGCAGATTTCGGCAGCCTTGAAAATTGGAAGGACAAGCCAAAGACGCCGGAGGACTTCTGGAATACAGGGAGAAAGCGAGGAAGCAATGAGTAAATTAAAAAATGTATTTTTGGCCAAGGGTGATGTGAAGAAAGCACTGGCCGACTTCACAGCAGCCTGGAGCAGTGACTACCTGAAGGTGGATGATGAGAATTCGAAGCAGGTGGCGATCGCCAGGGCCATGAAGGCGCAGGAGAAGATCGCTCGCTCGGGGATCCCGAAGCGGTATCGCTGGTGTACCTTTCAGGCGATCGCAGAAAGAGGTGTACCTGCAAAGCTGGCGGAGAATTTCGCAGTAGCGAAAGCGTATGCGATCGACCTTGAGAACCAGCTGCAGGCAGGCCACGGCCTTCTGATGACAGGACCATGCGGGCAGCTGAAGACGACAATGGCTTGCGCAATCGCGCTTGCAGCAATCAAGAAGCACAAGTCGGTATTCTTCGTATCGATGCCGGAGCTCTTGACAAAACTTCTGCAGGATCCGCAGGATGGCACATTCCTATCAAAGATCCGAGACAGGGATGTGGTCATCTTGGATGACCTCGGGATGGAGTACCAGTCCAAGAAGAGCGACTGGATGAAAGGGCAGGTTGATGCCATCATCACGCATCGCTACAACGAGCTGAAGCCGACGATCATCACTACGAATCTGGACGCTGACCAGATCATTAAACGCTATGATACCCGTTTCTTTGACCGACTCAGAGATAGCTGCTACGCAGTGATCTCCGGCGGGGAATCGGTCAGAGGGACGCTGAACACGGAGGAGACAGAATAATGAACGAATGCTATTTCATGGGAAACTTTGGACGCGATCCGGTGGTCAAGTGTACACAGACGGGCAAGACATATGCCCGATTCTCGATCGGATGCAGCGAGAAGTGGGGCGACAAGGAAATCACAAACTGGGTGAATGTGGTGTGCTGGGACAAGGTTGCGAAGGAGGTAGGCAACTACCTCACAAAGGGAAAGCTGGTCATGGTCAAGGGCCGCTGGACATCCCGGAAGTACACGGATCAGAAGACCGGGGAGGTGAAGTACACCACTGAGCTTAATGCGCAGGTCGTATCGATCCCCATCGGACTGGGTAAGCAGTCAGCAGGAGAGCCCCAGACAAATCAGCAACCATGCGGGGCTGCCGGGTTCAGTCAGTTCGGCAGCCCGGAGCCGCAGACCTCTGGGGACCTCCCATTTTGACCGCAGAACGCAAAATGCCCTTGGACGGATAGTGCAAAACGGCTGAGGATTGCGAATTTAGGGGGCAGGAGCCCGAGGAAGGGTGGCGGACGGGTAAGTTTATATCCGAAGGTCGCCAAGGCCTATGAAGGCCAAAATTCGCGAAATTTGAATTTCAAGGTATTTAGAGCCTGACCGGTTGCGGGGCGGGAACGAATGATGGCAAGGCAAAGGTGAATATTTATTCAATAAGCGTTGAATAAATAAACGCTCTAGCCAAGGTTCAGCAACTGTCCCGCGATGGTTAGGTGGATAGGAGGAAGTGGCAGGTATGGACATGGTATTGTTTGGAGCCGGGTGCATGATACTCGGCGGAGTGATCGGAGCGAGTGTCGGCTTGCTGATGTATGCGCTCTGGTACGTCAGAAAGAGAGGAGATCGTTATGACGAAGAATGAACTGAGAGAGCTGGAAGAAATCCGGTATATGTGGGAGATGCGGCGCTGCAAGTGCTTCCTGAAAGAATGGCCAAGGATCATGAGGGCGAGAAAGACGCGCGAGGAGTCCTGGGGGATATCTCCCAATGGGCTTGGGAGGCGCAACTGCCGTTGGCGCAAGCTGGTGCGTACGACTATGTGGTGGAATCGCCGTAAGTGGGGAAAATGGAGGAAAGAGCATGGCAATCAACAGTAAGGCAAAGGGGAAACGAGGCGAGCTCGCATGGTGCCGTTTCTGCGGAGGATTCGGGTATACCGTCCGCCGCACGGCGCAGTTTTGCGGCAATAATGAGGCTGGGGCTGCGGACTGCATCGGTATACGCGGAATCCATCAGGAGGTCAAGTTTGTCGAGCATCTGAACATCCAAGACGCCATGGATCAGAGCATCCGCGATGCCCGGAAGGCGATGAAGGATGAGGTGCCGATCGTGGCACATAAGCGCAGCAACTGCGAGTGGCTTGTCACAATGCGTGCTTGTGATTTCCTGAAGCTCTATAAAGATAGAGAGTCGGAGCTCGTACTGCAGGACCTCGCGGCTACGAAATGTCGGGAAGAAATAAGAAAGGTGAAAGAGAAATGATCGTAATCAAAACAGAAACAGGATCCATCATCACGGATCCGAAGGAAATCAGCGTGGGGCAGGATCTGGAAGGGGACTACTACGTGATTGCGGATCTGTCGGATTCGGATCGCGTGAAGCCGATCAAGCTGACGGCGCTGCCGCATGACAAGGAAGCGCTCTCCCAGGTAGTAGATGACATGTACAACTATATCGAGGTGGGGCTGGGACAAGGACAGTGCAGGAACGTATGCCTCGAGATGAGCCAAATCGTCAAACTGCGGTGCGATACGCATTAGCGGCAAGTAAAACACGTCTATTCACAAGTTATTCACAGTAAGGAGATATCATGAAGGACATCGGGCAGCTAATGCGAGAGAAACGGGAAGCGTGGGAGCTGGCTCTGGAGCGTTATCAGCAGCTGCTCGCTCTGGAAGCGACCGGCAACATCAAGAGCCCGCCCATGTCCGGCATGCCCTCCGGAGGAGGGGATGGAGATAAGACCTATAAGCTCTTAGATGACATCGAACGTGCAAGGCAGCGCGCCGCATCCCTTCGGAAGGACTACATGCTAGCCCGGAATGTGCTGCTCGCACGGCTTCGCCGAGAGTTCAAGGATCCGCGTGATTTCAAAATCATATGGCAGTATGTCGTAGAGGGAGAAAGCGCGCAGAACGTCAGTCGGTGGAATGATACTAGTGTGAATAACGTGTACAAACTCAAATCCAAATATAAAAAAGTGCTTGAGGCAGAAAAATATTTGTGATATGATATATTCAGCGAAAGCTATAGAGAGCTGTCGATCTCACTATAGTTTTCCTCCTTATTACATCTCTTTGAGTTGTGCCGGAAGAAGGATCGGAATGGATGAGCCGATCCTTTTTTCGTGCTTTTTTATAGGGAGATCACGATGGATTACAAAACTAATGCGGAACCGAGAACGGTCGCGCCGGATGGTGCGGCTGTTTTTTGTCGATACGATGAGCTGGTAGCAGTATCTGCCTTGAAGCCCAATCCTGGAAACCCCAACCAGCACAGCGATGGGCAGATAGAGCTTCTCGCAAAAATCATCAAGAGCACGGGCTGGAGAGCACCGATCACCGTATCCAAGCGGAGCGGCCTTATTACAAAGGGCCATGGGCGACGGATGGCTGCCATGCGCGCTGGTCTCAAATATGCGCCGGTTGAATATCAGGACTATGCGAGCGAGGAAGAAGAACACGCTGACCTCTTAGCAGATAACCGCATCGCCGAGCTGGCGAACATGGACGAGGACAAGCTGACCGCCATGCTGAAAGAGATGCAAGACATGGCTGACGATTTCGACATGGATCTAACTGGCTATGACGAGGCGGCTCTGGCTGAGCTCCTGGAGGAGGGAGCAACAGCGGACGATACGACGGACAGCGACGTCCCTGAAAGTGAAGGGCCTGTGTTCACGAAACGAGGAGACCTGTGGTTCCTTGGAGGACATCGCCTTCTGTGCGGAGACTCTACCAATGCAAGCGAGGTTGAGACGTTAATGGGCGGGGACCAGGCCGACCTCTACCTGACGGATCCGCCGTACAATGTAGCTTACGTCGGTAAAACAAAGGATGCGTTAACCATCCAGAATGACAAAATGGCTGACGGAGACTTTAGACAGTTTCTCGTTGATGCATTCTCTGCTGCGGACGCGGTCATGAAGCAGGGGGCTGCCTTCTATATCTGGCATGCTGATAGCGAGGGGTTCAATTTCAGGGGCGCGTGCGATGATATCGGATGGAAGGTTCGCGAATGTCTTATCTGGAACAAGAACACCATGGTGCTTGGCCGCCAGGACTACCAGTGGAAGCATGAGCCATGCCTCTATGGGTGGAAGGCCGGAGCTAGCCATAATTGGTATAGCGATCGCTCCCAGACGACCGTGATCGACATGGACAAGCCGAGCCGGAGTGCGGATCATCCGACCATGAAGCCGGTGCCGCTCTTTGCCTACGAAATTCAGAACAGCACAAAGGCGGGGGATATCGTACTCGACTCCTTCGGTGGCAGCGGAACAACGCTTATCGCCTGCGAGCAGATGAATCGCATGGATCGCCTAATGGAGCTGGATCCGAAATATTGCGACGTAATTATTCGGCGATACCTCAAAGAAGATGGAGTGGCACAGTCCGACGTGTATGTGGAAAGAGATGGCCGGCGTATGAGCTTAGAGGAAGCATTAGAACAGGCCGGAGCGGTCTTATAGTGAGGAGGTGCCCCGGGGATGCGAAAGAAAACTGAATTGGCGTGGGAGCGTCAGCCCGGGGAAAGTGAAGAAGCCTACGAGGCGTTCACTGACTACTATAAGAATCCGAAACGCAGCCAGAAGAAGACCGCGAAGGCCGTCGGGAAGTCGGAAGCGCTGATCTATAGATGGAGCGTCCGATGGCATTGGAGCGAGCGAGCCCGGGAGTATGATAATGCTCTGGTTCGCGAGGACTATCTAGCGACTATCGACGAGATTCGCAAGATGAACCGTAAACAGGCGGTCATTGGCGTTCTACTGCAGACCAAGGGCGTTGCTGCTTTACAGAAACTGAAGCCAGAGAAGCTGAACGCGAAAGAATTGATCCAATTTTTGATTCAGGGGACGAACATCGAGCGCCGAGCTCGCTTGTCGGATGTGTCTATCCAAAACAAGAAGAAGGCGCAGGAGGAGAGCAGTACTGAGTACGCGGATGACGGACTTTCTGCGGCACTGGAAACGGCAGCGAAGAAAGTGTGGAAGCAATGAGGACGATCATACAGCCGGTGATCCGGTTCGAGAAATTCTCCTTGAAGCAGCTGAAGGCTTTCACCTGGTGGTGCAAGGAGTCACCCTATAGCGAATACAACGGCATCATAGCCGACGGATCGATCCGTGCGGGCAAGACGGTCGCCATGGCTATTAGCTATATACTGTGGGCCATGGCCACCTATGACCGGCAGAATTTTGCCATGTGCGGCAAGACTGTCGGTGCATTCCGCCGCAACGTATGGAACTGGCTGAAGCCTGTACTGCAGGCGCGGCACTACACAATCAGTGAATCACACTCCAGCAATACGATCATTTTAGATGACGGGAAGCGCGTGAACTATTTCTACATCTTCGGCGGCCGCGATGAATCTTCGCAGGATCTGATTCAGGGCATGACGCTTGCGGGCGTCTACTGCGACGAGGTCGCGCTGATGCCGGAGTCCTTCGTCAATCAAGCGACCGGTCGCTGCAGCATCCCCGGGGCTAAGATATGGTTCAACTGCAACCCGGAGAGCCCGATGCATTGGTTTCTGAAGAACTGGATCGAGAAGCAGGAAGAGAAGCGGATGCTTCACCTGCATTTCACAATGGAGGATAACCCATCGCTCACGCCTGCCGTGCGGCATCGTTACGAGACGCAGTATGGCAAGGGCGGAGTGTTCTACGAGCGCTTCATCCTTGGCCTGTGGGTGATGGCCCAGGGGGCGATCTACAAGGACGCATGGAGTGATGAGCTCTATATTGACAAGGAGAAGCGGGACTGGATCTATTTGAACCGTCGCCGTTTCCGCAGGTATATCGCGATTGACTATGGCACGGTAAATCCGATGGTGTTCCTAGACATCTGGGACGACGGGGACACATCCTACGTGCTTCGCGAGTACTACTGGAACAGCAGGGAGGATGGAAAGTATGAGAAAGACAACAGTCAGTACGGCGATGACCTCATGGCTTTCGTGGGGGATATTGATTACCCTCCTTCTGCTGTCATTGTCGATCCGTCGGCCGAATCCTTCAAAATCGAGATGCGGAACCGCGGCCTTCGTTCAAAGGCGACTGTCGATACCATCAACGCAGATAACAGCGTGCTCGAAGGCATCCGCTCCGTCAATAAGCTATTGACACGCAGGAAGATCCGTTTCTATCGGCCGGATTGCCCCATGACCATCCAAGAAATGACATCCTACTGCTGGGACGATAAAGCCATCCAGCAGAGCGGCAAGGAACGGCCGTTGAAGGTCAGGGATCACGCGCCGGATGCATTAAGGTATTTCGTAAACACTATTATTCGTTCAAGGAGGCTTGCTCATGCGTAAGCATCGGGGAAAAAGAATCACACCGGTTAAGCCGCAGGCCATCAAAGCGAGCGCCCGGGATGCCTTCAGCAATGTGCTGGCGCGTCTGGGGACGGGGACGCCTAACCTCATGGAAGGGACGACCTACTCTCTCAACCGGCTCACGCGCGACTACGGCCTGCTGAATGCCCTGTACCGTGAGCACTGGATCATCCGGCAGATCATCGATATCATTCCGTCGGACATGCTGAAGAACTGGATCACGCTCACGACAGAGGTCAGTCCGAATCTGCTGAAGAAGGTCGATCTGGAACTGCGCAAGACGCAGCTGATCCAAAAACTGAAGCAGGGACTCCAATGGGGACGCCTCTTCGGCGGGGCGATCGGTCTCATGATCATCAAAGGGCAGGGCTATGACCTGTCCAAGCCGCTCGACCTTCGCCTTATGGTGCCTGGGGATTTCTGCGGGCTCATGGTATTTGATCGGTGGAACAGTGTAGACCCATCCATCGAGCTGGTAGAAGATGTCACGGATCCGGAATTCGGACTGCCGGACTATTACACCATCACTGATAACACCAATGGCGCCATGTACAAAGTACACCACAGCCGTCTCCTGCGCTTTACCGGGGACGACCTGCCCTACTGGGAATCACAGGCCGAGCAGCAGTGGGGAGCTTCCGTCATTGAGTCCATCTTTGATGAGCTGAAAAAGCGCGACAATGTATCATGGAACATCGCCCAGCTGACCTTCATGGCAAGCCTGCGTGTGTTGAAGATGGCTGATATGGGGCAAATGCTCTCGGCTACGGACGAGCAGACCAAGGCGGAGCTCTATCGCACCATTCAGGCGCAGAATTGGCTCATGTCTAACATGGGCATGCAGATCATCGATGCCGGGGACGATATGCAGAGCCACCAGTACACATTCGGCGGCATCTCTGACACATACAAGCAATTCATGATGGACGTTGCAGGGGCTGCCCGCATCCCGGCGACAAAGCTCTTCGGTCGATCGCCGGAGGGCATGAATGCCACGGGTGAAAGCGACCTTCGCAACTACTACGATATGATCGCGCAGGAGCAGGAAGCGAAGCTCCGCCCGATCCTGAACAAGCTGCTGCCGGTGCTGTGTATGTCCGTCTTCGGTGCCGTGCCGGATGACCTAGACTTTGAATTCGATCCCGTATCCGAGCCATCGGATCAGGAGCGGGCCGATCTTGCCAAGTGCGGCACAGATAACATTGTCACGGCATACAACGCCGGCCTCATTAGCCAGCGCACTGCGCTTCGAGAAATGAAGCAGCAGAGCAGCCGTACCGGTACATGGACGAACATCACCGACGAGGAAATCATGAATGCGTCGGACGAAATCGAGCAGCAGGGCGAGATGGGAGGATTCCCTGGCATGGGCGGCGAGGAAGACGGCGCTGGAGGCCCGGATTTGCCCCATGCAGGCCGCGGCGGGGAGGTGGGCGATAAACCACCCGAGGCACCCGGAAAGCCGCCACAGGCTCCAAAGGAGGCGCACGACAGCTTCCCTTTTTACCATACCGCCAGCGATGACTTGGATGCGAACGGGGACAATCACGATCCATCGAACGGTCGCTTCGCCCCGAAGGGAACTGGCGGTGGCAAGAAGGCTCTAAATGACTTGAAACACACCGGACGTCGTGCTAAGCTATCACCAAGTGGAGCGAATAGCATATCGGTTAAAGCCTTTGGAAACAAGCGAGACCATATCATTCACGTGAATAAGCACTTAAAGGTAGAACCTGAATTTAAAGGTATGACCGAGGAGCAGTACGTGAGTGAAGGAGTCAAGCTGCTAGAGTCACCGATTGGGGACAGGATAGAAGGCTACAGGGACGGATTGGGAAATATAGTCCGGTATGACAGGAGAAGAAACTGGCTGGCTATTGGGAACGATGGTGGACTACTTACCTTTTACGCTCCACATGAAGGGCATAAATTTTATTTAGGTCTACGAGCGGAGGCAAAGAAAAATGGAGCCAAATTTAGGTAAATGTCCTGTTTGCGGGAACGATGACGAGTACGTAACTCGCCCCTATTCTATCTGTGAAATATGCGGGTGGGAAAGAGAGCCAGCTCAAGAAAGTAATCCAGACTTATCTGGTGGTGCTAATCGCCTATCCTTAAATGAAGCAAAAAAGGAGTGGAAGGAAGGGCGCACTGTTTGGTAATTAAAGTAAAGAGAATTTCGCAAGACCGCAGTCGCGGCCTTTTTTAGTGCCAAAATATAACTGGATTTATAGCTACTGCAGAGCTATTATGTGTCACGCAACGAAAAGTAGCGTGATAAAAGGAGGATAAGTATGGACCAGACAAAAAACAACCTGGATCGAATCCGGGCCTTCGATGCGGAGGAAGGCGAGTGGCGTACCATCAACGGTGCGCATGTACTGATTAAAAACGGCCGCATTGCCGGAGGCGCTGGCGGGGCACTGAACGGGCAGCCATTTCGCGGTGGTTCTCTGAAGAAGATGCAGTCGGGTAGTAAAGGCATGGAAAGCGGTGCTTATGGGAGAAGGCTGAAGTCCCAGGCGAAAGAAGTGGGGGAGAAGAATCGGGCGGCTATTGCAAGGGCCAACGCAAAACACGACCGCAACAGAAATGAAAGACTTAAACAGATGGGGAATTTAATGGGGGAGGCTTCCAAGTTGCCGGACCATAGCCCGCTCGAAGCAAGATACAGAAATGCATATGAGGCATTGGCAAGAGAAGACCAGCGGGAAGGTAGGGCAACGGCAGCTACTACCAACGCACTGACTCAGGAAATGTTTGATTTAGAAGGGAAAGCAGCTCGCCATGAATCCAACCGCGGAGAGGT
>ULJH01005938.1_pt1 | contig 18922 bp, 19 predicted proteins | sample 1950781 | NCBI WGS metagenome assembly ULJH01 (sample SAMEA4835462, study PRJEB28245) | human gut metagenome | biome: gut microbiome; material: fecal sample | place: Denmark | collected 2008 | reverse complement strand
TCCTGCTCAAAGTTCCTGTTTCCGGCACTGCGCGCATTTCCGTGCCTGCTGCTTCCGGCAGCTTACCTGCTTCCATGGTTTCCGTTTTCGGAGTCTTACCTGTTTCCATGACTTCTGCTTCCGGTACTTTGCTCTCCGCGGAAGCACATTTCGTCAGCACTTCCCGGAAGGCTTCATAGCGGATGTTTCTGCCGGCTTCCTCCGTGGAAATGCCTTCCCTGCGGGCAATCTGCTCCACATCTTTTTCATATAAAAAGAACGGCACCTGCAGACTTTCGCACAGCTTCTGCACATAGGCGGCATCTTCTCCGGCTTCATTCCGGATTTTATGATTTACGTGGACAACCATAAGCCGGAAGGGGATTTTTTTCTGTAATGCAGACAACACAAAGAGGAGGCACACCGAATCGGCTCCTCCTGAAACGCCTGCCGCCACGGTATCCCCCGCGGACAGCATATGATATTTTTCAATATAAGTGCTTACTTTATCCAAAAAATCGTTCATGCAGCCATTTTAGCACATTTCTTTCGATTATGTCATCCCTTTCCGGGGCAATTTACGGTAACTTCTTCCGTGCCGTCTTTGTTGTCCACATATCTGCCGTTTTTTATACGTTTTATCCTCTGCTTCAGACGTTTTCCCAAATTCCGAAAACCAGTACGGTCATATCGTCCCGGATGTGTCCGCCGGTTTTGTGCAGCACAATCTGTAGCAGTGCCTCCGCCATTTCCCGAGGATTTTCCTGATGCAGACTGCCCAGAATGGTGCGTAAATCGTTGTTCATGCTATCCCCTTCCAACGCGTCCGTGATGCCGTCCGATACCATAATAATATAATCGCCGTCGCAGAGCTGGCGGAAAATGCTCTCCTGTTCCGGCTCCTTCAAGGTTCCCAGCGGCAGTGTATTATGCTCTATTTTTTCCACCCGGTAATCCCTTTTCAGATAGGACGCCGCTGCCCCGATTTTTGTAAATTCACAGACACCGTTGTACAAATTCAAATCGCAGATATCCAGTGTGGACATGTTCTGTGCTTCTTCGCCGGTCAAAAATGCCGTATTGATAAGCATTGCCGCAGACTTTGGATTATAACCTGCCTCAATCATCCGTTCCATTAAATCCAGAACTTCCTCGCTGTCGGCGCACGCCTTTTCCCCGGAACCCATACCGTCCGAAAGAAGCATGGTCACATTGCCGGTTTCCGACTCCAGAATAGCATAGTTGTCCCCGGAACGGGTTTCGTTTTCTTTTACCGCCTTGGCAGCACCCGTCAGAACCACAAACCCGGCTTCTTCCACAAACACAAAATTGCGCATGCAGTTATCGATGACACTGGGGCTGTTGATGGATGGCACCAGCCTTTCATTGAGCAGCACGGAAAGCATGTCCGCCGCTTCTTCCGCACTGACACCCTCCCGCTTTTCCGCTGCCATGGTAATGCCTATGCGGCTTTTGTCCTCGCGGTCTTCTATGTAATAGAGGTCCCTCACGGTAATGCCTTCTGCCTTAAACATCTGCACAACTCGGCGTTCCCTACGCACCGGAAACGGCCGGCAGGCAAAAACTTCCCCGGCTACCTGCTTCATGACACCCGCCATTTCCCGCAGATTGTCCGCCAGAAGATGCCGGTTATTCTCTAAACATGTGCGATAATAAACACTCTGCCGGGACGGCAAGTCCGTATTTTTTGTAAGCTTGTCCCCTCCGTAAAGGCTTTGGGCTATGGCTCCGAAAGACTCGGCGTACCCAATCAGCCTCTGCCTGCCGTACTCCGACAGCAGATTTGTTTTTTCCCATCTCTCCCCAAGCAGCTTTCTCATAACTCCCTATGTACCTCTCTTTTTCTTTTTTGCCTATCCATTATAGAGGACACTGTTTTCATAATTTGTCAAAAATACACCCTCAAACCTTATTTTTGTGCGACAAAAAGCGCCCGTTCTCCGCGGGCGCATGTTTGCATCATTTATTTCGTTTTCTCATTTCCTATATCGGATTTTATTCGTCCTTGTCAATGAAAATCGTTTCATCAGGATAAACCAGCCCCAGCTTACTGTGGGCAATCTGCTCGACATATGCATTGGTTTTGGTGTAATCTTCAAATTCCTTGATTTCACGGGTCCGGACATTTTCTTCCTCAATCTGCTTCTCAAGGCTGGCTATGGTTGCATCGTATTCTGCGCCTTTTTCCTTAAGGCTGATGCTTCGGACACCGACTGCCACCAAAATCATAACGACAACAAGGCTTACCAGAAACATACTCATGCGATTCTGCCTGCGCTGGCGTTTCCTGCGATATGTACTTTTTCTCTTTCGCCTTTCTGTACTCATCCTGCATCCTTCCTCTATTGTTTCCTTATAGAAATTTTAAGCAATTTCCACTGACTCGTCAACTTGTTTTTTAACTGCTCTCTGCCCGCCTGCATTTTTCGTCTGGTGGGAATTGTGGCTTTTCGTAACATTTTTTTAATCTGCTTTGCCACAAATCGGAATGGTCTTGCAATAAAGTTTAAAATCGACTGCAGTCCAAAAGAAACCCATTTTACAAAAAACGGACTGATTGTTTTCTTATATAAAAACATGCCAAGAAGGGCTCCCAGAATGGCAAACCACCGCAACGTGCCGTCGCTTTCCGCATGCATGAGGTAAAAAACCTTCATGGCACAATATATCCAGAATGCCAGGTCCTCTACAGATACCCAAAATCCGTTATGGGTAATCACTCGCCTGCCGATACGCAGCAGGTCATATAGAAAGGTGATGTAAATGCCCATGATAACGGAATAAAACAAAAACAGATTTTCCTGTGCAGCAGGGCTTTCCATACATTCTCCTTACCTGAATAATCTGGCAAGCAGGGATTCGTTTTTTCCACTCTGTCCGGAAGTTTCCGAATATGTCAGGCTGTCCATTTTGCCATCCACATCCACTTCCCCTTTGTCCAGCATCAGCCGGTTCACATGCAGTTCATCGCCTTTTATCATCAGCATGCCCTGGTCGGTTTCCAGCAAAATTTCATGAATATCAAAGGAAAGCACATCGCAGACACCGTTGATGGTGCAGGTTCTGCGATTTGTCATCATGATTTTATGTACCCGTTTGTTGACTGCATTCAAATCTTCCATAAAAATTCCCCCTGCTATACTTTCTATCAGTATATGACAAGGCGGCTTGTTTTATGTCTTCTCTTACAGATAACGGAACAGCTCCTTGGCTTCGTCTTTTCTTACAGATAACGGAACAGCTCCTTGGCTTCGTCTTTTTTCACGGTTTCCTGTACATCAAGTACCTCTACTTTTACTTCCTTGTTTCCGAAGGAAATGGTCAGGATGTCACCCTCTTTTACGTTAGCGGATGCCTTGGCTGGCTTGTCGTTAATCAGTACTCTGCCGCTGTCGCAGGCTTCGTTTGCCACGGTGCGCCTTTTAATCAGGCGGGACACCTTCAAATATTTATCCAGTCTCATATTCGTTCTCCGTTTCTGTTTAATCACTTTCATTTAACTACTGCTTACTGTTACTCTTTGTGGGCAGTTCAATATCTGCTCACTGTCATTCCTTGTCCGTTATTTAATTTCCGTCCAGCTGAACGGTGTCTGTAACGCAACTTCATATTCTTCTGTTTTCCGATTGTATTCGTCTTCCGTAATCACATTTTTGCCTTGATAATAAGTAATGACAGTCGTGTCACCATCTAAAGAACCAATTATGGAAAAATTCTCCACTATCTCCGCTCCGGTTCCGGCTGCATTCATCCGGTAAAAATCATTTCCGGACTCTGAAGCGCTGCCGCTATAAAATACCTCTATAATTCCGTTCTCATAAAGTGAAAAATTGCTGCGGTAGCCAAACTCAAAATCCGGGAAAACATGCACCGCTTTGCTGCCGTCATAAGTATACAAATCGTATTTCCAGGGATTTGAAGCATCTTCACCGCCACCTATAATAAGCTCCTGTGTGCCATTTCCGTCAATGTCATAGAGCGCATAATAAACTTTCTGTGCATGGCGGATTTCTGAGCCGATGTCTTTTCCAAAGCTGTTTTCATAGGCGAGCAGATCCTCCTTTTCCAATAAATCCTGATAGAAGTTATTCTGCACCATGTCGCGGTACTCTGCAATGATATCACTGTAAATTCCCGCCTCTTCATCCTCTGTGTTGCCTGCGGCTCCGGTTCCTTCCGCTGCTCCGCCACTGTCATTGTTGCCTGCAGCTCCGGCTCCTTCCGCTGCTCTGGTTGCATCCACGGCTCCGGCTCCTTCCACTGCTCTGGTTGCATCCGCAGTTCCGGCTCCGGCTGCATCATTGTCCCCTGTGCCGCCGTTCTGCGCATCTTCTTTGGATATGGTTTCCCATAATTGTGTGTCCGGCTCTTTTTCCTGCCCGCAGCCTACAAACAAAACGCAAATGGCGAGTGCTGCTGCCGCTATATAGCCGTATTTCCTGATCTTTCTTTTCATGATTTTCCCTTCTCTTATATATAAATAAATTTTTTGACTTATTTTGTTTTTGCTCATTATGGAGTCAAATTGAAAACTGCTACTTTGGTTTTATTTTTGACTTTATTCCTTGTTTTCCACTACCGGATCAAACTGAAAGTCTCTCCTCTGGATTTTCTTTTGACTTTTCTTCTTATTTTCTACTACTGGGTCAAACAAAAATTCCTTGCTCCGATTTTTCTTTTGACTTTATTCCTTGTTTTCCATTACTGGGTCAAACAAAAATTCCTTGCTCCGATTTTTCTTTTGACTTTTTTTCCTTTTTTCCACTATGAAGTCAAGCTGAAAGCCTCTTCTCTGATTTTTCCTTTGACTCCACTACCTCTTAAATCATTATGGAGTCAAACTGACTTCCAGAATAGCTTAACGCGACAAATTAAAAAGAGAACCTGGCGGACCAGATCCTCTTTCATTCACGTTCGTCTTTTTAGATTAGTTCATAGCATCCTTTAATGCTTTACCAGCTTTGAACTTAGGAGCCTTGGAAGCTGCGATCTTCATGGTTTCGCCGCTCTGAGGATTTCTGCCTTCTCTTTCTTTTCTCTCAACTACTTCAAAGGTACCAAAGCCAACTAACTGAACTTTTTCACCCTTCTTTAATTCATCTGTAACAACTGCGGTGAAAGCTGCTAATGCTTTCTCTGCGTCCTTCTTGGAAATTTCAGCCTGATCAGCTACTGCTGCAACTAATTCTGTTTTGTTCATGTCGAACTCCTCCTCTTAATGGGCTTTCTTGATTTGTATCCTACATAGATGTTCCGCTTGAAACGTCTATACATATTTATATCTGCTTTTCATACTTTTGTCAAGAATTTTTGCCCTATTTATGCGGATTTCTGCGCATTTATAAGCATCAGACGGCCACTTGAGGAAACGGACCTTTCCGTTAGCGAAATTTCCAGCCGCACAGGTTTTCACGGTCAGGGTTATTTCGGCAGATGCTTCCATGAAAAAAAGAACTGCACCCCGCGGGAATACCGGGCAAGGAAACAATATTGAGAGCTCTTTCTCCCCAAAATTTTTACAATTTATACTGCATAAAGTTGCCGTTTTTTACAAAGCCAAAGTCCGTATATAAAAGAACGCCCATATCAGAAGCCGTAATCTGCACGGTACCGCAGCCATACTCCTTCGCCTCTTTTACGACACGGGACAGTAATTCCCTGGCAATTCCCTGTCTGCGATACTTGGGATTTGTATACATACTGGACAGCAAAGCTATTTTTCCACTGGGACAACCGAAATAAGGTGGCTTTTCCACAAAAGATATGCCGCTTGTTCCTATAATTTCACCATTATCCACCGCCAGCCATGACACGAATGTGCCGTCCGCCATATGCCGGTCGTAATAATCGTTTAACGCAGGTCGCAGATCCAAATCTTCCTTGGCGCCTTCCTCCCTTAATTGATTAATTCTCATTTCTATAAACCGTGGAAGATCCTTCTTTGATAACTTCTGGTACACAATGGACATGCTGTTTCTCCTTTTGCCGTAATACATAAAATGATGCAGATTTTAATTTCAAGCTTATTTGCTTCTTACGTTTTTCTTTGCATAGAAGCAGATTTCGTATTTTGGCTTATTTGCTTCTTGTGTTTTTCTTTACATAGAAGCAAATTTTATATTTTACCTTATTTGCTGTTCCATCTTAGAAGCAGATTTCCCAATTTCTTTCATCTGCTTCTTTTATGTTCTTAAATATGATATGGCAAGAACGTATTTTTGATATTTTATGCTTTTTACTCTTTTTCGTTGGAGCATTTCAGACAAAAAAGCAAATTTGCTTCTACCAGGTCTAAAACAAGAGAAGCAAATTGCCGTTTTTTCATTTTTTTCTTCTAAATTTTGCCGAATAACCTTAAATTATACGAAGCCCGTTCTGCCATATGCCCCTACGATTCGTAAGCCGCAATCACATCTTCAATGCGGTCGGTCAGGATTTGCTCCGGGGAAAGCTTGTAAATTCGTGCTAAATCACAGACTTCCGTTAAAAGCTCTCCCACCTGCGCCTCGGCATCCTTGGAATAAGCTTCTTCCGGCACGGCACGCAGTTTTTGAACTGCCTCTTCTATTTTCTGAAGAGCCTCTTCCTTATTAGTATGTCTGTCGTAAAGCTTATCCGCTTTCTTTAATACCTTAGTCGCTCTGGTCAGTGCCGGAAGCTCTATGGGAATGTCCCTAAGCGGAGTGGAAGCCCAGGTTTGTCCGGCTTTTTCCTGCTTCTTGATTTCTTCCCAGTTCTGCAGCACCTGTTCGGAGGTATCCGCCTCCACAGTGCCAAACACATGCGGATGTCTGCGGACCATTTTCTGCGCCACATCATTTACCACATCCTCCATGGTAAAAATGCCCTCTTCTTTGGCAATCTGCGCATGCATTACTACCTGAAGCAGCACATCCCCCAGTTCTTCCTGCAAGTTTCCGGCATTGCCGGTCGTATCGTAAATACGGATGGCAGCCAGAACCTCCGCCGCCTCTTCCATCATGCAGGGACGCAGACTGTCGTGAGTCTGAACCTTGTCCCACGGGCAGCCATTCTCGCTTCGCAGCATGGCGATAATATCTAAGAAGTCCTCATATGTGTATCTGTCCTTAAATTCCATCTTGTTCCTCCTGATGTCATTTTCAATCAATGCTTCTGTTATCTCATACTTCTGCTATCTCACACTTCTATTATCTCAAGCTTTTATTTCACTGCTTTTAGATTTTCAGCCTTACTGTGCTTTTTCCAGCTCTTCAAAGGAATAGCTTACATCCTTGTCCTCTGAGTCTACCTGAACCGTATAGCTGCGGGGTGTGTAACCGGTTTTCCGCAGGGTCACCACATGCACGCCTTCGGTCTTACGGAAGCTGATGGGAGCAATGCCAATATAGTTGCCGTCCACATAAACCTCCACATCCTTCGGTGCGTCAATGTGCACCTGGTAATAATTCTTAGTGGTGTTGTTGCCTGTGCTGTCACCGGAAGAAACCGTTGTGTTAGAACCGGTCTCTTCGTCCTCATCGCCGTCCGAGCTTTCCAGTTCAATCTCAATGCCGGCGGAAGCTTCCGCCACCTTTAGGTAGCTGACCACGCTTTCGTAGCCGTCTGCTTTGGCAAGGAGCTGGTGAATACCATACTGCAAAGTAACCGGCAGGCTGGTGTCCACCAGGTTGCCGTCCACATACAAGGTAGCCGTAGAAGGCGTCATGGCAAAAACAACCTGACCGTACTGCGGCTCCGCAATTTCAAAATCACTGATATCTACTAAAGTTTCCTGATTTCGCACAATGTTGACATTCTTGGTACCGCCGCCCCCGGCTGTGGAAAACTGCACTTCGTAACTGCCCTCGGGCACCACCAGAAGCATATCCTCCGTAATCTGGCGGATCTGGTTCTGTCCGACTTCAATCCAGCCGCCGATAAAGCTCTCATCTCCCGAGAGCCTGAGGTAACCGTGTCCTTTTTCTACCACAATACTGACCACTGTTGTGTCAATGCCGTAAAAATCCAGTACGTCCACCTCGTTCAAATCCATTAGGTCAACTTCTTCGCCCTCGGAAAAAATCTTGGTCTGACCGGTAATCTTGTATACATCATTGCCAATCGTAACATTATGGCTGCGGCTGTCGATGCTGTAACGGGACACCGATTTGTTGTTCCATGAAGAAGCGGAAAGGCTTAATGTATTCAGCCGCTTGGTGGATTTCATAAACGTAACGTCTACAATATCCCCTTCTTTAATCTGATCGCGGGAAAGCGCCTCCCCGAATTTATCCGTAAAAGAAGTAATACCGTCATAGGTCAGAGTGTAATTTTTATCCACCGTCAGGTTGTAAAAGGTAATCTGGTTTTCCCCTTTGTTTACCTTTACCACCACAGCCGTGTCGGCAGAGTCATAATCGCCGGACTGCGCCCCCGAAGTATTGCCGCTGGTTCCGTCTGCCGGGTTGCCGTTAGTGCCAGATGCCGCACTGCCGGTAGCGCCGGATGCTGCCGATGCCGGATTGCCGTTAGTGCCGGATGCTGCCTGACCGGAGGTTTTCCTGCCGCAGCCCGCTGTAAGCAACATGGCGGGAAGTAATATTCCAGCAATGAAACCCATTCCTATTCTTTTGTATATGTAGCCGTACCGATTACCCATGTATCTTTCCTTCCTTTAACCTATGTGCGACGTATGGTCTTGCCGTACTTTGTTCCGTCACCTTGTGCCGCCGTCTTACCGCAGATGCGCCACGTCCCGGAATACCTTATCCAAAAAGTTCTGCTTCTGCTGCTCCTGTTCCATCAGAATGTTCAACTTTTCAATATTTTTATCCGGCGTCCAGACCTTTCTGGCGTTGTAGTAGAAATTCACAATTTTCCAGAACTTCACCGGATACGCCAGCCGGTAATATAATTCCACAAAGGAACGCGCCGGCAGGGGATTTCCCACATCATATGCATGCAGAATGCTTTCGCCCAGCTCCACGCTCCAGTTGTTTTTTTCCATGACCTTGCGCAGGTACAGGCAGATGTCCCTGACCGGATTATCCATCACCAGCTTTTCAAAATTGATGACCGCAAATTCCCGGTTCCCGCGGATGATGTTGTGCTGCTGATAGTCGCCATGGCACAAAAAGCCCTTTTCCTTAATATACTCCGTGTCACTGTCCAATGCAAATTCCTTCCATTCACCGGACACTTCCAGCGCCTGATTTAAGAAATACGGATACCGTGCGAGCAGTGTCACCTCAAAAGCCGACTTCTGCCCTTTTTTGCACAAATACTGCCAGACCTTTTTCAGCTCCCGGTTGTGCTTCTCATATTCACGGGTAAGGGAATACACCGATAAATCCCCGGCTTCTCCGGGCGGTAAAACCATCCGTCTGTGCAGGCGGGAAAGCATGGACGCCGCTTCTCTACACTCCTGACTGTCCCGGATATTGCACTCCCGGTTGTCAAAATATGACTTCAGCATATATTTTCTGCCGTCGGTATCCTGACAAAAAAGTGCCCCTTCCTTAGTGGGAAAAATCCGCTCGCAGCTTACGCCTTCGTCTGCCAGTTTCTTCAGTACCCGGTCCTGCAAACCCGCTTTCTGCTCACTGCCGTTATATTCCTTAAAAATAAAACATCCGTTGTCTGTGTCACAGAGCAAAGCTCCCCTGCCCTTTCTGACACGAACTGCCTCTATATCATAAAGCTCCAGTAACCCGGTTACTCTGTCATTCACGTCTTTTCCTCCCACACGATATTACGGTTTTCAAAACTCTAACCTATCATATGAAAAGAAAGAAAAAAGTATGTTAAGAATGACGCAGTTCCTTTGCCCGGGAAATCAGATAGTCTTTTTCGTTTTTTTCGGGAGTTTCCAGAACCTCGTCCAGAAGCTGCTTCAGAATATCTCCCAGCTCTCTGCCGGGCTGTAAACCCGCCGCAATCAAATCCCTGCCGTTCACTGCAAGTGTCCGCAGGGAAACACATTCCTCTGCCTCACGGATTTCCCGGTAGCAGGTGTCCCATGCCGCAAGATTGCTTAATTTTTCTTTGCGCAGATACATGCTCTGGGCAAGAAGGTCTGCTTTTTTTACCAGAAGAAAATCGTCAAACAAATCCTCCCCTATTTTGTTGACTGCCCGCCGCACAATACGCCTGTCAGGAGCAACACCGTTGCCGTAATCATGAAAACGCACCAGCCTACAGACCTTATCCGTGGTGTCGTTATCCATGCGGAGCCGCCTTAAAATAACCCGGCTCATTTCCGCGCCCATTTCCTCATGTCCGTGAAAATGGGTAATGCCTTTTTCATCCACGGTAAGACACTGCGGTTTGGCAATGTCATGCAGAAGCATGGTGAGACGCAATACTTTATCCGCCGGAACTTCTAAAAGAGAATGCAGAATGTGTTCTCCCACGTTGTAGCAGTGGTGGGGGTGATTCTGCGGTGTTTCCATGGCAAGGTCAAATTCCGGGAAAAATACTTTAGTGACGCCGCATTCGTAAGCCGTCCGAAGATAATCGGGATGCGGCGAAACTATCAGCTTCAAAAGCTCCGTCTGGATGCGTTCCGCACTGATTTTTTCCAGATTGCCCGCCAGTTTGTGAATGGCGGTAAGGGTATTTTCCTCAATCCGGTAACCCAGCTGCGCCGAAAAACGGATGGCGCGCAGCATCCGGAGAGCATCTTCCGTGAAACGTTCTTCCGCATTGCCCACACAGCGGATAATGCCGTCCTTCAAGTCCTTCTGTCCCTCAAAAATATCAATCAGACCCACCGTTTCATTGTAAGCAAGGGCATTTATGGTAAAATCCCGCCGCTTCAAATCTTCTTCCAGGCTGCCGGTAAAAGAAACCTCCTTCGGGTGCCTGCCGTCCTCATATTCGCCGTCGATACGATAGGTGGTGACTTCAAAGCCTTCCCTGTCCAAAAGAATGGTCACCGTTCCGTGCTGGATGCCGGTGTCGATGGTGTGGGAAAACAGCGCCTTCACCTCCATGGGCTTTGCCGAGGTGGTAATATCCCAGTCGTTGGGTGTTCTGCCAAGCAGGCTGTCCCGGATGCATCCGCCGACCGCATAGGCTTCAAATCCGGCCTCCTGCAGGACGCCGATAATTTTATTTACTTTTCCGGGCATCTTGATTTTCACATCTGTCATAATACGTTTCTTTCCTTTGCAATCTGCACATTCAACCTCTGAGGTTCCATTACCGGAAAAAGGTCCGAATTTCTCCGGACCTTTTTGTCACCTGCTTCCTGCCGTTATTTAATCTTCCATAATCTTTACGGGCTCGCCTTTTTTCACATAATAATAACTGTTGACACCGTCTTCGGTCACCATATAAAGAATGCCGTCTGCATAATTTACCACATCGGTTACATTTTCCGCAACCAGTTCCTTTTTCTTACCGCTTTTACCGGCACTGTAAAGGTTTTCATCCTCTATATAGAAGATGGTCTTGGATGTTTCGTTATAAGCCATGTTGTTTCTGTTTGCGAAATCATTGGAAATCTTAACCAGTTTCTTTTTGCTCTTGCAGTAATAAAGCTCCGCCTCGTCACTTACCACATAGATATTGGATAAATCCCTGCCTGCCACATAACCGTTAATATAAACATCACCTTCGTACAGTTCGGTTTCTTCCCTGTCTGCGCCGAATTTGGTAATCTTATACAGTTTGCCGTCCTTCAGATAAATAAGAGATTTTCCGTTCTGCGCTACCGTAATTTTGCTGATGCCGTCCGCATCGCAAAGCTTGGCGCTGTCCTTGCCGTCCTTATTCAGGTAGCAGATATCGCCCTCGGTTGCAAATACCCATTCCGTCAGTTTGGAACGGTTTACCAAAACACCGCTGCTCTGGTTGCCGAATGTATAATCCTGGGCGGTAGTTTCATATTTATAATTCCACATACCGATCAGGGCATCACCGGCTACCTTGGAAGGCTCGTCCATGCCGATGCGGTAGAAATAAGTATTGTCTGATTTGGTGAAAAGAATTTCGGAAACATTGTTGTTAAAATAATAGGAGCCGGAAACATCGCGGGAAATCTTTTCCGCGTCTTTGCCATTATACCAGTAAAGCTTTACATTGGAAGAGTCGCTGTTGTCCGTGTAGAAAAAGGATTTTCCGTTGTCGCCGATGGCAAGCGGAATGCAGCCGTCCTTGTCCACTTTTTTGCCGTCCTTTCCGACAACCGCCACATAAAGCGTGTTATCGGAATTTCCTTCGTAGTCCTTTAAATAAGCCACCTGCTTACCGTTAGGAGAAACAAGATAATTGTATGCGTATACATCTGTATCGATTTTTTCGGAATTATCTTTTTTCACATTGTATACATAAAGGGTGGTTGCTGTGTAATCAGCTCCAACCGTGTATGCAATGCTGCTGCCGGAGTAGCTGACCTCCATATTCAGGACGTCGTTCTCGATTTCCACCGGAGTAAGCTCACTGTCTATTACATACAGAGTATCATCCGTTGTCAGATATGCAACGACACTGTTGTCATAATTATATGCCAGGGTGTCTACATTATTTACTTCCAGCTCTTTTCCATCCGTGGTAAAGAAGCTGGAACCGTTATACATCAGACTTTTCTCTGAAAATTCAATGCCGTCCTTCGTTTTTCCCTTCGGCAGGAAAATCGCCACAACTACAATCACCGCTACCAGCACAATGCCAATCAGAATCACCGGCACAAAAGGAAATCCCTTTTTCTTTTTCGGCGGCTCCGCTGCCGGGGTACCACTTGACACATTTGTCATATTTGCCGGAGCGTTGCCTGTGCCGTTTCCTGCTGTACTGTTTGCTGCAGCTGCCACGTTGCCAGCTGTTCCTGCTGCATTTGCGGCTGTATTCATCGCGCCCGTCACACTTACTGCACCTGCTGTATTTGCTGCTTCTGGTGCAGCCTCGCCTGCGGCGTTATTTGCTTCACTGTCTACCGATGTCAGTCTGGCACCGCATTTGGGACAAAATACAGAGTCATCGGGTAACTCTGCTCCACACTGGTCACAAAACATATTTTTTCCTCCTTACCAATCCCGTTCTTTCACGTATTTTATTGCATATTTATACTTTTCTGTTTCCAACACTTTTATTTCAGGTTTTCCTGTGAAAATCCAAAGGGTAAAATTTCCCGCAGGGTGAACTGCCTACAGGTTTCGGGTGCGTCACCCGACAAAATCAGAAATTCGTCCGGGGCACAGAATTCTGCCATGACCTGCCTGCATACACCGCAGGGAGTACAGAATACCGGAGGTCCGCCTTCCTTGCCTCCCACAATTAAGATAGCTGCAAATTCTCTCTCCCCTTCGCTGACTGCATGGAAGAAAGCCGTCCTCTCCGCACAGTTTGTGGGAGAATATGCCGCATTTTCTATGTTGCAGCCGCCGTATATTTTGCCGCCCTTTGTAAGCAGCGCCGCTCCCACCTGAAAATGGGAATAGGGCGTATAAGCTCTCCTGCGAAACACCGTTGCCACTTCAAAAAGAGCCGCAACCTGTTCTTCTGACAATCTTTTTTCTGTCATAAAATACCTATACCTTTCAGATACTTTAGCTTTAGCACCCTGTGAAAAGTTTATTTTTCATTCTGTTTCATAATCTTTACCAGACGGCTGGTGCCCAGTCTGTCGGCGCCCAGTTCTACAAATTTTTCTGCATCTGCAAAAGAAGAAATACCGCCTGCTGCCTTGATTTTCACCTGTGGACCTACATGCTCCTTGAACAGGGCAACATCTGCAAACGTGGCTCCGCTTGTGGAAAAGCCGGTGGAAGTCTTGATGAAATCGGCTCCGCTGTTCGTAACCACTTCGCACATTTTTACCTTTTCTTCTTCCGTAAGCAGACATGTTTCAATGATTACCTTGAGAACATTGCCGCCGCAGGCATCCTTCAGGGTACGGATTTCTTTTTCCACCAAATCAAATCTGCCGTCTTTGACCCAGCCTAAATTGATAACCATATCGATTTCATCGGCGCCCTTTTTCAGAGCGTCCTTTGTTTCAAATTCTTTTACGGCAGTGGTGTTGTAACCGTTGGGAAATCCGATTACGGTACAGATTTTAAGCCTGTCCCCCACATAATTTTTCGCCTGCTCCACGTAGGAGGGAGGGATGCACACCGATGCGGTTTCATAGCGCATGCCGTCATTGCAAATCTGCCTGATTTCTTCCCAGGTTGCTGTCTGTGCCAGCAGCGTATGGTCTACTTTTGCCAATATATCTTTCTGTGTCATAATTTTTGCCTTTCCTGTTCTGTCGTTCTGCCCACCGGTTTCTGCCGGCTTGCGGTCTGACTTGTTACTTCCCGGTTACACCAGCTTCAGCGCTACTTCCATCATTTCATGGAAGGATGTCTGGCGTTCTTCTGCGGAAAGTGCTTCGCCCGTATACAGATGGTCGGAAATGGTCAGCATGCAGAGAGCTTTCTTTCCGGCTCTGGCTGCATTCATGTAAAGCGCTGCCGCTTCCATTTCTACGCACAAAATCTGCATCTTTTTCCACTGGTCGTTTGCCGTTTCGTCATCCGTATAGAACGTATCGGAGGATAAAATGTTGCCCACGGCTACGGGAATATTTTTCTCTTCGGCAATTTCCACTGCTTTCCGAAGCAGTCCGAAATCCGCAATGGGAGCAAAGGTGCCGGGCAGCTTGTACTGGCTGGCAAAATTGGAATTGGTGGAAGCTCCCATACCGATTACCAGATCCCTTACCTTTACTTTATCGGAAATTCCGCCTGCGGAACCGATACGGATAATCTGGTCCACATCATAAAAATGGTATAATTCAAAGGAATAAATACCGATGGAGGGCATCCCCATGCCGCTGCCCATGACGGATACTTCTTTTCCTTCATAGGTTCCGGTATATCCAAACATATTTCTGACTGTGTTAAAGCATTTTACATCTTTTAAGTAAGTGTCTGCAATGTACTTTGCACGTAAGGGATCCCCCGGCATCAGTACGGTCTTTGCAATATCACCTTTTTCAGCTCCGTTGTGTGGTGTAGACATAAGAAATCCTCCTTTTTATTGGGATAAAAGTCACGAAATCATAAACAATCATTCACTCTTCTTGCTTGGCTCATTCACTCGAGAATTCGTGCTTACGCACTTCTTGCTCGTGTTTCTTCTCTCACGAATCCGCGCTACCGCGCTTTACATCCTGCTTCGCAGGATATTCGTTCGCTAATGAGCCCAGAAAACCAAATGCCACCTTCGGTGTCGCTTGGTTTTCCTTGAGGCTCATTATATCATCTTTTTTGCAATATCACAAACCCATAGTTGCAGCGTTTTAAGTTTTCGTAGGCTTTCTCTTTTCACTCCGCTTGACGCATCTCCGCCTTTTCCTTTTTTCTCCGGATCAGGAACATGGCAATTCCCGCGCCGCAGATAATGAAATAGCCGAGGATACTTATGATATCCGGCACTTCTCCAAGGAATATCATTCCCAGCAAAGCTGCAAAGATAATTTGCGTGTAATCATAAACCGACAGTTCGCCGGCGGGCGCATAGGTGTACGCCGCCGTAATGGAAAACTGACCCAGCGTGGCGGAAACACCCGCCATCAAAAGGGATGCCAGCTGCCACCAGGCGAGCGGCGCATGGTTAAAAATAATAAACGGAATCGCACTGACACAGGAAAAAACGGAGAAGCAGAACACAATGAGCGGTCCGGGTGCTCCGTGTTTGGCAGCCAGACGCACATTGGTATACGCAAGTCCGGCCCCCATACCGCCGATGAGACCGAGAAATGCCGGGAACGTAGCCACATTATCAAAACCCGGCCGCAGAATAAACAATGCTCCCACAAATGCCACAATCACACAACCAAGCTGGTACGGCCTGATGGTTTCCTTTAATAAAAAAAAGGAGAAAATGATGGCAAAAAAGGGAGATAACTTATTAAGCATGGAAGCATCCGCAATATTAAGCTTACCTATGGCATAAAAATTGGCAAAAACACCTATGGTTCCGAATAAAGAGCGGAAAAATATGTATTTTCCGGCTTCCCCCGGAATGGAAAAAGAAATCCTTTTTTTCTTCATTGCCCCGAAGGAAAAGAAAACTGCCACCAGATTGCGGAAAAAGCTTTTTTCGATAGCCGGTAAATCACCTGCCAGCTTCACAAACAGATTCATGAACGCAAATCCAAAAGCCGCCAGAATGATATAAAAAATGCCTTTATACTTGTCTTTGATTTTCATAAATACAGACTCCTTTTTACAGACACCTCTGCTTTATTTTACTGTAGGGATGCTCCGGTATCACGTCTGGTTCCCACAAATACTGCTGCCGACCGGGGATGCATAAGGTATTCTGTAACCGCCTCCCTGTTATTCTCCTCTTTCCCACTGTCCAGGGCAGTGTCCGCAAAGCACCTCCACTCATATGCTTCCGGAAGCTCAGGCAGTTCAAACCTCTGCGCCTCCCAGTAAACATTCAGTGCCAAATATACCAGATCCTCTCCCCGGTCCGTCTTCCCCGCATAACAGACTGCAAGGGCCTTCGTATCCCGGTCAACATGACCGCTGAAAGGATGCTCTGTATGAATACTTACCGCCGGCAGACCGGTCTCTGACGGAGACAGGTCATTCCGTATTGCCGCATGTTCTCTTCTGAACCAGATCATTTTCTTAAAAAACCGGTAGAGTTCCCGGTTGGTATCGAGCCGCTTCCAGTCCAGCCAGGAAATCTCATTGTCCTGACAATAGGGATTATTGTTTCCAAAACGGGTGTCCCCAAACTCGTCCCCCGCCAGGAACATCGGGGTTCCGCGGCTGCACATCAGAGCCATACATGCATTTTTCATCATTTTCAAACGAAGTCTGCGGATTTCCCGATCCTCCGTTTCTCCTTCTGTTCCGCAATTCCAGCTCCGGTTGTCATCATTTCCGTCTGTATTGTTCCACCCGTTGTCCTCGTTATGCTTTCCGTTGTAGGAATAAAGATCCCAGAGGGAAAAGCCGTCATGACAGGTAATAAAATTAATAGAAGAATCGTAGCCCTGATACTGACCGGTATAAAGATCCGGTGACCCGGTAAGCCTGTTTGCCGCTGCCTCTGCAAACCAGTAATCTCCCTTCAGAAAGCTTCTCATATCGTCCCGGTACTTTCCGTTCCACTCAGCCCAGCGGGTAAATGCCGGAAAACTGCCCACCTGGTAAAGTCCGCCGGCATCCCATGCCTCTGCAATGAGTTTCACGTTCCGTAAGATGGGATCACCTGCCAGATTTTTCAAAAGCGGCGGCTGGTTCATCGGCGAACCATCTTCATTTCTTCCCAGAATGCTGGCCAGATCAAACCGGAAACCATCTACGTGATATTCAATGGTCCAGTATCGCAGACACTCCAGAATCAGCTGCTGTACCACCGGATGATTACAGTTGAGCGTATTTCCGCAGCCGCTGAAATTATAATACCAGCCCTCCGGTGTCAGCATATAATAAATCCGGTTATCAAATCCCTTAAAAGAAAAGAAGGAGCCTTTTTCATTTCCTTCTGCTGTATGGTTAAACACAACATCCAAAATCACTTCAATACCATTGGCATTCAGTTCGCGTATCAGGGTTTTCAGCTCATCACCTTCCCTGTTAAACTCTTTTTGCGCAGAATAACTGGTATTCGGAGCAAAAAAGCTCACCGGATTATAACCCCAGTAATCCAAAAGCATTCTGCCGTTAACCTCACGCTTTCCCATGGTTTCATCAAACTCAAAAATCGGCATCAGCTCCACAGCCGTAATGCCGAGATCCTTCAGATAAGGAATCTTTTCCCGGATTCCTTCAAATGTCCCCGGATGGGCAACACCTGATGAGGCATCCATCGTAAATCCCCTGACATGGAGCTCATAAATAATCAAGTCCTGTATCGGGCGCACCGGATCCGTGTGATCCCCCCAGTCGAAATCGTTGACCACCACCCTTGCCCGGTATCCATGATCCTGATTAGGCTGTTCTCCCCACACACTCTGGCCGGTAACAGCTCTTGCATAAGGATCGAGAAGCGGTAATGTTTTATTAAAAATAAGTCCTTTTTCCGGAGCATAAGGACCATCTACCCGGTAAGCATACTCAAAATCATAGATATCAAGCCCAAAAACTATCATGGAATAGACACTTCCAATGCGGTAATGTTTGGGAAAAGGCAGAATGGCATACGGTTCTTTTTCACCTCTGTGGTACAGAAGCAGCTCCACTCCCGTCCCCTCTATAGAATATACCGTAAAGTTCACGCCTTCCCTGAGAGCCGTTGCACCGTTAATTCCGTAAAATCCCGGTCTTACATCATATCCGTTGACCTTATCAAGCGGTATCAGGTGCTTTCTCTGGTCGGCAACTCTTTTTTTTCCGTCCAAATCTGGTTCCTCCTTCTTTGCTTACGCTCTTTCATAAACCAACAGCAGTGTTCCGTTTTCAACGGATACCATCGCATCCTTTCCGACAAAGGAATTGCTTACGCCAAGGGTGCGGTCGGAAGTAAGCGCACCGGTGTATTCGTATTTGAGTCCCTGTATGGTCACGCCTTCCGCTATATCACTCAGGCAGATAACGGAAATGCTTCCCTTCATGGCAGCGGAAAGCGTCTTGCTGGCGTTGTGCAGGATTTCCAAGCGGACGCCGTCTCCCAGCATCTGGAGAGAGCAGCCTTTCTTCGCATAAAAGCTCATCATCTGGATATTTGCAAGTGTGTGCGAAATCCGCGCACCGCCGCATCCGCCGTACAGCAAAATGTTCCGGTAGCCTTTTTCGTAAGCCTTAGCAACCGCCAGCGCCATATCCGTATCGTCCTTTTCCACCGGAACAATCTCCTTAGGAATGTCTTTCAGTATGTCTTTTAAGGCTTCTTCCAATTCCACCGAGTCCAAATCCCCGACAAAAAAATCCGGCAGCATGCCGTTTTTCAGCAAAAACTTCAATCCACCGTCGGCAACGACGACATAAATGTCCTTATTCTTTATTTTCGC
>ULJH01077057.1_pt1 | contig 18927 bp, 19 predicted proteins | sample 1950781 | NCBI WGS metagenome assembly ULJH01 (sample SAMEA4835462, study PRJEB28245) | human gut metagenome | biome: gut microbiome; material: fecal sample | place: Denmark | collected 2008 | reverse complement strand
GCGACAGCCCCTTTTTCGCTATTTCTGTTTATTCGATTCGACAAATCTTTTAATCTTCTTGCCCGTGGTTTTTTCGAACTCTTCCTTACGGATGTTGATTCTTCTGATTTTCTTGAAGAACGGAAGCTCCTTGTTGATTTTGTCGACTTCCTGCCACATGAGTTTTTCAACCTTTTCCGGATCTGCAGCGGCTTCTTTGCCGATTACAGCCTCAACCTCTTCCATGTCCGGTTTAATGGTTGCGACAATTAAATCATCCTGTCCGGAGTCATCCTGCGCTGCCCATACCATGGATTCGGATACGAGCGAAACCTTTCCGAGGTAATATTCAAGTTCCTCAGGGAAAACATTCTTGCCGTTTTTGGTGATGATGACATTCTTCTTTCTACCCGTGATATAGATATATGGGCCGTCAACATAGCCGAGGTCTCCTGTGTGGAACCATCCGTCAACGAGTACTTTCGCCGTTTCCTCCGGCATATTGTAATATCCCATCATGACATTCGGTCCCTTGAGACAGATTTCGCCTATTCCGTCTTCGTTCTTGTCGATAATCTTAACTTCGACGCCCGGAAGCACATGTCCTACGGAGTCGTTGCGCGGATTAAGGTCTTGGTTGAGTGCCGCCATCGGCGCACATTCCGTGAGGCCGTAGCCTTGAAGTGCCATGATTCCAAGGTCTCTGAAAAACTGCAGAATCTGCGGGTCGATTGCCGCGCCGCCGGCGATGAGCATATCCATGTTGCCGCCGAACACCTTGAGGATATCCTTCAGAAGAAGCTTGTTAAGGTTGATGCCCACCTTGGAAGTTACCTTGTTGAGTTTCAGAACTTTCTTAACCGTCTCTTCCTTGCCCTGCTTGCGGATGTTCTTCCAAATCGCCTTGTAAAGCATTTCGAAAATCAGCGGAACGCCGAGGAAGAAGGTCGGTTTAATTTCCTGCAGGTTTTTCTGGATATATTTCAGTCCTTCGCAGTAACCGATGCACGATCCCTTATACATCGGCATCAGGAATCCGCAGGTACATTCGTATGTGTGGTGCAGAGGCAGCACGCTGAAGAAAGTATCTCTTTCGTTTGTATCAAGAAGCGTAGGCGCACTCATGAGGTCGCAGCAGATATTGGTCTGCGAAAGCATAACGCCCTTGGCAATTCCCGTCGTTCCTGAAGTAAAGAGCAGAACGCCCATCTCATCCGGATACATTTCCGCATCAAGGTAACGGCGGTCACCGTCTGCGATAAGCTTCTTGCCGTCCTCGATAAGCTGCGACCATGACAAAACGCCGTCAGCCTCTTTCTCAGCATTTAAGTTTACGAGAACCCTGAGGTCAGTTTCTCCTCTTTCTTTTATATCCTGGAAAATGCTGAGGAACTTCTTCGTAAAAAGAATTCCTTCGCAATTTGCTTCCTTTATCAGCTGCTCAAGTTCGCTCGCACCGAGTTCCTTGTCGAGCGGAACAACAACTCCGAGTCCGCATGTTACTGCAAGATAGGAGGACGCCCACTGGTAACAGTTGTCCCCGATAACCGCAACTCTTTTATCTTTTAATCCATGCTCGATCAACGCTGTTCCCAGTGCATTGAGATCTTCAAGCGTCTGCCCGTAAGTGATTTCCCTGAAAGGCTCATTCTTCGCAAAGCGCTGTTTGAATGCCACATGATCCGCACCGTATCTTTCCACACTCTTGTTCATCATGTCCTTAAGGTCCGTAATCGGATGGCTCACCTTGTACATAATGTCCGGATCGTTCATAGCATTAATGCTTGCGATAAACTCCTCAGCCCTCTTTAATTCAAATTCTTTTCTTTCTTTATAATCCATGGAAAAATCTCCTTTATCTAGTATCCAATACTACATTATCATGCAAAGCTTGAAATGTCAACCTTTACATGCTCCTTTTTGTATGTTATAGTATTCGATGAGGTGAAAAAATGAATAAAGACAGCATAATACATGATGATACAATAAAAAATTTTCATATACCGCGGTGGAACGAACTGCCGACACTGGATCTTTACATGGACCAGGTGATTGCGCTGATTGACACCACTCTGGGGGCGTTTTTTTCCGAAATCGGTGCCGCATCCTTGACAAAGAACATGGTAAACAACTATGTCAAAGCCAAGATTGTCGACGCACCTGTGAACAAAAAATACCCAAAGCTTTCTGTTGCCATGATTATCGTGGTATATATTCTGAAAAACTGCTATGCCACGGATGAAATCGGCAAGCTGATTAAACTCGGCATCAGCCTCGAGGCAACCGAAATCACATACAACCGTTTCTGCGAGGCCATCGAAAATGCCGTTTCCGATGTTTTTTCAGGCAGAGTCTCGATTTGCAACGAAGAAATCCCGGGCAGAGACAACAAATATCTTATGGAAAACTTCGCGCTTTCCTTCGCATGCAAGGTTTATGTGCAGCGCACTTTTTTGTTTAAATAAAAGAGAATCCAAAAACTCCGAAGATTGCAGTCTCCGGAGTTCGTTTTTTTAAAGCAGCATTCTGTCATTGTCTATGCTGAATTTTTCAATTAGTTTTTCGACCGTCATGGCCTTTCTTTCCTCACCTGCGAGTTCCATCACAATTTTGCCGTTTTTCATCAAAATCGTCCGGTTTCCATAGTGAAGCGCGTCCTTCATATTGTGTGTAATCATGAGGGTGCACATTCCTTCCCGCGAAGCAACCCGGTCCGTGAGTTCAAGCACCTTGGCCGCAGCTGCCGGGTCAAGTGCCGCCGTATGTTCGTCGAGAAGCAAAAGCTTCGGATTGGCAATGGATGCCATCAGGAGGGTAAGGGATTGTCTCTGACCTCCCGAAAGGAGTTTTACCTTCTCTGTCATTCTGTCCTCGAGGCCCATTCCGAGCACCGAAAGCTTCTCGCGGAAGAGTTCACGGTCTTTCTTTGTAATTCCCGGCTGCAGACCTCTCGGCTTGTTTTTGTAATAGGCAATTGCCAGATTCTGCTCGATTGTCATATCGAACGCCGTTCCCTTGAGCGGGTCCTGAAAGACCCTGCCGATGCAGCGTGCTCGCTTGTGCTCCGGCTGCTTCGTAATGTCTTCGCCGTCCAGCACAATGCTTCCAGCATCGACCGGGAAAACTCCAGCAATACAGTTGAGAAGCGTTGATTTTCCGGCTCCGTTGTTTCCTATCACGGTAACAAAGTCACCCTCATTCATGATAAGGTTGACACCGCTGAGTGCCGTCTTTTCGTTCACGGTTCCGCCGCCGAACACTTTGGTTATTCCGTTTACATCAAGAAGTCTTTTCATCTTTGTCCGGCTCCTTTCTTTTTAAGCTTAAGGTGAAGCTTGCTGCCCTTTTCTCCCAAAAGTCCGAGCGACAAAGCTATCGCAACGATGACCGCCGATACCAGTTTCATGTCCGTGGATTCCATACCCATATACAAAGCCTGCGCCATTATGATTCGGTAAACAACCGCTCCGAGCGATGCCGCAATAAGTCTTCTAAGCAAGGTTTTCGTGCCGAAGATTACTTCTCCGAGGATTACCGATGCAAGACCGATGACCATCATGCCTACACCGCTGTTGATGTCCGCAAAGCCTTGGTTCTGTGCGAGCATTCCGCCTGCCAGACCCACGAAGCCGTTTGAAACCGCAAGCCCCATCAGCTTCATCGCGTCACAGGAAACCCCGCATGCTTTTACCATGTCCTCATTGTCCCCGGTAGCTCTGAAAACAAAACCGAGCCTTGTCTGCAGGAACATATACAAAACGGTAATTATCAGCACAAGCAGAATCACATTGATTATGATTCCGCCGTAAGTCGGATCCATGATACGGTCGGCGATTTTGTATATCGTTTCGCTTTTTGTAAGCGGGATGTTCGGCGTTTTTCCCATGATTCTCAGGTTCACCGAATAGGCTGCCATCATTACGAGGATTCCCGCAAGAATTGCCTGAATTTTCAGTTTTGTATGAAGAAGGCCTGTTGCAAGTCCCGCAAAACCTCCTCCTATGAATGCACCGATAAGGGCGAGAAAAGGATTCCCGCCGCCGGCGCATACCATTGCCGAAACCGCCATTCCGGTAACGATAGAGCCATCTACCGTCAAATCCGGCATATTCAAAGTTCTAAATGATAGAAATACTCCCAAAGCCAGAATTGCATATATCATTCCCAGCTCCAGCGAACCCAAAAGGGCGCCAAATGTCATCATAAAATGTTTCTCCTTATTCCAAAACCGTTGCCTTGTCAAGAATGTCCTGCGGAATTTGAACGCCGATTGCATCCGCAGTCTTCGTATTTACATAGATGTTCATATCGCTCATTTTTACGACTGCCATCGTTGAAACGTCAGCACCTCCCAAAGCCTGAGCGACCATCTTTGCCGTTTCCTTTCCGAGAACCGTGTAGTCGATTCCGTACGTTGCAAGTCCGCCGTCCTTAACCATGGAGTCCGCGCTTACATAGAACGGTACTTTTGAATTGTTGAATGTTTCGGAAGCAACCGCCATTGCAGATGCGATGGTATTGTCGATTGGGGAATAAACCACATCCGCCTTGTCTGCAAGGTACTGCGCTGCCTGCTGAACTTCGCTTGTATTTGTAACTGTGGATTCCACTACTTCATATCCGTTCTTGTCCGCATATTCCTTGAGACCCTTTATAACGGAATCGGAATTGTCCTCGCCTGCACTGTAGAGTGCTCCGATCGTCTTGAATCCCGGTGTAATTTCCTTTGCAAGATCCATGATTGCTTCTGCCGATACTTCGTCGGAAGTTCCGCTCACATTTCCGCCGGGAACTTCAAGGGAATCAACAAGTGCTGCATCCACAGGGTCCGTTACCGCTGCAAATATGATAGGAATCTCGGTGGTTTCGCTGAGAACCGCCTGTGCCGCCGGTGTTGCGATTGCAACGATTACATCGCATTTGTCAGCAACGAATGCCTGCGCGATGGTCTTCATGTTCGTCATGTCGTTTTGACCGTTTTTATAGTCGATTGTGATGTTCTCTCCGTCGACATATCCTTCGTCTGCAAGTCCTTCTATGATGCTTTCTCTGATTGTATCAAGCGAAGGGTGCTCAGTGAGCTGAAGGATTCCGATCCTCACGGTTTCGCCGTCAGTCCCGTTGTCATTGCCACAGCCCATCATCATCACTGCCGTTACTGCCAAAATCATAAATACTGCCATTACTTTTTTCATTGTCTTTTTCATTTTTGTATCCTCCTTCAGAAAATTAAAAAAACCTGTCCCTGAATAACTCAAGGACAGGTTATACCTGCGGTGCCACCTTGTTTGATTCTGCTTACGCAAAACCCCCTCTGCAGAGTGCCATCACACTCCTCTCCACTGACGCAGGAGCCTCGTCTCAGATACTCACGCCTTGGCGCTTTCCCCTCGCCCTCAGGAGCCCATTATTCTGAATCTGCATCTGCCCGGCTTCCACCGCCCCGGGTTCGCTGTGAGACCGTAAATCAGTTTTACTTCTCCCTCAAAGGTTTTCTATTGAATATACACGAAGTTTACCACTCGATTTATGTTTTGTCAATACCTTTTTTGTATTTTTTTGTGAAAAAATCTAAATTAATAGCCATAAATCTTCCTGTTTTTGAGCAAAAGCACCAGAATCACCGCACTGCCTGCGATTTCGGCAGTCGGAAGTGCCCACCATACTCCGTCAAGTGCAAACAGCCGCGGAAGCAGAAGCAGTGCTCCGGCCTCGAATACAAGCGTTCGCAAAATTGAAATAAATGCCGAGATTTTTCCGTTGTTGAGTGCCGTAAAGAATCCCGAAGCAAAAATATTGATTCCGCTGAACAGCACGCTCACGGCCACAATGCGAAATCCCGTAACCATAAGATCCGCCAGCAGTGCATCATGCGACGCAAAAATCATTACAAGCGGCCGGTCAAAGATCTCAGCTATCGCGAACATCGATATTGAAATAATTGCGACGATCTTCATTGAAATGGCGAAAAGCTTCTTTATGTTGTCACGGTTTCCCGAACCGTAATTGTAGCTGAAAATCGGACCCACGCCCATAGAAAAGCCTATAAATATCGCCACAAACACAAACTGCAGATAAAGCACTGCACTGATTGCGGCAACCCCTTTTTCTCCGACGATCGCCATCATCTGCAGATTAAAGAGGGCCGTTGTGATTGCGCTCGAAAGGCTCGTAACCATTTCCGAAGCACCGTTTCCCATGGAATAGAGAAGGTTTCTGCCCATCCATGCAGGCTTTTCGAAATGAAGAATGCTTTTTTTGTTAAAGAATATGAAAAGCGGCAAAAGTCCCGCAACCATCATTCCTGCCATGGATGCATACGCCGCCCCCGCAATGCCGAAGTTCATGTATCCCACAAGCAGAATATCAAGTCCCACGTTCATTACTCCCGCGCCGACCGAAAGCCAAAGTCCCAGATGCGGTCTGTCCGCAGTTACCAAAAATCCCTGAAACAAAATCTGGAGCGACCACACAGGCCCTGCCAAAACCATTATCGTTCCGTATTCCATGCAATAAGGAAGCAGTTCTTCATCCGCTCCGATGTGCATATAAATTTCTTCGCCCCATGCAAGAAAAACAGCCATCATGATCGCCATGACAGCCAGGTTTATAATCATAATAAGGCTGAAAAAGCTGCATGCCTGCTCCTTCTTTCCCTCGCCGAGCAATTTGCCGATAAGGGCGTTTCCACCCATTTCAAAGACGAAGGTTACCGCCATGCAGATGTTCAAAACCGGAAACACAATGTTAATTGCCGAAAGTCCCAGACTCCCGACATAATTGGAAACAACAATGCCGTCAACGATTGTGTACATCGAAACGAACAGCATACGAATCATTGTCGGCACAGTGAATTCCAGTATATTTCCGATATTTATCGGTTTGTCATAAATTAAAGTGTTTTCCATCCGTAATCCCTTTTCGAATCACAAGACCGCACGGCTCACCGCCTCGGAAGGCTTATGTATGAGCTTCTGCAGTTCCAGGAGCTTTGCCCCGTCCATCGCGGGTACTCCCTTCAGCCTATAAGTGATTCCAAGCTTCCCATACTTTTCTACTGCCATAGTATGATAGCCCAAAAGCTCCACTTTGTCAACATATCTTATCTTTTTGAGAAACTCGTTGAGGGCTTCCATGTCCTCAGGGGTGTCGTTTATATCCGGAACAACGACATGGCGTATCCATACGTGCTTCTTTTGACGATTGATGATGTCAATCAGATCGTAAAGAGTCTCCTGCTTTCTTCCGGTTATAATTTCGAACCTCTCCGGATCCGGATTTTTGATGTCAAGAAGGACCAAATCGCAGATGCGGATTGCATCTTCGGTGTAATCGTCGATATAAGTTCCGCTCGTATCAATTGCGCTCTTTATTCCTTCTTTATGCAATGCATGCATTGCCTCTGTGAGAAATTTGGCCTGCAGCAAAGGTTCCCCTCCGCTGAATGTCACGCCGCCTTTCCCGCCGTAATACGGTTTGCCTCTGAGCGCCCAGTGCACAATTTCCTCAACCTCGATCTTTTCGCCGCCGTCATAAGGCCACGAATCCGGGTTGTGGCAGTACAGGCACCTTGCCGGGCATCCCTGCATAAAAAACACAGTTCGGATGCCCGGTCCGTCTACGGCGCCAAAGGTTTCTATTGAGTGAATTTTTCCAATCATCGCTTATTGCCTTTCCCATTTGGGATCGCACTTAGTAGATAGACTCGTGGAAAGTTCTTGCGATTACCTCTTTCTGGTGGTTCTTTGACAGTGCGTTGAATCTTACTGCGTATCCGGAAACTCTTACCGTAAGGTTCGGATATTTATCCGGATTTTCGTATGCGTCTTCCAATACCGCTCTGTTGAGTACGTTTACATTGAGGTGATGTGCGCCTCTCTTGAAGTATCCTTCGAGAAGTCCCTTGAGGATGTCTGCTCTTTCTTCAGGGTTCTTTCCGAGTGTCTCCGGTGTGATGGAGAATGTGTTGGAAACGCCGTCCTGGCAAGTATCCCAGTCAATCTTGGATACGGAGTTTAAGGATGCGATTGCTCCGTGATTGTCTCTCTGGTGCATAGGGTTTGCTCCCGGTGCAAACGGAGTTCCTGCTCTTCTTCCGTCAGGCGTGTTTCCTGTCTTCTTTCCGTACATTACATTTGAAGTGATTGTGAGTACGGATAATGTGTGAACGGCATTTCTGTATGCCGGGTGTTTTCTTAATTCTTCGATGGTTCTTTCGGAGATCTTAACTGCGATTTCGTCTACTCTGTCATCGTCATTTCCGTATTTCGGGAATTCGCCTTCTGTTCTGTAGTCAACGATTACACCATTTTCGTCTCTGATCGGATAAACCTTTGCATATTTGATTGCGGAAAGCGAGTCTGCAGCAACGGAGAATCCTGCAACGCCGAATGCCATAAGTCTCTTCAGTTCGGAGTTGAGGAATGCCATCTGGGAGCTTTCGTAATCGTATCTGTCATGCATGAAGTGAATGATGTTCATGATGTTTACATATAATTCGCAGAGCCATGCAAGATAGATATTGAATCTTTCCCATGCAACTTCGAAATCGATTGGGCCGTCGCCTACCGGTTCCATCTGCGGACCAACATGTTCGCCTGTTCTTTCATCGATACCACCGTTTAAACCAAGAAGAAGAATCTTAGCGAGGTTGCATCTTGCGCCGAAGAACTGAATCTGCTGTCCCATCTGAATTGCGGATACGCAGCAAGCGATGGAGTAGTCTTCGCCATAGAATGGTCTCATCTTGTCGTCGTTTTCGTACTGGATGGAGTCTGTATCGATGGAAACCTGTGCACAGAACTTCTTGAACGGTTCCGGAAGTTTTTCCGACCATAATACCGTAAGGTTTGGTTCCGGTGCAGGTCCGAGGTTGTAAAGTGTTTGAAGGACTCTGTAGGAGTTCTTTGTTACTTTATGTCTTCCGTCCATGCCTACGCCGCCGATACCTTCTGTAATCCACATCGGGTCTCCGCCGAATAATTCGTTGTATTCGTTTGTTCTGAGGTGCCGAGCCACTCTAAGCTTTAAGATATAGTCGTCAACGAATTCCTGAATCTGTTCTTCTGTGTAAGTACCGTTTGCAAGGTCTCTTTCTGCATATATGTCAATGAATGTGGAAGTTCTGCCGATGGACATTGCTGCACCGTTTTCTTCCTTGATGCCTGCAAGGTATGCAAAATATGTCCACTGAATTGCTTCTTTAACGTCCTTTGCCGGTCCGGAAATATCAAAGCCGTAGCTTTCTGCCATCTTCTTGATTTCCTTAAGAGCGTTAATCTGGTTCGTGATTTCTTCCGCTGTTCTGATGTTTTCTTCGTTCATCACGTGTCTGGATGCGATTGTTTCGTGGTCTTTTTTCTTTTCTTCGATCAGGTAGTCGATTCCGTAAAGGGCTGCTCTTCTGTAGTCACCGATGATTCTTCCGCGGCCGTATGCATCAGGAAGACCTGTGATGTATCCAAGGTGTCTTACCTGTCTCATTTCGTTGGAATATGCCTTGAAAACGCCGTCGTTGTGAGTCGTTATGTAGTTAAACATATTGTCGATTTCTTTCGGCAGTTCCTGTCCGTATTCCTTTACTTCTTCTCTTACCATCTTGATTCCGCCAAACGGGCAGATACCTCTCTTGAGCGGTTCGTCTGTCTGAAGTCCCACGATGATGTCCTTGCCCGGAACGATGTATCCCGGTCCAAACGCGTTGATTCTCATGATTCTGCTTGCGTCAACCTTTAATGTGCCGCCTGCTTTTCTTTCTGCAACAAGAAGTTCCTGAACTTTGTCGAGACATTCCTTCGTTCTTTCCGTTGCTCCTGCGAGGAAACTTCCGTCTCCGTCATATGGATGATAGTTCAGTTTAATGAACTCTTCCACGTCGATATTTTCTGTCCAATTTCCGGCAATAAAACCTTCCCATTCTTTTCTCATTCTCTTTGTGTCCTCCTAATGTTGTATAATGTATACATAAACCTATATTAGAATACATCTTGTATACAAAATAGTCAATGAATTTTTTGCGGATTTTGTGCATTTTTTAAGGTACATAACCGATTTTTCGCACTTCCTCCGACAGTGATAAATCTCTGTGATATTTCTTCGGCACGCAGCATATATTGTCTTAACGAATAAGCAAGGAGTGTGTGTCTGCCAATGAAGGATTATATAGAGGAAAGAGTACTTGAGCTGGCTCATTACATCGTAAACACCAATTCCACAGTCAGAGCGGCAGCGAAGAAGTTTCGCGTAAGCAAATCAACCGTCCACAAGGATGTAACCGAAAGACTCCTTGAGGTCAATCCGGCGTTGGCCCTCGAAGTAAAAAACGTTTTGGAAAACAATAAAGCGGAGCGTCATCTACGCGGCGGCATGGCTACCCGCGAGAAATATCTGCATACGCACAATGGTTAATCATGCAAAACAGACAGCCTTTTGCTTGAGTCCGTCTCAAGATCAGGCTGCCTGTTATCTTTTAGATATTAAGCTTTTTCTTTGCTCTGCTTACTTTGTCTTATTGTATGCTTTTTTCATGCCAAATGCCGCTCCTGCTGCCAGTACTGCAAACAGCACAAGTTCCATTGTCATAGAATCCCCTGTTTTCGGAACCGGAGTCTCCTTCTGCTCTTCTGCATCCTCATCCGGCTGCTCAGGCTCTGTCGGGTCTTTGATATCCGGCTCTTTTACTGCGGTATCTTCATATACAGCCGTCAGTTCCACATCTGCACGCGGCATTATAAAGGAAAAATCCGATGCCTCGCCTGCAGTGATTCCACCCTGCACAACTTCCCAGCCTTTGAATACCTTGCCTTCAGCTGCGGCATCCGCCTGCACCTGAATTGTGCTGCCGGAGCTTGCGCGAGTCACTTCACTTCCGAGAAAGTCTAAAGCCTTTCCGCCGTTAACCTTGATGTTATAATATCTCGTATGGCTGCCGCCACCGCCGCTATAGGCAGTGTAGATGTTTGTGAAGGTTGCGACCTCTGTAGGTTGTGGTTCTCCACTAGGTTCTGCTACGATTGGTCTATAATTTGAATCCACTTTCCAAAGAGCATCTATTGTATCTTCTATTATCTCCTCATCTTCGTTATCAAGAGAAATAGCACTCGTTCCCCGATATAGCGCTTGATATATTTTGTTATCATACTGCCAAGATGAGTCTGTATCCGGAACTTCTTGTAAATAAACTCCTACATCTTCACTTTGTCTCAGACAATTGATGAGAATTTTAAACTTTAAAAATTCATCTCCGGCTTTAAAATAAGTATCATAACTTTCTACTACTACCGGAATATTCGATTCAAAATTTACAAAGCTTAACCTTGCCTTGAACTGTTTGTTTTCATCTGCAGCTTGAGTCCCGGCTGTTTCAACTTTTTTGTCGAGTTTTATTTTAACGATTTTTTCTTTTGGTTTGCTATTTGAATATTCAATTTTACCATCGCATGGAAATTTACCTTCAGCACTATAGACTCTATATATGGTTCCTTCGCTTACTTCATACTTTTCCGGAAGCGGATTGCGCCAATATCCTTCCGGTGCCCGAGTTTCTCGTAACTCATATGTTCCGTCCGGAATGTTGTTAAATATTGCATCACCACTCTCATCAGAGGTTATCGGTCCGTAAACTTTACTGTGGTCTGCAACATCCGTAAGTGTAAATTCAGCTCCTTCAAGGGGACGCATTTCGTTACCCACCCTCTCAAACTTAAATACCGTAAAAGTTACGCCCGTCGTCGGATCAATTTCAGGCGTCAGTCCGTCGCCCTCAATGGAGACACCGCTTCCCCCTGGATTTTCCGCAAACGCCGCAGCCGGCATTAGAGTAACGATAAGCACAAGCGCCAGAAGGCATACAAATAATTTTCTTTTCATCTCTTTTACCATTCCTTTCTCCTTTCTCACAGCCAAGTCAGTTTATGACTTTAAACAGCTACAGTGGTTCTTACCGATATTTTAACATGTTTTTCCTTAAGGTTCCAGTTCTTTATTTCATACAAAAGCAACAATATTCTTGCATTTTCTTAACAAGTCTGCGAATTTTGTGGTATACTTACTGTGAACCGGTCTTTACGACCGGTTTGGGAAAGGTTAAAAGAAAGGACAGATACACTATGAAAAATTCAGGAATCATGAAATTCACAACATCGTTGATTTACATCCTGTTCGGTCTGGCATTGATGATATGGCCGCAAAAAGTTGAAAATGTAATATGTGCGCTTTTGGCTGCGTGCGTAATCATCTTCGGCATCGCCAAGATTCTCGGCTATGCGGTAATAAAAGTCGAAACCAGAATCGCAGAAGACACAAACGGATTTGCAATCGGCGTGAGCCTTATCATCCTCGGCATTTTCCTTTGGCTGAAAGGCACTATGATTATTGCGCTCATACCGTTTATCCTCGGATTTATGATTACATACAAAGGACTCGAAGGAATCCAAAACGTAATCAACTTCAAGAAATTCGGCTACGGCACTTCCAAAGGGGTGCTCATCGCATCCGTTGTCATTGCATTATTCGGAATCATCGTTATGATGAACCCGTTTTCGACTGCAAAAGTATTATTCTTCATGCTCGGCCTTGGACTTTTCGTAAGCGGTCTTTCGGATTTCATTTCGGATGTTTTCTTCACAAGACAGCTCAAGAAACTTGAGGATGCAAAGCCTGAACAGAAATAAGCTGCTTACAAAAATCGGCGGACCCGCATGTGCGGATTCGCCGATTTTTTAAGGTTTTAGTTGATAATTACGCTCTCCAAAGTCCGTGAAGGTTGCAGTATTCGTAAACCGCTTCCACTTCATCTCCGTCTGCAAGTGCAAACACTGCTTCCGGTTTTGTTTCCGGCTTCAGCTTTGCAAGCTGTCCGCCGAATTTTGTCTTAAGCCAAATCCACTGAATATAGTGTTCCGGAAGCATCGGATGTTCCACGCTTCCCACTTCCACCGTTACCTTGTTCCCTTCAGCTTTGTAAACAGGAACGTGTTTTTCCACTGCAGCATCAACCGTTCCCGGAACAAGTTCATGCATTTCTTCTCCGCAGCAGATGAGCGGCACGCCGCTTTCGTTAACCATAGCTACTAAATTACCACAATGTTTGCAAATATAGAATTTCTGTTCTTTCATTTTTTTGTCCTCCCAAAATTTTTTATATTACTTATACGGTTTTGCTATTAATAATTTTCAGCATGTACTTCGAAATAACTCTGCGGATGATTGCAAGTCGGGCACACATCCGGTGCTGCGGTTCCCACTACGATATGTCCGCAGTTTCTGCATTCCCACACCTTAACTTCACTCTTTGCAAATACCGATGCCGTTTCAACATTTGTAAGCAGCGCGCGGTATCTTTCTTCATGATGTCTTTCGATTTCACCCACAAGACGGAATTTTGCTGCAAGTTCCGGGAATCCTTCTTCCTCTGCAGTCTTTGCGAATTCATCATACATGTCTGTCCATTCGTAGTTTTCACCTTCGGCTGCTGCGAGCAGGTTCTGTGCCGTATCGCCGATTCCGTTCAGCTCCTTGAACCACATTTTTGCATGTTCTTTTTCGTTGTCTGCCGTCTTTAAGAAAAGGCTGGCAATCTGTTCGAAGCCCTGCTTCTTCGCAACCGATGCAAAGAAGGTATACTTGTTTCTTGCCTGTGATTCGCCTGCAAAAGCTGCTTCAAGATTTTTTTCGGTTTGTGTTCCTGCATATTTCGTAAGTTTTTCCATGTCATATTCTCCTTTTCCTTTTCATTTTTTGCTGCAGTTTGGGCATTTGTAGTAGACTCGCAAGTCGTAGGAATCTATCTTGTGTCCAAGCTGCGTTTCAATCGATTCTGTCAGGTCGCCGAGGCGGGTATCCGATATGCCGCCGCACACCTTGCAGATGATGTGATCGTGCCTTGTCGTGTTGTCATATCGATCCGGAAAGCCCGGATGCGATATTCGAATCACCTTTCCGCTTTCGGCAAGTGTCTTTAAGTTATTATATACGGTTGCCTGAACAATCTTAGAATTCTTTTTTTTCATTTCCATAAAGATTTGTTCAGCCGTAGGGTGCTGGGTGGAGTTCAGAATAATATCCAAAATCTCATCTCCGTATTTCGACATTTTTAACACCTCACTTTTAGAATTAGAATAATTCTAAATATAGAATACGACATCTTTCCCTTTTTGTCAACTGTTTTTTGAGAGTTTTTTTAATTTATTTTCTTTGCTCGCTTCCTATTTTTCTCTCTTTGCCTTAATTACGTTCATCAAAACATACAATGCAACCAGGATTGCGATGGAAGCAGGCAATATTATGTACATGTTTCCAATCGAAACCTTATCGCCGTAAAAATATATGTTGCAGTCTACACTGTCCCTGATGGATTCGATCACCTGATCCGGAAATCCGTGGTCGGACATTTCTTCGAATACGCCGCGCAGTGCATGATTTCTCAGCATGCTGGTTCCGTATGTCCCCGGGAGGAAGGAAAGAACTTTTTGAAGTCCGTCCGAGAATTGAGAAATCGGCATATATGCTCCGCAGATAAATCCGTAGCCTGCACTGACAATCGTTCCGACTGCCGAGGCCTGACCCTGCGTTGTAAGCGGAAAGTTCACGCAGGAAGAAAGCGCAGTTCCGAACAGGCACAACAGAATCACATCGCCGATTACGGCTGCAACGTCCGCCGTTGAAAGATACCAGCCTTCCGCTGCGAGATAGGCAAAGCATACTGCAGATGCTGCGAATGAGATAATCAGAGTACTCAGAAGAGACGCCGCATAGTAGCTCAGTGCAAGCGTTCCCGAATGAACCGGCGTAACCGTTAAATCCCTTCTCGCCCCGCTGATTTTGTCCTGAACCATAAGGAGATTCGAACAAAACGCAACCGTCACACAGCTTACGGCAAGAAGCGAGGAAACAAGCTGTCCGCCTACGCATCCGCCTATAATGCTGTCAGAGACAGCAGCACCCGCAGCATCCAGCGCCCCCCTGAACGAATCTTCAAAAACATTTTTTAAGAATGTTGTATACAATACAAGCAGAATCAGCGGTGTTATCAGTGAGCTGAAAAACATCCCCTTATCTTTAAAATACAATTTTACATTTCGCTTCGTAAGCGCCCCAAGTCCTGCTGTTCTCATTTCTCAATCCCTCCTGTAAGTTTCTTGCCGGTTGCGGCAAGAAATACATCGTCCATTTTCCCTTTTATAATCTCATAATCCTGAAAGATTTCCGGATGCTTCAGTATCATCCGCGTTGCCGCCGCCGTGTCGGAGACCGAAAGCTTGAATCCGTCTCTTACCTCTTCATATGGCGCTCCGAGCATATGTACTTCCTCTTCGGAAACCCCGTAGAGAGTAATATAATCTCCGGCATATTCATTTTTCAGGCTGAGCGGTGTCCCCTGCGCCGCAATTCTGCCTTTATCAAGAATAATCACATAATCCGCGTCCGCAGCCTCTTCCATGTAGTGTGTCGTAAGAAAAACCGTCAGGTTTTCTCTGCGTCTCAGGTCATCTATGACCTGCCACAAAAGACTTCTTGTTTTCGGGTCGAGTCCCGTGGTCGGCTCATCCAAAATCAGAATCTCCGGCTTGTGCAGAAGTGCCCTTGCCACATCGATTCGTCTTCTTTGACCTCCCGAAAGCTTTCCGACCGTTCTTTTCATCAAATCCGAAAAATCCAAAAGTTCTGCGAGCTTGCTGACGCGTTTTTCAAATTTCTTTCCGGTAATTCCGTAAAGCGCCGCTCTGCTTTGCAGATTGTCGCGGACCGACAGGTCTTTGTCCAGCACGGAGTCCTGAAAAACAACCCCGATGCTTCGCTTAATGCTGTCTCTGTCTTCCTTGTGAGTTTTTCCCTTTATATATACCTCTCCGCTGTCCTTTGCAAGCTGCCCGCAGATGATGTCGATCGTCGTTGACTTTCCTGCACCGTTGATGCCCAGAAAAGCGAAAAGTTCTCCTTCTTTGACGCAGAAGCTCAAATCGTTTACCGCATGTACCTCCCCAAAACTTTTGTGAAGGTTCTTTATTTCGATTATATTCTTTGCTTTTTCCATTTCGTGGTCTCCTTTCCTGCTCAAATCAAGCCCCTTCTTCATGCTGCCATTTTAGCCCAATTCTGTACGTGTAAATAGTCCGATTTTGCATACAAATGTGTTCTTTTTATAGAAAAAAGCGCAGGATGCCCTGTGCTTTCTCTGCATGTATCCGATTGTGTGTTATTCTATTTTGTCTCCGCCAAGTTCGGCTTGTATGCGGATGGAATCAAGCGTATTGTAAAGAAAATGCGGATTTATCCAGGGTAAGCCCCATGCCGCTGATCAAAGGATTTCCGCAAACATGTTAAGAGCTGTTTCCGTTATTTCGTCCGGGAACTCATAGTTTTCGGTGTGAAGCTGTGCATATTCACATCCGTCTCCGATTCCGAAAAACGCACCGTTGCAGGTCTTCAGATAAGTCCCGAAATCCTCGGACCATCTCATCGGCTCTTCAAGCTGCAGGACGGCATAACCGTTGGCATTGGCTGCCGCCATAGCGATGTCGCATGCCTCGTCGCAGTTCTCGGTTGCCGGGAATCTTTCAATTTCTTCTATTTTTATTGCAAGCCCGTCCGCTTCGGCCTCTGCCTCGGCAAGAGCGCGTATCCGGGATACATATTCCTCGAAAATGCTTTCTTTTTCGGCACGCACCGTCATTCTGAGCGTTCCTTCCGATGCACAGACCCCGTAATTTGCACTGCCGATATCCATTCCGATCAAGGTCATAAGCACAAAACCTTTTTCTTCCTTGATTCTTGCCGTCAGCTCCTGCACGGCAAGCAGCAGTCTGGCAAGTGCATACCCCGGATTCTTGCCGGCCTCCGGATATCCTGCATGACTCGGTGTTCCGACCATTGCAATTTCAAGCCCGGTTGAGGCACACGCAAAAGTTCCTTTTCTTATGAGTATGTTTTTCTCCGGCCAGCCCGGTATGTTATGCATTCCGAATATGTACTTGATATTCTTCTCGGCAAGCAGTCCTGCGCAAATCTTCGCGCCTTTTCCGGTTTCTTCCGCCGGCTGAAAAATCAAATACACATCTTTATCCGTTTCCACACCGTCAAGCCACATCGCAAATCCCGCCAATATCGCAGAGTGCCCGTCGTGACCGCAGTAATGGCCCGGCTTTCCGTCTTTGCCGCAGACAGCATCCATGTCCGCGCGAAATGCGATTGCCTCCGCGTTTTCCTTTCCTGCACGTTTTACCACATAAAACCATTTGCCTTTGTCTGTTATTTCAAGTTTCGTGTTTTCACCGATAAAACGCATCAGCGCTTTTTTCGTTTTGGTCTCATTCATGGACGCTTCCGGCATTGAATGTAATTTTTTTCTGAGTTCAATCGTTCTTTCTGTAATTTCTCTTGTCATTCTTATACGCTTCGCTTTCTTTTTATTTTCTTTAAAGTTTATTCTCAAAATCGAATTTTGTCAATAATGCACATTTTGAATATTTTAACATAAAAAAAGTCTTTTATTTGTCTGCGATTGTGCTAAAATAGAATTATGATGAAATTTGATATGCACTGTCACACAAAAGGAGGCTCCATCGACTCGAGTGTCAGCGTGGAAAGATATATAGAGCTTTTGTCGGCTCAGGGATTTGATGGAATGTTAATTACCGATCATGATTCATATAAGGGATACCGCAAATGGCTGAAGTCAGGAAAAGAATCCAAAGGAGGGGATTTTCGCGTTCTTGCCGGGATTGAATATGATACGAAAGACGCAGGGCATTTTCTTGTCATTATGCCTGATCATCTGCACCTGAAAATTTTACAGGTTCGCGGAATGCCTGTGGATCTGCTGATACATATCGTGCATACGTTCGGCGGTATTTTAGGACCGGCGCATCCTTTTGGCAACCGCAGTTCCAGTGCGATGTTTTTTAAAAAGTTGAAGCAGCATCCCGAAATTCTGCATAAAGTTGACTTTATCGAGGGCTTTAATACTTGTGAAAAGAAAGAATCCAACTATGCGGCTTCTGAGCTTGCCGAAAAGCTAAAAAAGCCTTGCCTCGGTGGTTCAGATGCACACGACGAAGCCTATGTCGGAATGGCCTACACCTTGTTTGACTGCGATATAACGTCTAATAACGATTTAATCAAGGCAATCCGCGAAGGCAGAATCGCACAGTGGGGCGGCAGAGTTCGTGGTTACACGCGCAAAGCCAAAATGAAGGATTCGTTTTACAGTGTCTGGGGCTTTAAGGCTTACAACAGAGGACTCGGGGTTTTGTTTGCACCGTACCGAAAATATCGAATTAAAAAATTAAAAACTTCAGGTGTTTTTTAGCGGATGCTTTTTTCCATCCGGGACGATACGCTGTGATAAACCAAAAGAGCCTGCATGAGCAGTCAAAATAGGACTGCCCGGCAGGCTTTTCGTATTTCGTTAAAGTTTTAATATCAGATATCAATATCCAAAGGTTTATCGATTTCTTCACCTACATATTTGCCGTTTTTCTTACGCTGTCTGACGCACTCCGTCAAAAGATACTCAATCTGTCCGTTGACGGACCGAAAATCATCCTCCGCCCACGCGGCGATTTCCTCAAATAATTTCGCGGAGATTCGCAGCGGAACTTGTTTCTTTTCTGCCAAGGTTTCACCTCATGTTTATCATTTTTTAATATAAGGAGCCGGAATTTACAATCGGCTGCGCGTCGTGACTTCCGCAAAGGACTACAAGCAGGTTGGAAACCATCGCAGCTTTGCGTTCCTCATCCAGATTCACAATTCCGTCCTCATCCAGTTTTTCAAGTGCCATCTTCACCATGCCGACCGCACCGTCCACAATCATCGCGCGTGCGTCAACAACTGCGCTCGCCTGCTGTCTCTGCAGCATTACAGCCGCAATCTCAGGCGCATATGCCAGATAAGTAATTCTCGCTTCCAGTATTTCAAGTCCTGCCTCATTGACCTTGGACTGAATCT
>ULJH01006646.1_pt1 | contig 19044 bp, 10 predicted proteins | sample 1950781 | NCBI WGS metagenome assembly ULJH01 (sample SAMEA4835462, study PRJEB28245) | human gut metagenome | biome: gut microbiome; material: fecal sample | place: Denmark | collected 2008 | reverse complement strand
CAAATCTCCCATTATTCTTTCAACATCGAAATCATTTATTTCATCATTTATATTAGATATCATAATTTTTTACCCCCTTATTCATCATCACAATCTTTTAATAATTCTTCAGAATGTTGATTTAAATATTTTGTTACTTTTTTATATCCTTTGGTATTAACTTCTTCACTAAATCCCCTAAATTTACATTTAGCAGGATATAATCTTATAGGTTCATTATTATCATTAATTTCTACAGTTAGAGCTACACCAAACAAGTGTAATTGTTGATTTATATACCATAATAAACCACTATCTCTAAATTCTTTTAAGCTCATTTCCTTTATCATTTCTTCATTACTCATTTTAATTCCCTCCTATTTATATTATTTGTCTTTTTTACAATAATAAAATTTTTCTTCTATTTCAATAACAATAATCGGATTTATTTGCTCATGTGTTAAAGGATCGACAACATACCAATCTTTTCCTAAGAAAAAATCTGCTAATTTGTATATTGCCCTTTGTGCACACATATGCATTTTATATTGTTCATCATTATTATCTGTATCATATTTACAATAATAAAATTTTTCTTTTATCTCTGAAACTGCTATTGAATTCATTCTTTTTATATCAGTAACTGATTTTTTTATATTATCATACCATTCTTTTCCTAAGAAAAAAACAATTAATTCATCAACAGCAGTTTGTGCATTCATGGTCATGGGTCCAAATTCATGTTCACTAACAGAATCACAAATCGATGATATATATTTTCTCATCTCTTTATCAGTTTTATATTTTTGTAAACCTTTAATTTCTTTAATGAATTTTATTAATTTGTTTTTTATCATATGATTAATACTCCAATTCATTTTTTCTTAATGAATAATTAAATTTGTCTGTTTCATTTCGTAAAATTATATATACTTTATCAGTTACTTTAAATACCCTATCTCTCAAATCATTATCCAATATTAATGACTTTTTAACTTCTTTAAAAGCATCATTTCTATCATATGCATAAACATCTGGTATACAATCATAAAAATTTATAAAAGAATCACCCTTAATTGGTGTAGTAAATAATACATTAAATAATTTTTTATCACTATCATTTAATACCATATTTTTATTCATCATATATTTATGTCGTATTTTCTTATTATCAGATATATAAAATAAAACATTGTCTGAATCTTTAAATATTTCGTTAAATAAACAAGAATTGCAACTTAATCGTTTTTTTAATATTTCAAAAGCATGATCTGCACTGTATGCTTCAATATCATCAATACCACTAAAATGTACAAAATCTTTATAATATGTTACTCTATATGTTTTAAGCTCTTGATGATTATTTTGTTTATTTATATCTGTTAGATTTAATAACATTCCTATATATTCTGGAGTTTCTTTTACATATATTTTTTCGTTTCCAACAACTGTTATTTGAGTTGCTTCCTGTATTACATCATCTTCACCTTCTCTTATTTGTCGTATATTATTTGATGTATAATACACTATCATATTCGAATTAATCTCAAATATGTTATTATTTAATCCTGTTAATTTTATCATCATAATATTTTACCTCCATATTATTTATTATTTTTTTCTTTAAGTATTTGTAAGTATTCAAATAAAAAATAATATAGGAGATTAGATATCTCCTATATTTTTTTTACCATTCATTTAAATCATCAAAGAAATCTAATGAACTAGAATTAGTACTTCTAAAACCATCATTTTCTAATTCATATTGATTCTCTTCATAATCTATATCTTTAACATATTTAGTTGTTTTAGTATACTCATCCATTTTTTCAGTTTCCAATAATGATTTATATATTTCAGTTGATAGTTGTTTATAATAGTCATCTGAATTCTTAACTTCATGTTGTTGTCTAAATATTTCTGCATCATTAGGTGATAATTGTTCAAGGTACTCAAATGCATCTCTTTCTTGTGAATCATCATTATCATATGATTTAGGTTCTTTCATACCTTTAACAATACCCCAACGTTTTAAATTCTTAGCATACGTATAAACATATAATGTTATTAAGTAAGACATAACATTATCATCATGTTCTCCAGCTCCTGCTTGTATTTTACCATTTTTAATAACTAAAGCTAGTATATCATTTAATAAAAATGTTGATGATATTCTTTCTTTATGTTCTTGAACTGTAACCATTAATAAGTCCATCATTAATTGTCTGGAATTTTTACCAGTCCATACTCCACGTAATCTTCTTTTTTCAGGTTCAGTTATTTCTCTACCATGATCTACTTTAAGTGCCCCATTATCTATTAAGTCTTTTTTTTCATTATAAAATATGTTTCTTCTAATTTGAGTATTCCATAATTCATCTATTACAGCATCACCACAATGGTTTCTTTCTATACATAGTAAAGATTTAGGTAAATATTTTCTAATTAATGTATATAATAAACGTTTTAAATCATAAGTACCTATGCAAGGACTTTTAAATTCAGCATCTGCTTGTAATGTATAAGGATTAGTTATAGTTATTGCAGTATTATCTGAATCTATACCTGAGGCAACGTCGACTCCAACTAAATATGGTATTTCTGGATTTAATGTTCTATAAATATCTATTCTGTAATCAGATATTAAAATTTCATCAATAATAGTCAATGTTTTTTCTTGTAGTGCCATTAAATCTTCTTGAGAAAATGGAGAATCACTACTACCACGAATTCTTTGTAATAATATTTCTCTACGTATTTTAATTTCGTCATAACCTACAGACATACATTGTTTTCTAAACCAAGCATCATCTTTACCTAATTGCTGATAACTATATTTTATTTCAGTAATACCAATTTCTGAGTTTTTTACTATAATTTCTTTTGCTTTTTCTGGACCCATATCATACCATTTTTCAGACCATCTACACATTTTATTTATTATTCGCATAGAAGCTTTCCCTGCAGGTGAATCCAAATCTCCTGGTGTTGATGTCATTATACGACAAGCTATAGAATTATTAGCAATAGCATTATCAGATGCTGTTATAAATGATGGACCTGCAGCCATAACTATTTCATCAACATAATCCATAAAGTCAAATTCATCAAACCAGTAAATAGGTAATGAAAGACCCCTACCCATTGTAACTGCTTTATCTTTAGTAGATGCTTTACCTTTAGTATATATTGTATTTTTTGTCATAGGATTATATACTTTTCTAACATTATTTATAGCTCTATCTTTTGTTCCTAATATTTCATCAATAACAACTTCTTCATTTAATTGTAAATATGTTGGTAATAACGATCTTTGAGTTTTAAGTCTATTTAAGTTAACAGATGTTAAATCTTGATCTATAGCGAAAAAAGACAATTCTGAGTTTGTTATACCAAATAGATATGCCCACAAGATATTAGATATTTCTGATTGTGTTTTACCACATTGTCTAGGCATACCAAAATAATGTGATATACTATTAATAAAACACCATGTTGCAGCTAAATTACCACGACTTAATTTATATCTCGCACCTTTATTATTACCTTGGTCAGCAATCATTGCTACTTCTCTTAAATAATACCAAATGTTATTCATACATTCATTTATTATTCTATATACCAATTCTTCTGATTTATAAACTAAAGGACCATGAGGATCTATTCCTTGTAATCCTTTATCATTCAATCTAAGAAAAAATTTATTGTTTTTAATACCTAATCGTCTAAGGTCATTTGCAACCTGAAGAAACGTTAAATTCGTTGTTTCTGTATCATAAAAAATGTTATTTGATTCTAATATATCCATAATTTAACCTTCATAACCATCAGGATATTTTATATATAGACCAAATTTTTTTCTAGATATTGGTTTAGAACCAACCTTTTGTATTAAATCATTTAATCTCTCTATATATGAATCTATTGTTTTTTCAGATTGTAATAACATATTAGGATTTTCAATACACATACGTTTAGCATACTCTGCTATATCTAATAAATCATATAATCTTTCTAATAAGAATATTTTATCATCTGTTGTAGCAACTCTTTCTAATTCTGCTCTATAAATATCTAAATCTCTATTTTGCAATTTAACAACTTTTTTAGTTCTTTTATCTATAGCACCTATTGGTGGTTTAACTTTTTTACTTAAAATAAAAGCTTCTGTAACATTAAAGAAAGCAGGAGCCTTTTCATTCTTACCAAATACTTTTTCTTTAATTTCATCAACCATACGTTTAATGAAATTAGATGGTGAAGTTATTGTTAATAAAGTAAGAGATCTTTTTAATTTATCTTTTCTATATTGTAATTGTGATATATTTTCTATAGCCCAATTCATTGTAACACCAAGATCATTATCTACATCTTTTTCTGTCTTCTTAACAATAGAACCTTTACCATTCATTATTAATTTATTTAATGCATCATATAATTCTTCACCATACCCTTGTTTAACTGCAAAATTATCAGCTTTCTTTTCATTCATCATCTCAGCATTGAATTGATTTGAAAATGCTTGAGCTACTGCTAAGGACATAACTGCTTTAGTTATTTTACCTATAGGACCTTCATTTATTATTTTTTTAGCATAATTATTTATTATATAAAGTCTCATATGTTTAAATCTTTCAACCATTAATTCAGATAAAACAACATGACCTAATTCATGTAAAAGTATTGCAGTAACTTCACTTGCTGACATATTTAAATTTTGATCATATAATAGTATTGAATCTATTTCAACATGTTTTTCTGCTGTTGTAATAAATTCTTTATATATTTTTTCCATATCATAAGCTGAGCCTTTTTCTAATATTAATTCAGTTATTTTATTTATTTCATCTTGTGAAGGATATATACACATACCGAAAAAAGTATTTTGCTTATTATTAATTATAGAAATCTTTATAGGTATATTAAATTCTCTTTTAACAACCCTTTCTATTGATCTTAAATTTGCATCTATATTTTTTCGTAATTGTACTTTTCTAAAACAATCTTCAATATAACAAGTACTTTCTGATTTACTCATTTAATTGCACTCTCCTTTCAATTTTTTATATCGTTATTAATTTGTATTAAATATTTTTTTTAAAACCATGTATTACACAAATAAAAAAATAGAGAATAGAAATAAATCTATTCTCTATTTTTATCTATCCTATGGAGCTACCTTTTTAGATTTTATACCGAAATCGTTATTTAATAATAACATTTCTGCTTGTATCGGTAATAATTCTGTAGTTTTATATCTATGAGTACCCATGATATTTGGTACTAATGGAACTGATGGATGATGATACATATTTTCAATATTGAAACTGTAGTCATATTGTTTGAAAGTTATATAATTAGCAGTAGTTGGATAAGCAACAACTCTTATACCTACTTTTTCAGGAACTTTCAATGAAGAAACAAAATGAACTCTAGTTCCAGTTTCAGTCATTACACCGAATTTATATGCTAATTGTAATCCACCAACTTTAGTTTCTTGATCTACCATCCATTTAACAGATGCATTAAATAATTCTATATTATTTGGATGTGCATATGCAACGAACATTAATTCTTCAGTTTTTAATTTAGTTTTTAATGAACTTAATAATTTATTAAATCTAAATTTAAGTTCTTTTTCAATGTAATCTGATTGAGTTAACATACCAGATGTAACATTACAATCAAAAGTAGCTGATTCAACAAATCCATCTTCATATCCAAATGGAAGATCTTTCTTATCTCTCCAAGTTTCTAATGAATTAGCTAAGAAATCTAATGTATCACTATCTTTAAATTGAGTCATAACAGTAGCCATATCGTTAACTATTTCTGGAGTAACATCTATGTTAGCCATTGCTTTCATATCTCTAATTTTTTCGATAGTTAATGCAGTATTGAATCTTTGTTGTTCTTCTATAGCCCAAGTGATTGGAGTTCTTTCTCTATCTAAATCTAGAGAATTATCATTGTATTGGTTAGACACATGACCACCAAACTTAACTGATTCTAAGTTTCCACCTATAGCTGAACAAGAAACAGTACCTTCATAATAATTAACTTTACCTAGTATAGTTATTTTTTTACCATTTTGCATTAATTCTTTATAGAACATACCTTGTTTTTCAACATCAGGTCTTATGTCTAATCCTTTTATAGTTTCTCCATCACATACAACTTCTGATATGTGTAGATCATAAGAGAATTTATCTAAACCTTTTCTAACTTTACCAGCACCCATTGATGAAGTCATTAAATCATAGTCTTCTAATGGAGCAGCTATTGGTTCACTATAAATAGGAACACCTTTAGATAATTCATTAGCTTTCTTATAACTATCATCATAGAATATTTCTGGAATATAATATTTATTACCATCTTTGTCTTTTAAGAACTTTCTTTCGAAAGAAACTTTTACAACAGGTTTATCTGGTATTTCAGTCATCATTAGATCTTTAGATATACAATCTATATATTCTTTTTTAATTATAGGTAATGTATAACCAACTACTGGTGATAATTGACCAACACCATAGTTTTCTAATATTAATTCTTTTCTTGAATTTTCCATATATTGCTCTAATTTAGCAGGGAATAAACTTAAATATCTATCCTCAAATTGTTCGTTAAGAACATCTCCTATTAAAAGCTCTTTATATTGTTCATAAATGACATCATCTTTACATATTTTTTCAATATCATCAACAGCATTTAATCCGTAATTTCCTAAAAATGTTTCATTTAACATAATTAGTCTATCATCGAAATCTTCATGTGTAGAGATATTAAAAGAACCAACTATATTTGTAGGACCTTGACCTTCATAATTCATTTTCATACACTCCTTCTTTACTAAATTTTTATTAATATTACATAATTGTTTCGATTTTTTCGCCCAATAACGCAATATTTTAAAGTATTTCTTTATAAAATTGTTTGATACTACGATCTTTTCTTTTTCTCATTTTTGTTATTCTTAACTGTTTTTTGTTGGTTTTTTATATTATTTTGAATTTCGGTAACAGTAGGAGATTTTTCAATCATAGCTACATTAACGTTAACTGCTTGTATAACCATATTGAAATGATATAAATTAGAAATATAAGATTCTTTATTAAATCTTAAAGTTATATAATCGAATAACATATCTTTTATTTTTTCAATATTTATTCTAGCTTTATTATATACTGCATCTCTAGAAAATTTAAATGTTTCATTTGAAGTTATTTTTTCTAGAATTTCTTCTAATCTATTATATAATTCCAAATAATCTTTAATGAGAAATTTATTATTTTCATTATCTTGATCGTTATCATTATTCATTTGTTCGTCATTTGAATTTTCAACATCGCCTGAACCGTCACCTTCTTTATTAGGTTCAGTTGTAGGATCATCAGTATCAGATTCTAAAGAATCTAAATCATTATCTGTTTTGGTTGTATCATCATTATTTGTATTATCGTCTGTGTCGTTATCATCTGCAGTTGTGTCATCTTCATTATAATCAGTTGGACCTAAATCATCTCCACCAGTGTCATCATCAGTATTAGCATCTCCTCCACCTAAATCATCGGCATTATAATCAGTTGGACCCAAATCATCATCTGCTTCATATAATACTTCAAAACTTTCATTTAATAATTTATTTTTAAAATCTGTAAGAATATTAATATTACTAATATCCTTAACAATAACATCATTACAATTTTCATTAGATTCATTTATTATTTTATAATTCGCAGTCGTTAATATATTTATAGTATTCAAATCTTTAAAACTAAAACTTTTCATATTTGACAAACCCCTCCTTTCTTTTAAATAATCTGATACTTCCAATATCATATAATACATATGTTCATCTTCTTTTTCGACTTTAAATAATTTATCATACATTTTTTTAGCTTTAGTATTTTTTTTATTAACAGATAATCTATTCGCTCCCATTTTTATCAATTCATTTAATAAAGTTTTACCAAAACCTTTACCTTGATATTCAGGACTAACTTCTATTGCCTGAATATATTTATCAGATAACCTCATATTTATAAACCCAACAACATCATCTTGTTTATCAATATAGATATATCCTTTATAATCTTTACCTGTTCGTATATGAGATAGACTTCTACATTTAGACTTATATTTGTTGATATTCAAATTATTTAGATCTATTTTTTTAAAATTCATTGATCATCAACTCCTAATAATATCTTAATCCATGTTTTATTCTTGTTATTTCTTTTTCAAGATTTGCTTGTATTCTCATAAGTTGGTATTTTTGTTTTTTATTATTTTCTCCTTTAGCATCTTCAACTTTTTCTTTTACTATTTTTAATTCTGTTTCTAATTCTAATAATATTCTTTTCTTTTCTCTATCTTCAACATTTTTACTAATACCTCTAGCACCAAGAGCACCTATTAATCCAATAGCAGCTCCAGCTATAGGTCCAAATAATCCAACTCCTGCTGTACCAGCAACTAAAATTTTAATAGCATTTTTTAAAACTCCACTTACTCTAACTGTATTTTTACCAGTAAGTATTTTTTCTCTTTTTGCATCTCTAGAGAAATTCATAATATCATCAACTTTTTTATTTATAGCATCAGATGCTCTATCATCTACTATACGAGCACCTCTTTTTATTGCTCCTATTTTAGATTTAGCATCAGCCATACCTCTAGATTTAGCAGAAGCATTTCCTATGGCTTTAGTTATTTTATTCGTACCTTTAGTTATTATTTTTGTATCAGCTTCCTGCATATATTGATATTTACATATATCATGTGCTAATTGATATGCTTCTGCTAATTTTATAATATCTAATTCACCATCTTCATCTGTTATATCCATATTTTCAAATTTAATTATACTATCATTATATTTTTTTTCTAAATCAAAAGATTCTAAAGTAGCCCCTCTATTGTTTTCTTGTTGTCTAATTTCCATTCTATATGATAAACATTTAAATTCATTTATCATATAATATAATCTATAATCAACTTGATTTATTAAAAAAGTTTTTAATTCATCAAATATATAAATAATATCATCTGAAGTTATATCGTCAATATTTGGAGCTAATTCATCTTTAATTATCCCATTACATGTACCTAAATTAAAATCTGAAGAATCTGAATAAAAATCTTTAAATTCATATAATATGGCTTGTATCTTATTATATATTATTAAAAATCTTTCATCACTAGTATCTAATTTCATAGCTAAATATTTAATAAGTTCCATTGATTTTAAAAAACTTTTAGTTGCTAATGATATTTCTAAGTATTCTTCATTAGATGAATCTCCATTACTATTTAATATAGTTTTAAGATATAATATATTATTAGGATTAAAAATTGAATTTTTTAATATTGCCTCTAATACTTCATAAGATAAATCAACTTGTTTTATTTGTTTTATTTCAAACATTAAGTTTCTTTCTTTTTCTTCATTTCTATTGTACATTAATTCTTTAAAACGATTATCTATTATATCATTAACTCTCATCTTATCTAATTTTGATTGTTTTATTAATTGAGATAATTCTATAACTAGATATCTTTCAACAGCATTGATAGTATTAAATTTGTCATTATCCATTTTTGTATTTAGATATTCTTCACAAACTGAAGTTGGTAATATATCTGTTGAAAATATAACTATAGAATTTAAATCTGTTTCTAATAAATTCACGTTACCACCTTCCTTTAATATATATTTTTTAAACTTATTATACGATCTTTCTTCTCCTACATACCATCTTAATAATGGTGGAAGAGTTTTTAATTCTTCTTTCCAATCTATTTTACCATTTCCATTACGCATCCATCTTTGTTTAATAGATTTAAGTACAGATGCTTGAACAAATATCATTGGATATTTCTTTAAAGATTCGTCACCAAATGAATATATTTGAACACCTTCAATTATAAATTTTTTGTTTTTATTATGTTTGCAATAAGATATCGTATATTTTAAAAATTTAGATATTTCTGTAGATAATTCTTTATTAGAAATTTTCTTTAATTTTATTTTTTCATGTATATCTTTATGCTTATTAAAATACGTATAAAATACATCACCAGCTTGTTTTAATTGTTCATCGTTTTGAAACATAGAACAATGTTCAAATAAATCCAATTCTATATATTCAGCTTTATATTCTCTAGCTATTTTTTCACCTAAAGTACTTTTTCCTGAGCCCGAAAGACCAGTAATTAAACATATATTAGATTTTCCTGATTCAAATTTATCAAAATTTATATATAAATTATCTTTTTCTAAAACAAAACTTTCGTTAACATACATATTTGAATCCTCTTCTTTTAATATTTTTTTCTTAAAAATATTGAAATTTTTTTCATCATCGATATAAATTTTTAAAAATTTAGGAATGTATTTAATACACTGATGATATTTTAAACCATCAAAATCTATAAAATCACGTTTAAACATTCTAAACATTGATTTTAATGCTGGAGTATTTTTTATTATAATGGGATAATTTTTTATTGATTTATCTGCAAATAAATATATTTGAACTCCTTCGAGAACAAATTTTTTATTTTTTATTTTTTTACAATATTCAATTAATACATTTAATATTTTTAGTGGCATATCAGGTGAATCTGATATTGTATTAAATAAATTCATATTCTCTTTAAAAAAATTATTAAATGTTTTACTTAAATACTTCAATTCATCTAATGATTTAAATAAAAAAAACTTATCTAATTCAACATATTCCGCTTTATATTTTTTAGATATTTCTTTTCCTAATGTTGATTTACCTGATCCAGAAAGACCAGTAATTAAACATATATTAGATTTTCCTGATTCAAATTTATCAAAGTTTATATATAAATCATCTTTTTCTAAAATAAAACTTTCATTAACATACATAATCGAACCTCCTTTTTTATTGATAAAATCATTATAAGTTTGTTTTTACTATATAAATACAATCATCAATATCATTCAAATAAACAAATTCTTAATGTATTATTTAATAAAAAAAGGAGGGATTAATAATGGCAGACAATATACAAAATACAGAGATTCGTATTAAGCAAAAAGATGGATCTGATGTAATAATTCATCCTGTAACTAAGGAGGAGAATGTTTTACCTGCTGAAGGTAAAGGATCATTGCGTGATACTAAATTCGATGACGTTGAAGTTCATGTTGATAAAGATACAGAATTAAACATTGTTGATTTTAAAGCAAATGGCAAAATAGTTAAAACCATTAAACTTAGTGGTGGTGGTGGATTACAATCAGGTACATTAACTACAACATTAGAATCTAAATTTACAATGAGAGAAAATGAAGTACTAGTAATACCTTATACATTTAATACACCAAATAGAGGTACTGCTCATTTATATATAAATATTATATGTGGTGAAAAATCTAAAGAATTAGATTATACATTAGAAAAAATAGGTGTTGGTAGTGTTAATATTGGTTCATTAGATAAAGGTATAAATCAATTATCTATTTATGCTGTAGATTATATGGGTCAAATGACCAATGTTATAAATTGTACTGTTGTATGCGGTAGTATTGAAATAACATCTTCTTTTGATGATGAACAAGATTTCAATAGCTACGCTTCTATACAACTACCATTTAATGTTAGTGCATTAGATAGAACAGCAAATATGATTTTAAAAGCAAATGTTGATGGTGTCGAATATACATCCACAGCTACTGATGGTTATAATACTTATGTATTCCCTGCAGAAAATAAAACAATAGGAGTCCATCCAGTTACATTACAAGTAATAAGTAATGAATTTAAATCTAATATATTAGAATTTAACGTTGTCGTAGTTGATGCTAATAAAATATTGGTATCATCTAAACAGACATCTATTACTGTAGAAGAAGGTACTGATGTTGAATTAAAATATCGTATTTCTACTATAGGTCAAAATATGTTTACAGTTAATTACTATTTAGATTCTGAAAAATTGGATACAGTTAATGGTATTTTAGGAACAAATACAACAACTATACCTTATAGTAAATTAACTAAAGGTAGTCATATATTTATTATACGAGTTTTTAGTACTGATAATAGTATGTCAGGAGAATTGAATTGTACTATTAAAGTAACAGAAAACTCATTCAAAAGAATAGAATTTGTTAAACCAGGATTACAAGTATGGTTTAACATGAGTAAAAAAACTAATCAAAATACTGATAGAGATTACTTAGATAGTGAAGTATTAACTGATACTGGTAAAAGAGCAAAATTAGTATTACATGATTATAACTATTCAACTAATGGTTGGATTGATGGTAGATTAGTTAACAATGGTGTTAGTTGGGCTGAAATAGAAAATTATATACCATTAGAAGATAATGCTGAAAGTGGTTTTACTTTTGATATTTCATTTGAATCTTTTAACGCAGGTGATAATGATGCTAAAGTATTATATTGTAGAGGAAACGATACTCCATATCCTGGTTTTTATATCGATAGTGAAAAAGCTGGTATGCAAACTATAGGAAGTAAAACTAATACTTATTATACTGATGCTGTTAATATGAGAGTAACATTTGTAGTTAACCGTAATGCAACATATGTTGATTGGCAAACTGGAGAAAAAGGTAATTGCCCAATGATTCAAACTTATATAAATGGTATATTCACAGATGTTGCTATGTTAAGTGACTCTGGTACAGGTGGTAATAAAGTATATGAAAGTATAAAGCATTCTAATAAAATAGTATTAAATACAGATTATGCAAAAAAATTATTTGGTAATAACAAAATAAAAACAATATTAATTTACAATAGGGCATTAGAACATGAAGAAATATTACAAAACGTAATGGCTGATATAGATAATTTAATAGAACAAAAACAAAAGTATGATAAAAACTATGTTACAATAAACCAAGATATACCTACAGTTTATTTTAAAGATAGTCCAGTTGGTAGTGTTGGTCCTATGACTAAGGATAATAAACAATGGATACAAGTAACTTATGTATCTCCTGATGTAAAAAAATATGGACCATCATTTGATTATTTAGCAAAAACATCTTATCAAGGTACATCTTCTTTGGGTTATCCTATTAAAAACTATAAAATGAAATTATATGACTACAGAATAGACAAAGAAGGTAACATAATAGATAAAAATGACAATATAATAACACCTGAAGAGTTTAAATCATTAACTAAATATTCTAAAAAGAAAATAGATATGTATAGTAAAAGAGATGGTACAGGATATGCAGAAAATACTTTCTGTTTAAAAGCAGATTACATGGATTCTTCACATTGTAGAAATACATGTACTGCAAAAATAGTTAATGATTTAGTATTTGCTGATATACCAAATCCAGCAAAACAAAAAGACCCAAAAACAAGAGAAACAATAAATGGTTTCTTGTGTCAATTATATATAAATGGTAAATGGATAGGAATTTATAATTTCAATTTGGATAAATCTTGTACTAAATCACTAGGTTTCGAAGTAATACCAAATTTAGTTCGTTGGGAAATAAAAGCAAACTCTGAAACATCTGCAGGTGCATTTAATGTAACATGGGATCATAACAATATTGAAGATGTTTATGCTAAAATATTAGCTGACTTTGAAATAGCATATGATGAAGATGCTTTTAATGATGAAACTGGTGAATATGATGTAACTAAATATTATGATTATATTGGAATACCTCATACTGGAAATGTTATTGGTACTTATAGAGATTATGCTATATTATCTTTAGCAAGATTTGTTAAATTTATAAGTGATACTGAAGATAAGGAAACATTCATTACCGAAGGACCTAAATATTTTAATCCAAGATCAGCTTGTAGATATTATCTAAATGTTATGACTATGGGTATGATAGACAACTTTGCAAAAAACTGTATGATAAATATGTATGGTGATGATATATGGTGGTTTGGATTCTATGATATGGACTCTAGTATGGGATTAGATAACTCAGGTTATAATGTATTTGAATCTGATATAGAACCGTCTACAACAACAAATGTTTACAATTGTTCTAAATCTAAAATGTGGGTTAAACTTTATGAATATATGAAAGATACTTTATTTGATGAATTTAAAATGATGAGGGAAAGTACTTACACATATGAAAATCTTTATAAATATCTTATAACTGATCAAATAGATACATTACCAGAAATAGCATACAATAAAGATCAATATACTAAATATATAAGCCAAGGTAAATCAAATTTATATATGCTTCACGGTAATAATAAAGATCATTTAACAAGATGGTTATATAATAGATTCCAATATGTAGATAGCTTATTCTTACAATATAACTCACCATATACTAAAGAAAATATAACTATCCGTGCGGCTAGACCTTCTTGGGTAGAATATGAAAAAAAATTCAATGATGCTGGTATAGAACAACATTATTGGTGGGTTCAATTTGAAATTGAAACATATTGTCCTCAATATGTTACTATATGTTGGAGAAAGAACACTTATGAAACAAAACGTGTAGGTTTCAATGAAAAAGTTATATTTAGAAGACAAATGGTAAATGATACAGATAATGAAATAATTTTATATTGTGCAGGAAATCTTAAACGTTTAGGTGATTTAACTGATATGGGTCCTGAAGCTATGATATTAGCATCAGCAACTAAATTAGTTGAATTAAAGTGCCAAAAAGCAATAAAATTAAAACAAGCAGATTTATCAAAAAACTCTTATTTAAAGACAGTAGATTTCAAAGATTGTTCAACATTCGGTGAATTAGATGTTGCTAAAACCATGGATGTTAGTAAATGTACTAACTTACGAAGAGTAGATGTTAGAGGAACAAAATTAACAGCTATTAAATCTGATACTAATGGTGGTAACTTAGAAGAAATATATTATCCTGAAACTATTCAAAATATAGTATTGAGTCATCAAACTAATTTAAGAACTGTAGGATTACCTTATGGTTATGAAAATATATGGACTGGATTAGAAAATGTTGTTGTCAAAGCTAATACATCAGTATCATATACAGCAGCAGATGGATTTACTAGATATGCTGCTACTGGAGTTTATTCTATAATACGTGATTATGGAACTACAACATTAACTACAGATAATTTATGGGAAATGACACCTGGAGTTAAAGAAATAATTGCACCTGTAAATGGTTCTACTACAGAGTTATATTACTTTGATGCAAATAAAAAATTTATATCTAAAAATAGTATAGCTGATACTAGTGTTCATGGTAGTGAAAAGATAATTGAAATTGCCCCACCAGCTAATGTTGCATATTGTATGATAACTATTAGAGTAACTCGACCTATGAGTTTACCTTCTAATCTAAAAGGATATGCATTAGTAGAAAAAGGTGATAGAAGATTTAGAAATTTACAAGACTTATCAAATGTCCAATTATCAAATTGCCTAAATATTAAAAAATTAGATATTTATTCTGGTTTATATGATGATGGAAATGTATTTAAAGCTATGAGTAATGTGCAAACATTGACTATAGATAATTCATTAGATATTACTGATTTATATTTCCAAGGATTTAGCAAAATCCGTGAAATAGATATTAAAAATATGCTTAAGATGACAGATTTAGGATTTGATGATATGATAGACAATCAAGCTGTTGCTACATTATATGATATAAAATTAACTAACTGTCCTTTAATTAAAACACTATCTATGGAAGTTAGCGATGAAGATCATTCAATAAGATTTGCAGATGGAGCGACATTAGATTTATCTGGTTTAACATCAGTAAAAACATTTACTACAAATTATTCTGTAAAAGGATTGAAAAAAGTTATTTTACCAACATCAGTAGAAAACATTTTATTTACGAATAAATTTGGTGACGGTGTTTGTGATATACGTAATATATGGAGTAATGAATCTTACCATGAAGCAGACAATTTTGAAGGTATAGATTTCAAAGGAATGACAATAGATACTATCGATTTACAAGGTTTAACATATATTGAAAAAGGTCTTAATTTTAATATAACTCCAATAGATAAACATCCTAATTTAAATAAAAATAGAAATGGTAGTGATATAAGACCTTGGTTTAGACCTGAAGGTAAAATTGATTTAACTGGATACCTTGAAGATATGACTGAAATGTTTAAAGGAATAGATACTACTAAATGCAGTATAATTATAAATGCAACTACTAAAGATCAAATTGATTTATCTGGTTTATTTGCTAATGCAATAATAAATAACATAGCTGTTGTTAATGACGTTATAAGTAAATTCCCAAATGCTAATAATATGAATAATTTATTATTAAATGCTACTCCTATAAATTCAATAGAAGGAATAAAATTACCTACTACAAATGAATTATCATTAGAAGCTGCATTTAAAGGTATGTCAAAAATAACAACAGATATAGCATTTACACCAAACATAATTAATGTTAAAGAAGCTTTCCGTGATTGTATAGGTATAAAAACAATACACGCTAACTGGCTTAATAAATATAATAATATGCAATATCATGAATATTGTTATAGAAATTGTAAAAACATAACAAAAATAGATTCAAAAGATGGAACATTAGCTGAAGTCCCTAGACTTTGGGGAGGTTATGGATTTGATAGTGAAGTAACTATGATTGCTAAAATAAATACAGATTTATCAGGTACTAGAACTATAACAATTGCTGATCAAGAAGGAGATACTGTCCATTTATATACTGATTGGGGAGATGGTACAATAGATGATTCATTTACTCATACTTACACTAGAAATACTGAATTTACAATACGTACTCAAAAAGTAAGTACTGTAGGAATACCTTTCTCTGATGTGTTTAAAAAATCATTAGTATCTGTTTCACAAATGCCATCAAGTTTAACATATTATGAAAATTTATTTAAAGGTTGTAAAAATTTAGTAGATGCTAATTTCAAAATAAATGATAAGACAATATCAATAGCTGGTTTATTTAGTGATTGCTCTAGTTTAACAGGAGTTAATATAAATTTACCAACAAGTTGTACAGATATATCTAATATATTTAAAGATTGTGAAGCATTAGGTGATTTAGATTTTGTATCAAAATGGGATGTTAGTAAAGTAACAACATTAATGAGAACATTCTATGGTTGTAAATCAGTAAGATCTATACCTGTTGACAATTGGAATACTAAAAATGTTCAATCATTCTACTCTACTTTCCAAAACTGTGTTACACTAAATACTTTAAATGTTTCAAATTGGAATACAAGTAAAGCTTATACTATTGCATATATGTTTAATAACTGTCCAGAATTAACAACAATAGATGTTTCAAGATGGGATACTTCTCAATTTACATCAGATGCTATAAGAGGTACTTTTTATGGATGTACTAATGTACAAGAATTGAATGTATCTAATTGGAAAGTTAATAATCTTACTATATTAAGTAATACTTTTTCTGGTTGTAGCAGTATAACAAAATTAGATGTATCCAAATGGGTTACTACTAACTTTACAAATTTATCAGGTACTTTCCAAGGTTGTTCAAATTTAACTGCATTAGATGTATCTAAATGGGTTACTAATAATGTTACTAGTTTTTCTTATACTTTTTCAACATTATCAAATATAACAGCATTAGATTTAACTAATTGGTCTTTTGAAAATGCGACAACAATAGCAGGTATGTTCTCATTTGATGGTTCATTAACAAATTTAAAATTACCTCGTAATATGAGTAAAAACAAAATAAGAAAAATGTCAAGTGTATTCCAAAGTTGCACTAGTTTAGCATCTTTAGATCTTTCAACATTAGATACAAGTTTAGTTGATGAAATGCAAATGACATTCTTTGAATGTAATAATCTTGCAACTATAAAAGGTATAAGTAATTTTAAAATGTCAAGAGTAACAACAATATTTGGTTTATTCCAAAGTTGTGTTAAATTAACTGAATTGAATTTATCAAGTTGGAACGTTTCATCTCTTAGAGATATGGGAAGTTTTGCTTATGGATGTACTAATCTAAAAACTCTTAATATAACTGGATGGAAAACAAATAAACTGGTAACAATATATTCAGCTTTCCAAAGTTGTAGATATCTAACAGAATTGGATGTCAGTGGATTAGATGTATCTGATACTGAAACAATAAATAGTGTATTTTCTGATTGTACATCATTATTATCATTAGATTTATCAAAATGGAATGTTAGTAATGTAACATCATTTGATGGTTTATGTCAAAATTGCTCTAGTTTAACTAGTATAAATGTATCTGGATGGAATACAACTAATGCAAAAACTATGACATATATGTTTGCAAACTGTTCTATGTTACAAAGTTTAAATTTATCAAGTTGGGATATTATCTCTGCTGATACAGTTAGTGAAAGTTTAACATATTTCTTTAATAGATGTGATCTTTTAACAACATTTGATCCACCTAAAAATATAAATGCTAGTATAACTTTACCTAATAATCTAACAATGGCATCTGTTAAAAAAGTTATAAATAATCTTGTAAATAGATCAACAACAACATCAGCAACATTAAAAGTCGGTGCTAATAACATGTCTTCATTAGAAAAAGATACAGATACACTTAATATAGCTGTAAATAAGAATTGGAGCGTGGTATCATGATAATAGAAAATAGAGGTCAATTAAGAATATTAATACCAAATGAAGGAAATGTTTTATTCAAAAAAAATGAAAATAACCATAGAGAATATTTTAATAAAGTATTTTTAGCAATATCTGAAACTGAAGATGATTATGCTGAAGTTTCTAAGGATTATGCTTATGGTTTATCAACTGACAAAGAGTATTTAGAATTAAAAGAAAATTATAGTAACATTGAAAAAATGTTAAAACTTCAATCTGAAATAATAGATTCAATAATATTCCCAAAAATAGCTATTGATTCTCAACCATTAGAAAAATTAGCAGAATATATTGTAATGAGAATTAATGATGGTAGTGTAGATTATGATTTAGCAATAAAACAATATCCTGAATTAAGAAGTAAAATAGATAATTTATTATAAAAATTAAGAGAGTACATATATATGTACTCTCTTA
>ULJH01041386.1_pt1 | contig 19119 bp, 19 predicted proteins | sample 1950781 | NCBI WGS metagenome assembly ULJH01 (sample SAMEA4835462, study PRJEB28245) | human gut metagenome | biome: gut microbiome; material: fecal sample | place: Denmark | collected 2008 | reverse complement strand
CAGGTCGCTTCCGGCGATTTTCTTTAAAGCAATAGGAGAACGGATAGGAAAAAGTCAGACAACGATCTCCGGAGAAGTGAAAATCCATATGGGATCGTACACCAATTCATTTGTACGGACAGATGAGGTGTGTCCCAATCTTCTGAAGGCTCCGTTTGTGTGTAACGGTTGCGAGAAGAAGAGCCGCAGCAATTGCCCTTGCAGACGACAAGTGTATACCGCAAAAAAAGCACAGGCAGAGAGCGAAAAATCATACCCTTTTCAGAGACATCGTTAAAACCGGCACTTCCTTTGATGACTTTACTCAGGAATCGGTCAACCTGATCTTCTCGCACGTTAATGCCGTAAAAAGAAAACAATTCAATGGAAAAAGCGCCTATGATATGTTTTCGTTTTACCACTCCGAAGCCTTGACTTCTGCTTTGGGGATTTCTCTTGTTCCCGCGAACGAGGTCATTCAATCACCTAAACTTCTGTCCAAAATCTTCTCACAGTAAACGCAACCACGGTTGCATTTAGTCTGAGAAATCTACCTCTCAGGCTTTTTTATCACGCTCTTTTTCTGCGTTTTAGTCGCTTTTTTCGCTTATTTTCGCTCTTTTCTCATACTTACTGCTACCGTTTTCTCATACTAAATGCAAGGGCTTCCCTACTGTTGCATTTACTTTGAGAATTTACGAATAAAGCACAGTTTTTCCCAATTTTCGGTCATATCTATGCCATGCTCTTAGGGGACAATTTCTCAAAAGGAAAAGCAAAAAATACGTATTCTCTGTCTGAATCACGTGTCCTTCCTGCATCTCTTATGAAACGGCGATGTTGAATGTTTTTTGTCGCAAAAATGGGAATAAATTAATGCATTATGCAAATAATACTCACGAAATACCTTTTTTAACGCATTCCGACGCATTATGCGGCGGATTCCGAAAATTACGTTTACAGGAGAATTATATATGAAAGCAACCGGAATCGTGCGACGCATCGACGAGCTTGGCAGAGTCGTCATACCAAAGGAGATCCGCCGCACAATGAGAATACGCGAAGGCGACCCGACGCTGACAACATTGACACCCGTTGCCCGATTCTTGTATGCTTTGATGGATTTATCCAAGAGAATTGGACTGAATTGAAGAAAACTACATAGGGAAAGGGGCTGTAAAAAAGTCCCCGCTCTCTTGGAGAGTCCGTATTCCGATGCCCGCAAGCGTCGCCTGAATCGAGGTCGAGAGCACGGCTGTTCGGTATCGAAGAAGATTGGATGAAATACTTGGAGAACAGCGAGTACTTGTGTGCAGTGGAGATTTCTGCGAAACAAAATTATAACATGATCGACGGCAAGCGCAATAACATTGAGACACCGAAAGAGGCAAAGCCGGGTAAAGATAAAATATCGCTTTTTGAAAGATTGAAAGAAAAACAGCAGCTTTTGATTTCGGGTGCAAGAGAAGAGGATACGGAAAAGAAAAGAGAGCGTGATTTGCCGTAAACAGTTTGGTGTATGGGACGATGTGATGAGCATTGTCCCATACCATATTTTTTATTTTGAAACTTAGAAAAATGAATTTACACGTATTATTTGCAAATGTTCTGCAAATAATAGGAATAAATCTTGACAAAACCGACTTTGCACTGTATAATATATAGTAGGATTTTTATTGTAGGAGGACACGATAATGCTGTTGCAATTTTCGGTAACGAACCATCGTTCCATAAAGGAAAAAGCAGTTATCAGCATGAAAGCAACTGCTGATAAATCATTAAAAGAGTGCTTGATCAGCCCAGATGGAAAAAAAGAACTTGTCCCTGTTATGGCGATTTACGGTGCAAATGCCGCGGGCAAAAGTAATATGATTCAAGCTTTGCTTTTAATGCGTGATATGGTATGCGGTGAATACGCAAAACCGTTGAAAGGTGCGGAACTTCCGTGGGAACCGTTTGCCTTTACAGATGATAAAGATGAAAGACCGACAGATTTTGAAATTATCTATTATTATGAGGGAACAAAATATGCTTACGGTTATTCCTTCAATAGAGACAGGATCATAAGCGAGTATCTTTATCATTGGCCCAATGGCAGAGAGGCGCTTGTCTTTTCGAGGAATAATGATAAATACGAGTTTCGTGAGAGTATTCAAGAGCAATTAACGCTTGCCGGACGCACCTCTGAAAATCGCCTATATCTTACAAGCTCAAACGAGTGGAATTGTCCGCAAACGGAAAAGGCATATCTTTGGTTTCAAAGATATTTGCGCGGACTTATTGCAACAGGGGTGTCTAACAACACTACACTTGATGCCATTCGTAAGGGTGGAGATAACAAGAACCGTGTTTTGGAAGAAATGATGTTTGCTGATTTGGGCATCTGTGATGTGGTATTGTCGGGAACAAAAGAAAAGCCGACGATAGCAACGGTCCACCAATTGGAAAAAGCGGACGGGAGCAAAAAACAGTATTCTTTGCTGTTGGGACAGGAATCAATGGGAACACAGCGATTCTTTTCACGAATCGGTTCTTGGATTGAATCACTTGAAGCCGGAGCTGTGCTTGTAGTAGATGAAATAGAGTCAAGTATGCATCCGCTTTTAACCAGACATCTGATTGAAATGTTTCAGGATCAGACAATAAATGATAAGCACGCACAACTGATATTTACCACGCACGATACAGGCTTGCTTGATTTGAAGCTTTTGCGTCGCGATCAGATTTGGTTTGCAGAGAAAAACGAAAAAACAATGGAAACCGATATATATGCCCTTACTGAATTTTCTCCGAGAAAGGAAGAAAATATCGCACGAGGATACCTGCAAGGACGATACGGGGCAATTCCGTTTGTCGGAGGAGGTATCTGATATGGGAAGAATCAAAGAGGTAGAACGCAGGAGTTTCGGCAGTCGAAAAAGAAATCCCGTTGTGTATCTGATTTGCGAAGGCTCAGAAACCGAAATTCGCTATTTCAAGAAATTTCGCAGCAGAGAGTGTCACATAGATATTGTTCCTATTCCGTCACAGTATAAATCGGCTGACAAGCTTGTTCAGAAAGCAAGATCAACCATTGCAATGAATCCGTATTATCCCGATGAAGGCGACATTATTTGGTGCGTGTTTGACTGCGACGATAACACAAATCAAATGCTGGCGAAGGCAAAACAGGTTGCTATAAAAGAGGGATATAAATTAGCATTTTCCAATCCGTCTTTTGAGGTTTGGTTCTTGTTACACTTCAATAATCAGATTACACCGGTTGAAAATTGCGATGCAGCAATCAAGCTTTTGAAGCAGAAAGGACGCTTGGAGCAGTATGAGAAAAACAAAAATGTGTATGATCAGCTCAAACCGCTGCAAGCTCTTGCGATAGAAAGAGCTAAAAACCGAGTATCGGTATTGAAAGAAGAACACACAGAAATCATTTCCAGACAAAGCAATCCGGCAACAACGGTTGCGGAGCTGGTGGAATACTTAAATAGCAAGCAGTAATTATTGGATCATTCTCTGAAATAATGCCTTCAACAGAGAATGTCGCAAATGATGTCGCGAATGTCGCCAACGATGTCGTGAATGTCGCGACCGTCATCAACGGCTATACGTTAACTGAATCGGAAAAATCGGTATATGAGTTTATTGTTTCTCATGTTAATGCTTCTACAAAAGAAATTTCTGAGGCAACAGGAGTTACCGTTCGTACAGTTCAGCGTTCAATCAAAGAGTTGGAAAACCATCAGATAATTAAAAAAGCCGGTACAAGAACAAGAGTTGAGTGGATTATTTTGTAAATAGCCCAAAAAACGATAGCGGAGAAAGAGATACTGATAACGGTATCGTCTTTCTCCGCTTTTTCTGTTTATCGGATATCTCAGTCGGCGAATGACTTCTGTGATTGATTGCGTTGTATCATACATTGCAATTGCCTTTTCCTTTTGCTTCCTTGTGTACATAATCCCTTCCTTTCTTTCTGTCCAGGATTTTGTCCGCAGGTCCGTACCTGCAAAATATCTGTCCGGAATCTTATTTCTCCCGTATCATGGTGTCAAAGCAGAATACCACCGCCGCGAAACCGAAGGCGACTATGGTCGAGTCCGTTGAAATCGTACCCATCAGGTAGCAGACGCAGGCGGCAAGCATAACTCCGACAGACAAAATGCGCGACACCTCTCTTTTGACAGTTGACAGAAATGTCAACCGTGTATCCGCTTCATCTGCCGTCTGCTCAACCGGTAAACCGAGCAGTTCAGTAAGTTTACCAATGTGTGATGCGTCCGGTTGCGACAGTCCGCGCTCCCATTTCGAGACTGCTTTGCCCGATATGCCAAGCATCGCTCCGAGTGCATCCTGCGTCAGTCCCTTTTCTTTTCGCTTTTCCGCAATCATTTTTCCATCCATATAAACCTCCGTAAACCATGTTGGTGATGTAAGTATTATACACCAACATGTCAGCTTCCGAAACGGCAGCAAAGCGGGGTTTGTCATCTCGGCGGCAGAAATTCTCTGCAACGAAGGTTGCAGAGATGGAGCGCAGAGAGCCGGAGCAACATCGATTATTCCGGAGGAAGCAGAAAAGCCGCGTGATGCGAGAATAAAAAGCGGAAAATATATTAAACTGAAAAAAGAAGGTGAATTGAAATGATTAATCTGAATGAAATTTTCAAGTTTTCCGAAAAGGTGAATGTTGAAGTGAACGCAGCACAAGGCGGTATTCCAAACAGCATTTGGGAGACATATTCCTCCTTTACAAATACGTTCGGCGGTACGATCATTCTCAGAATAGACAAACATAAAAATAGCATTTACCGACACAAACTCGCTCATTTTTTAGTTGCTCTCGATTGAAACTCGCTCATTTTTTATAAAACTGAGTATTCCGCGCTAAACTGAACAGCGCGGCCGCGCAAGTGGAACACCCGTGTCGCACAGGTTGAATAGCTGGTGATTTTACAGTAGAATATTGGCACACGCAAGAGCGTGAATTCAATAAAGGAGATCATCATCATGACCAATTATCCAATCATAATCGATTGCAAGGAATCCATGTGCAAGTGGGAGGGAGTGTCGGTCGGGCTCTGCGCGGGACCGCCCAACTTCGTTAGCATGAGTTTAAAGCATTGGTGTTTCCAGGAAGAGTGGTAACGTTCGTACAACCAAAAGAAAAACGCCCCATCCATGGCATCACTCTTCCCGCCAACCATATATCCAGCGCTCAGGTCGCACTTCTGTGTTGCCCTATCCTCCGTTACGACTAAAGCATTATTACCATACCATTCTTTTCGTCTTTTGTCAATGTACAACCTCACCGTAGTGGGTGTTCAATTTGTTGCGACGAGAGTGTTCAACAGCTCGGCGGCTATGTCTTTGGGCGGTTCAGCTTTTTTTATCTTCTTCGCACATTTTTGCAGTTTTCCTTGGTTTCAATTCAATTCGGTTTGCCGACAAAAAGGCAGAACGATGTCTGTCTTTATGTTATACCACCGATTTTTCCAAATGCACTGATTTGGCATTAGTTTTTTATTTTCTTCTCAACACTCAACTTGAAGGTGCTGATTTTACTCGGAAGAATATACAGATAATCTATGATAGCCCCGACAAACTCTGTTGTTCGCTCAACCTCATATTTATAAAAGTCAATATCGTCCGCGTGAGCTGCACAATTGCCAAGTTGTCGAATTACCCAACACGCATCATCAAGCATTTCAGGTAGTATCTTTTTGTCCACCAAGTCCTTAATCATTTTAGACAGGTCATTGCCGTCAGCACCTTTTTCCTTGCATATTGCTTCCAAAACTCTGCGGAGCGCAATCAAGCATAAAGGCGCGTCAATGTTTTTCACTTTCAAAGCCGCCTCAAATGCTCTTTGAATGTATTCGGGAACAGCGGCATCGCCATATTCCTTTATCTGAGGGTAACAATGCTCGGTCAAATCAATGCAGCCGCATTCTTCGTTCATTCCCTCTTTATACAGCGTCACATCACCGCATACCGGACAGGAAAGCAAACGCCATTCTATTGTTTCAACAGGATCATAGTCAACAATATTGCCGTCCGCATCACGGACTTCTCCGCCGCACTTTGTTTTATACACGCCCTCAATATTCATAAGTCCGGTATTGCCGCAATGATAACAAGTCAGTAATTGCTGCTCTTTTTTGTCCATGATGACACTTCCATTCTATAATCCTACATTTTTCAATAAAGTCTTTGCTTCTGCCGCGGCATCATCTGAAATTGTGCTGTTATATTTGAGTTCGTTCACTGTGCGCTTTAAGTGCCCGCAGAAAATGAGCTTTCCCCATCGGCGAGCCTCCATGATCGGTGTGAGCCACTTATGCTTTTGGAGAATCGGGTAATGAAATTTTATTACATCATAGGGGATAAAAATTTTGGAAAGCGCATACCTCACTTTTCCGCCCTGTTTTTGTTGCTGTACGGCAACCCTGTTTGTGTTCGTTCCGTACACACCTCCACGAAGAATGTATGTTTCCATTTGTCTTGTGATTTCCGTATGCTCTGCATTTCCAAACCAAACTTCACTCAAAAGCTCTGCCTGCTTTGCAAAAACGCCGAGTCCGCCGTCAGAAAGAAGCTTGTCTCGCTTCTCTCTGTCAAAGTCAATTCGGTGATTCAGAACCCATATATCGAGAAACGGACGGATACCACAGCCGCCTGTTTCAACAAAATGCTTTGCCATGTGCGCGATGTGGTAGAAATAGAACATTTCGTCTGGCATTTCGTATTGATAATTACACTCTGCGCGCTTTACGGCAACATTCCAAATACTCTTTAATACTTCCGCAGCGGAATTGGCTCTGCCATCTTCCACGAGATCATAATGCACTTCAATATGTACGCCACCTTGTGTAAACATGGAAATGTCGTGAGAGTTTTGCGATTCGCGTCTGTATCCGAGATTGTCGGATAGATATGAAACCGTCCTTTGCAGATCTTCCTCGTGAACAAGAACGTCAATGTCACAGCTTGTCCGCATCCACGGTTCGGGATAATACTGCCGTAAAACAGAGCCTTTAAGCGGTATGAACGAGACTTCTGCTTGTTCAAGTGCCGCACACAGCTTTGTCAGCTCGTAATTGAGCTTTTCCAAGCGATAAACCGCAATCAGCATTTTGCTTTCAAGGTTCTTATTGCCCTCATCAAGCAACCCATTCTTTTTAAGCGCAAATACAATCAAATGTATGACGTCATGCTTTTGGGCAAGCGACGTGATTTCAGGTAACATATCAGGACTGTACAGTGAAATTTCTTCTCCTGAAAGAAGACCGCCACAAACTGCCGAACGAAGCAGCGCGAACATCACCTTGCTTGTTTCTGTATTCATAGCAATCTTCCTTTCTCGTTTTTATTCTTTAATCTCTGAAATACAGATCCCTTGTGTATACCTTGTCAAGCACGTCCTTTATGTCGTCGTTATACCTATTTGCGAGAATAACGTCGCTCATCTCCTTGAACTCATCAAGATTCCGAATGACGCGACTGTTGAAAAAGCTATCCTCTTTCATGGTCGGCTCGTAAATTACGACCTCAATCCCCTTCGCCTTGATACGCTTCATAACGCCTTGTATGGATGATTGACGGAAATTGTCGCTACCGGCTTTCATCGTCAGACGGTATATGCCTACAATCTTCGGATTCTTTGCAATGATCTGATCCGCTATGAAATCCTTTCGCGTGCCGTTCGCCGCAACAATTGCCGAAATAATATTCTGCGGCACATGGTCATAGTTCGCAAGCAGCTGCTTTGTATCTTTAGGAAGGCAATATCCGCCGTAACCGAAGGACGGGTTGTTATAGTGATTTCCGATTCTGGGATCAAGGCAGACGCCTTCGATAATCGACTTTGTATCAAGTCCTCTGACCTGTGCGTATGTATCAAGTTCGTTGAAATACGATACGCGGAGCGCAAGATATGTATTTGCAAACAGCTTCACTGCCTCCGCTTCGGTCGGGTTCATGAAGCGGACCTCGATATCTTCCTTGATCGCCCCCTCTTTAAGAAGGTTGGCAAAGGTTTCGGCAGCCTTATGGAGTCTTGCATTTTTGACCGGGACACCGACAATGATGCGGCTCGGGTAAAGGTTATCGTACAGCGCATGTCCTTCGCGAAGGAATTCCGGGCTGAACAGAATGTTGTCGCAGCAATATTCTTCCCTTACGCCCTCGGTAAATCCTACGGGAACGGTAGACTTGACTATCATTACCGCATCCGGATTGACCGCAATGACCTGCTTTATTACGCTTTCGACCGAGCTTGTGTCAAAATAGTTCTTCGACGGGTCATAGTTGGTCGGCGTTGAGATGATAACAAGCTCTGCATCGCGGTAAGCGCTGTCACCGTCGGTGGTCGCTTCAAGGTCAAGTTCCTTAGTCGCAAGATACTCTTCAATTTCCTTGTCCACAATGGGAGACTTTCTGTTGTTGATCAACTCCACTTTCTCGGGGATGATATCGACTGCCTTTACCGTATTGTGCTGTGCCAAAAGAATCGCCATGGAAAGACCGACATAGCCGGTTCCCGCTACTGCTATTTTCATATTCGTTTTTCTCCTGTCTTAATTTTGAAAATGGAATATGCTTTCTTGCAGTCCCTACGAGTGTTTCTCCATGGCAACTTGCATAAAAGCGAAAGGTAATCAAACCTGATAGAATTTCTTATACCACTCGGCAAATCTGCGAAGCCCGATCCTGAGCGGCGTATTCGGTTTAAAGCCTGTGTCGGCTTCAAGCGCCGAGGTGTCGGCAAAGGTCACCGGCACATCGCCCGCTTGCATGGGCACGAGCTTTTTATGCGCTTCAAAGTCATAATCAGCAGGAAGCACCTCCGCGCGGATCAGCTCTTCCTGTAAAATCGTCACGAAGTCAAGCAGATTTTCGGGATTGCTGTTTCCGATGTTGTATATGCGGTAAGGCGGCAGAGGAAGTCCGTCGTCGCCGTTCTTTTTCTCCGGCGCACGCTCCATGACGCGCTTAATGCCTTCGACAATATCATCCACATAGGTAAAATCACGCTTGCAGTTACCATAGTTGAATATCTGAATTGTCTCACCTTTAAGAAGTTTGTTTGTAAAGCCGAAGTATGCCATATCGGGCCGGCCGGCAGGTCCGTAGACCGTAAAGAAGCGAAGACCCGTGGACGGAATGTTATACAGCTTGGAATAAGCATGCGCAAGAAGTTCATTCGACTTTTTGGTTGCCGCGTAGAGCGAAACCGGGTTGTCTACCTTGTCGTCTGTCGAGTACGGCACCTTTTTATTCGAACCGTAAACCGAAGAAGAGGAAGCGTAAACGAGATGCTCCACCGGGTAATTACGGCAGGCTTCAAGAATGTTGTAAAAACCGATGAGATTGCTCTCAATATACACATCCGGATTTGTTATCGAATAACGCACGCCCGCCTGCGCCGCAAGATTCACGACGATTTCGGGGTTGGATTCCGTAAAGATTTTCTCAATGAGCGGCTTATCCGCGAGATTCCCTTTTATGAATGTCCATTTGCTTCCCTGCTTGGTCTCGGCAAGCTTTTCAATCTCGGCAAGACGGTATTCCTTGATGGAAACATCGTAGTAGTCATTCATATTGTCAAGTCCAATGAGATTTACACCGCTTACGGTATTCAGAAGCTCCGTCACAAGGTTCGCACCGATAAATCCGGCAGCGCCTGTGACAAGAATTGTTTTGTTTTCAAGTTTTATATTCGGCGTCAGCATTTCGTTATCCCCTTATACTCTTTCTTTACCACTTCATAGCTTTCAAGGTTGCCGATATCATAGCGCCTGCCCGGCATTTCCATTGCGTGAACCGGTGATCTTTTGCAAATCCATGCGATAAAGCTTCCCGGTGCATCTGTCCCGCCACCTTCGGCGATAGCGTCTTTCACACGCTTTGCGTCTTCTTTCGTATAGTAATAAAACGGCGGACAGCACCAGTGTGTTTCAGGCGTCGGCGATTTTTCGGTCATATTCGTGACAAGGTCGTTTTCGTCAACCGTCAGCACGCCGCATTTGAGCAGTTTTTTCTCCGACGGCTCATAATAGCGCATAACGCATGAGGTGTTTTTCTCTTTGCAATAGGAAATGAACTTCGTCAGGCTGAAATCCAGCACATTGTCGCCCGCAATGACCAGCATATCGTCGTCAAGCTGCAGTTTTTCGATTGTAAACTCTATGTCGCAGACCGCACCGAGGCGTGTTTCATTTGTGCTCGTACCGTCATCCACGACCGTGATTTTATACTGTTTTGTTTTCGCCCATTTTTCAAAATGATGTGCGAATTTGTGATTGGAGATGACGATATATTCATCAACCTCGCCTGAGGTATAGATATCATCAATAAGCCAGTCAAGAATTGTTTTCTCCCCGACCGTCAGCAGCGGTTTCGGAAAATTCTCGGTCAAAGGATAAAGCCGCGTTGCATACCCTGCGGCGAGAATCAGACATTTCATAAATCGTCCCCAATTTGCTTATTGTGCATATTATAATAGTTCAATGTCTTTTGATAATCATCTTCCCAAATTCCAAGATTATTTTTTCCTATTCTTGTCTTACCTATGGTTTCAAGCTTAATCCGTTGCCATTCAGTAGCAGTATAAACATCGACTTCTTTGATAAATGCTTGTCGACGAATTAAAAAAGCTTTGCTCACGGGTTCTCCGTAGATTGCGGGAATCAAGCACTCTTTCAAATCGTTTGCCCTATCAAGAAGGCGTACATCGCACTCATAGGAACGGAAATACATTGTTCTTAATTTACTCATGGCTTCAATGACATCAGTAATTGCGGTATTTCTTTCTTCGTCAGTATGCAAGCAAGAAACCATATCAGGGTCACTATATTTTATAATTACACTTGCCAATTTTTGCGTCTCACTTCGTCTGTCAAAGCGATGCTGCGTAATCATTTTTATGCTATTGCTCTTCCTTTGAATCATAGAATTTAAAATCAATCCAAGAATGCCGAGCACAAATGTTACACAAACAGTACAAATAGATATTATTTGTTCCATATTTAACGTACCTGTCATTCATTAATTAACACAGTTATAATCTCGCCCCGTCCGCCGTATGGCAGATATGTGCGCTGTATTTGTCCTTGAGATCGGGAAAAGCGGCAAGATATTCGCGCTCTACCTTTTCGAGGATTTTGCTTTCATACGCAGGATCAATCAGCGCCATGCAACAGCCCTTGAAGCCTGCGCCTGAAAAACGTCCGCCGTAAATACCGTCGGTATGTGTCATGATCTCATAGAGTTTTATGAGTTCAGGAGAGCCTGTCTCCCAGTTATGTATGGAGGAATATCCGCTTTCAAATGAAAGCTTGCCGAATTCTTCGATATCGCCGTTTCGCCATGCCTCGGCGCCAGCCTCCACGCGATGAAACTCAGTATACCAATGCTCGGCGCGCTTTGCCCAGTTTTCCGGGAGCTTGTCCTTATATCTGAGATATGTCTCATACGGCACATCGCGCAGATTCGTTTCTTCAAACTTGCCGTACTCCATCCCAGAAAATGCTTTGAGCGCATATGCGGCACTGCGGCATTCATCTACGCGCATATTGAATTTGGAGCTTGCCAGTGAACGTTCAAGTCCGCTGAAAAAGATCGCAATCTCAAACGGCTTCATCGACGGAGCCGTGGGAATCAGCTCATAGCTGTCGTCCCGCATATCCATGTACAGCAGGTGGTCTTTTCTGCAATACACCTCGCAGCTCTGATCCAGCTTGCCGCAGGACACTCCGACATATTTATTTTCGGCTTCCTTGGATATTTCGATAAGTTCCTTTGCCGAAAGTGTAATTCCGTTCAGGCGGCAGAGCGCCGAAAGGAACGTAATAATGACAGCCGCCGAGGAAGAAAGCCCACCTATGGGAAGCTCACCGTCCAGCATGGCGCAAAGACCCGTCCGAAGCGGATAACGGCTGTTCAGCGCGATAGTAGCGCCACGAAGATGATCCGCCCAGTCGCCCTGCTTTTCGGATGGAGTTTCTGAAACATGCCATTGCGCGCGCTTTGGAAACTGCAACGACGAGATTTCAACCACGCCGTTCATCTTCGGTCCGTAGGCGATATGTATTCCCTTGTCTATCGCAAAGCCCGTGATCTTCCCGAGCTGATGGTCGCTGTGCGCGCCAAGCGGGCAGACACGATACGGCGTGAACGCAGTGTGCTCGGGACTTTTGCGGTATATGGTTTCAAAGGCTTCTATTACTTTTCCTCCTGCTCTTCTTTCACTGTATCTTGTTTCTCTCATGCGCATCTTCCTTGCTTTTTTGTTTTGTTTCAACGCAGTTAACGTTTTATACCATGAACGTACATTACTGTCCTCGCCGTTCTTCTAAAATATCGGCAATTCTCTTGCAAGCAAAGCCGTCTCCGTATGGATTGCTTGCGTGTGCCATTGCGTTATACGCATCTTTGTCCTCAAGCAGCTGCTTGAAGTTCTTATATATAACGTCCTCGTTTGTTCCGACAAGCTTTAAGGTTCCTGCCTTTATACCCTCGGGGCGTTCCGTCGTATCGCGCATTACAAGCACGGGTTTTCCGAGTGACGGCGCCTCCTCCTGTATTCCGCCGCTGTCGGTGAGTATCATATAGCTGCGCGAGAGGAAGTTATGGAAGTCAAGCACCTCCAAGGGTTCGATTATATGTATTCTGTCGCAGCCTCCGAGTTCTTCATCGGCGGCTTTTCTTACGACGGGATTCATATGTATCGGATATATCGCCTTTACGTCGGGGTGCTCGTCCATTATACGGCGTATCGCCCTGAACATATGGTGCATTGGTTCGCCGAGATTTTCGCGTCTGTGCGCGGTTATAACTATAAGACGGCTGCCCGACGCCCATTCAAGTTCGGGGTGGGTATAATCTGCGCGCACCGTCGTTTTGAGCGCGTCTATCGCGGTGTTTCCCGTGACAAAAATGCTGTCGGGATCTTTGCCCTCTTTAAGCAGATTCTGCTTTGAAAGCTCTGTCGGCGCAAAATTGTATTTTGATATTATGCTTACCGCCTGACGGTTGAATTCTTCGGGATACGGAGAATAGATATTATAAGTGCGCAGTCCTGCCTCGACATGTCCGACGGGTATTTGCAGATAAAAGCAGGCAAGCGCCGTGACAAACGTCGTCGAAGTGTCGCCGTGTACAAGCACGACATCGGGTTTTACCTCTTCAAGCACGCCCTTTATGCGGTTCAGTATATTTGTCGTTATATCGAAAAGCGTCTGCTTATCCTTCATTACCGAAAGGTCATAATCCGGCACTACGTCAAAAGCCTCAAGCACCTGGTCGAGCATCTGTCTGTGCTGTCCGGTAACGCACACAACGGTATTTATGTTTTGTCTTGTTTTCAGCTCATTTACAAGCGGACACATCTTTATTGCCTCCGGACGTGTTCCGAATACAAGCATTACTGTTTTCATAAACTGACCTCCAAATTAAATACTTGTTAAACAAGTTTAAATCTTCTAAGTAGTCTATATGCTTTGTTTTTAATTAAAAATATCAACCGTCTTTTCCCGGTTATTGCTTTTGCTTTTCTAACATCACGGTTTTGGCATGCTTTTGTTAATCCTTTCTCAGTCAATACTTGCGAAAATTTGTCTCGGCAGATTGTGGATTTAACCGAACTATGTACGGCTTTTTGCCCAATTGAACGTTGCAAATCCACTGGAAACAGTATAAAATTTTCACAGATCATATTCAACAGTGCCATTCCCTTATCTGTCAGAGGGAGCAAGGTTGATACGCCGCCCTCGTTATACTCAAGCGTTCCCTTTTGTGCACTGTGAAAATCGCCTATTAAAATGTCGGCACAAAATGAATTGTTTTTAAAGCGGCACTCCGAGCAGGATGGGCGCTTAAAATTTTGAAAAGCAATGTCATAGCACGTTGATTGAAACTTTTTTATGTATTCTCTTCCGTTCTTAAAAAACGCCCGTATATAATATGGTTTCCACTGTCCATTCATCTTAAAGCGGACATTCATCTCAGTCATTTCACTGTGATACTTATCTTCAATTTCTTTGCAAAATGATGCATGGACTTTTTCGGAAGTTGGTCCATGACAGATTAGTGATACTGTAATAAGTTTGTCATTACATTTTTCGGTATACTTTTTTACAGCGAACGTGTCACACGGAAGTCCCATAAACAAAACCGTCTTTCCTGACTTCAAGTCAGAGATTATGTCCTTGTACACGTCGTTTTTCCGTGCTTGTATATATTTTGACGAGCGTATTTTTTCTATTTCGTTAATATTCTTAATTCTGATGTATTCGGCAGACTTGCAATCCTGTGTATATTGTACGCCGTATACCACTCCGTTCTCCGAAATGACACTTTTGGCTAAAGCGTATGAGGCACCGCCAGATGCAGATTTCACACAACTTCCGTCCGAAAGCCAACCCGCAAACGCCTTGCTGAAATGCGAGTCGATTTCATTAAAATGACGCATTGGGCAAACCTTTTCGCACATACCGCATCCAACGCATTTAGCATTATCTTTGATTTGGGGATACAGAAAGCCTTCTAAATCGTATTCCATATCAATTATATTGCTTGGGCAGACGCATGAACAAGCACCGCAACCGCAGCAATCACTTTTGAATTCATACAACATTGTTTTTCTCATAAACTCACCGATTTTTTAGCATCCCTTCGTTGCGCTATCAAGAAATTCGGCTGATTCTTTGCTGAAGTTTTTCACAATTTCCGTTACTCGCCCGTAGTCAATCGGATTTTCGTCAAACACATAATTATCCGGGTCTTTTACAAGACGATTTTGAACCCCGAATTTCGCAACAATGTTATCAATTCTTTGATTCCGTGGCCTTACGCCCTTTTTTACCCGGTAGGAAACATAAACCTCTTTTTCGTTTATTACGGAAAATGTGAAAGCGTGGAATGAATCGGTAAAAACACATTCTGCATTACGAATTAGATTAATAAAATCCTCGGGTGTTTGTCCGGTTAATATTTCATCGGCATATATAGTGTCGTCTTCTGAAACTTCATTGCTCAATATACAGACGACCCTCAAATTATGCAAATCCGCGTATTTTCTCACTAAGGCTTTCATTTTTGCATTACACCCCAAAAAGAATCCGAACACATATCCTTTTTTTGTCACCTGCTCGTTTGGAATAAGTTTCTCCCATTCTTCTTTGGATATAAGATATGTAGGGTCACACACAATTTTTGCATCCCTGCCAGTTATCTTTTTGATAATTTCATATCCTTTTTGTTCACGTACGCTGAGATAATCAATTTTATTCAAGAACTTTCTTGCCTGGCGATAAACAAACCACGGATATTTTTCCACGCCTGTACTTGTAGCATACGAAATTCTTCTGACCCCCTCCGGGGCAAACATAAGTGAAAGATAATTTGAAAATGACACATCCGGCGGCCAAAGCTGATCGCTTCCCACCATGACTGCGTTGTATGTTTTCGCACGCTCGACAAGCGCGTCGTACCCGTTTAATTGAACTATATTGTGCAGTCTCCTGTGCCTAAAATCATCGGCAATTTCGTTGCGCCCCTTTTTATTAATGACATGCAATTCATCCGGCACGACTTTTTGACCAAATTTGGTATCGAACGTCAGATACAGTTTTTTTACTGCAAGAAACACAAATGCCTCAGGAGAAAAAATATACTTATTAGTTTTTCCTCTTGTATAGTCCAATATCTCAGTATATATGCCCCGTTTTTCCAATTCATACTGCGTAGCAAAGGATTGTAGCAGAGCGCCATAGTTTGCGCCCTTAAATGCGAGACAAAGTCCGATTCCTCGGCGTTCTTTATCATTCATAAATATAACCATTCCTTTCCGCTACGTTACAAGGCACAAAAGAAACATAAATCCGCTTGTGGTCACGCAGCATTTAAATTTATGTGATAAAATATTACTTGAATCTGTTTTTTCAGCTGCCCTTCGGCTGCTTTTTTCTGTGCTTTTCGCTTGGCACGCGGGATTGGTTTGTTTATTTTAGACTTATTTCAACCATGTTTGCTTATCCTTTTAAAAGCCGCTTGAAAAGCATAGTACAATTTTTCAGATCATTGCGATAGAAAATAACCGATAGAAGCAGAACAACCATCGTATGAATTGCAAACGTTATGACTGCGGCAAGTATCCACGAAGCCCAATTGGTTACAGTGATACGAGTTAAAACACCATATGACAATCCAACGGAAACACTCACAGCGGCTACAAGCCAGACAAATCGCTTCACGATTTCGGAAAATCTTCTGCTCAGCATATATTTTGAAACATATCTGCCATACATAATGGTTCGAAAAGCATTTGCGACAATTGTTCCTATGATAGCGCCGACTATCCCGAGTTTTATAACCAAGATGGCCGTAAGAATTACATTTATTCCCGCCTCCACATAACCGGCAACCTTGACCTGCTTATAATGACCTGCAGCCTGAACCAATAAAACATATGGCGTTCGCAAACTCATCAATATCTGGGCAATGGCAATGCAAACTCCGAGCGAGGTTCTTATGTAATTGACGTCAGTAACATCTCGCATATACACTGACATAAACGGAACCACAAGCACAATCATACAACCGAAAAGGAGCACGGAAAGCGCATATATTATGTATTCATATTGTCTTAGATTTTTATTTAGCGTATCATACTGTCTTCTCGCCCACATGTTTCCGAATCCTGCCTCAAGTCCGTTAGTGATAACCTGAAAGACTTTAGTCAGACCATCAGCTACAATGTAATACATAGAATACACAGACAGTTCCTTGGCACTACAGAATACTGTGATAAAAAAAACGTCAACATTTTCGTGAACAATGTTAGACAGCGAGTTCGCTAACACATTCCACCGGTCTTTAAGCGCAGTATTGTCCGGTGCAACTCTTTTATCAATGCGGAACATTCTATGAGACAATATAAAAAGCACTATGGGTATTAATACCAGTATCGTACTGCTTCCGAACTTTGCTGCAAATATATCTCCACCTGATTTTATGATAACAAACAGCAATATTGCATTTGTAATCGTGGCGATGGTTTGAATAATGTTTGTCAAATAATTCGATTGACTTGCAGCAAGTAATATTCTGCTGTTTATCCCCCAACAATTTTCTGCGAACTTACTTGTGCCTATTATAAGCACCATAAAAAACACAGACCAATATGAAATATTTGCATTAATTATTAAAGGAACACCGCATGCAAGTACCAGCACGTAAATTATGAGGAATAATGAAATTTTACGATAATATCTGTCATTTGCGTTAATTATCGCACTTGTCTGACGGTCATCATTGTTTGCAAAAGATTTATAAAGTGCCACGCGTGTGGCGCCATTTACTCCTACTTCAACAATAACAAATAGACTTAAGAATTTAGTGATAGCTGCTATCACGCCATTCCATGTAGATCCGTATGTTTCGACCAAAAGTCGTGAAGTAATAAAGCCGCACACTATAACTACTACCTGATAAGCGGCTGACGTTATCGAACTGTAAAACGCCTTTTTCAATCGATTTTCGTTTGTTGACATTTTTTTGATTACTCCTGATTATGCGGCATTGCATCTGCTTTGCCTACCGATGGTTTCATTTCTGTAACAAGACACATATACACGAAAGCGATCAATACAGTAACCACACTCGACGAAGCCATTTGTGAAACCTGTACATTTACAAGCATAATAATCAGCGGAATGTAGTTTACAAAACGTATATTATGATTGAGTTTGCGTGCTCGGTTCGTCAAAAGAATCAAAAAAGCAATAAACGCGATAAATCCCGGTATTCCCCACATAACAAGCAGTTCCTGAAACCCGTTGTGGGGAATACTTAATACATAACGCGTAAGCAATTTTGTTTCATACCCCTGCAGTCCCACGCCAAACAGCAGTAAACCAAAGTCTGCAAGCAACTTTTCTGAGTAATAGACAAAAATGTCATTTCTTCCCGTCGATATGTCCCCTTCGCTGAAACGCAAAATCAACGAGTCAAATGCAGTCGGGAATATCCTTTTCATTACCACCGTTACAAGTATGATTATTGCAAGTGTAAGCATGAGGCTTTTGATTTTTCCTTTTCTGCAAAAGAAGAATATCATGAGAAAAACAAGCGAACACAGAACGAATTTTTTTGACATGGTCAACAGTCCAAAAACGCTGAGCATTGCAATAAGTATGGCGTCAAATAAATTGTGCTTTTTCCTATAAATTATACACGCCAGCCCCATAATGCAAGAAAGACAAATGTATGCAAGATAGTTGGGGTTAAATCCGACGGACATTTTTGTTTCATCTGTTCCATACCCCAGTCTAAATACACCCGAGAACAAAAGGTTTACATTATATCCATACTCTTTTAGTTGGCTTAAAAGTATAATAAAGCAAGCACATACCGCAGTAAATGACATCGCTCTGATCGTTTTTTCAAAATCGAAATCTTCCCCTGAAAGGCAACCGATGAAGCAACAGAATAAAAGTTCTGTAAATAGCCGAATCACTTCTATGAAAGAAAACTCCCACACAAATCCATGTAAAATCTCCCAAAAAGCGAGAAAAAGCACGGGTAAAAAGTGCATATGAATTTTAGGATTTCTTACAAAGCGCATGGTATATATGAGCATACATATCCACAATGCGTATTTGCTTTGAAATGCATTAAGCACTGGAATACAACAAAAACAAAATGCTATGACCTCCGTCTTATCCGAAAAAAGTGCTGCCAAAACAGCAATAACAAGGAAAATTATTGACGGGACGGCTATATTCGCAAAATCACGTAAGAAAAGCAGAACATTTAAACTCAATACACACGGGATAAATGCCGATGCTTTTATTTTATGTGCATTCAATTATTTTCCCCCCCTCCTTTGAAAGGTTCACCATAATTATTTATTTTCGACCACACTGATAATATATTCTAAATATTTTTGCGAAATATTTTCTATATTTTGTTTTGCGAGAATGTCCTTTGCACATTTTGCACAATTCTCTGCAAATTCAGTATTCTCAATCATTTTGCACATTGCATCCGCAAGAGCTTTATCATCGCCTACCGGCACCAAAATCCCGTTTTTACCGTTGCATATCAATTCTGCAGGCCCGAAAGGACAATCCGTTGAAACGC
>ULJH01023307.1_pt1 | contig 19160 bp, 15 predicted proteins | sample 1950781 | NCBI WGS metagenome assembly ULJH01 (sample SAMEA4835462, study PRJEB28245) | human gut metagenome | biome: gut microbiome; material: fecal sample | place: Denmark | collected 2008 | reverse complement strand
TACGGGAGTCTGATGTCTCCTAGTCTCTTAGTCCCTAATCCCTAGCTCCCCCCCTGCTTTCAAACTTCGGGGTTAGCCCACAGGGCATGCTGTCCCATTGACTACAGACGAAAGAGAGGGAGCGGGTTCTATGGGTTCTATGGGGTCCATGGGGTCAGTGGGTTCAACGAGGTCGGAAGTCCCTTTGCGGGGCTCCCGTCTCCAAGGGCCGACTCGTATCACATGCAAGTTGCCGTAGCCCTGAACCCTTGAACCCTTGAACCCTTTACAAAAAAGAGCCGGCTTGCGCCAGCTCTTTTTTAAAAGATCTTATCCTGATGTCCGACTTTCTTTTTATTGCCTTTCTTCTCGTCGCGTTCTTCGAGTTTACGCATGATGTCATAGAGATCGATGCCAGAGTTCTCCCACATCACAAACAGATGATAGAGAAGGTCACAGGATTCGTCGATGATCTCTTCTTTGTCTTGATGCTGGTCGGCGATGATGACTTCAGAGGCTTCTTCGCCGATCTTCTTGTCGATCTTGTTTTTGCCTTCGCTCTGCAGGTAATTGGTGTAGGACTTATCCTGCGGATGGGCGCGGCGATCTTTGATTTCTTCAAAGAGGGTGTGAAGGATGGAGAGACTGCCTGTTTCTTCCCTATTTTCCCACTCTGTAAGGCTTCTGAAGAAGCAGGTGGGGTTGTTTGTATGGCAGGCAGGGCCATCGGGAATGACCTGCACGATGAGGGTGTCCGCATCGCAGTCCACGAAGATCTTCTTTACATGCTGGAAGTGGGCCGATTCTTCTCCTTTGTGCCAGAGCTTCTGACGGCTTCTGGAGAAGAACCAGGTCTCTCCTGTCTCGATGGTTTTCTGCAAGGATTCCTGATTCATATAGGCCATCATGAGGATCTCGCCGCTTCTGGCGTCCTGCACAATGGCAGGCACAAGGCCTTTTTCATTGAAAGAAATGTTTTTTATGTCTACTGTTTCCATAATGTTGCCTTTCGCATTTTGTAGCATTGGGATGGAAAATCGGGTGCAGGGTTGTGGAACGGCTTCGCCACAAATTTTATATGGCGGCGAAGCTGCTCCTCCCCCTTGAGCCTTGAACCATTTATACTCTTATTTCTACTCCGCTCTGTGCGAGGTAGTGTTTGAGGTCGGGAATCGCGATTTCTCCGAAGTGGAAGACGGAAGCAGCCAATGCTGCATCAGCGCCTGCTTCGAAGGCTTTGAGGAAGTCTTCTTTCTTCCCCGCGCCGCCGGAGGCGATGACGGGGATGGAGAGTTCTTCTGCGAGGACGCGCATGAGCTCCAGGTCATAGCCATCTTTTTCACCGTCTGCATCGATGGAATTCATGCAGATCTCTCCTGCGCCAAGCTCCATGCCTTTTCTGGCCCAGTCTACGACGGACAGTCCTGTATTCTTGCGTCCGCCTTTGACGAAGACGTCCCAGCTACCTTTGCCGTTCCGCTTGCCGTCAATGGAGAGGACGACACACTGATTGCCGAAGCGTTCAGCACTTTCGCGGATGATTTCAGGATGCATCACAGCGGCAGAATTGACGGAGACTTTGTCGGCTCCTGCCAGCAGCATGGTACGGAAATCGTCTGCTTTGCATATCCCGCCTCCTACCGTGAAGGGGATGGTGAGCTCTTCTGCGATAGCACGGACGGTATCAACGAAGGTCTCGCGTCCTTCGTGAGTGGCAGTGATGTCGTAGAAAACGAGCTCGTCCGCGCCGGATTCGGAGTAGTATTTTCCCAGTGTCACCGGATCGTCAACGTCCTGAAGATTGTGAAATTTTTTGCCTTTGACGACGCGCCCGTGGTTCACATCTAGGCAGGGAATGATTCGTTTTGCTAGCATAATGTTGCGTCCTTTGCGGGTGTATTCAAATGTGGTGGATAAAGAAGGCTGGGGTCAGCCCGAGGGGCGTGCTGTCCCTTGATTGCATTGGAAGAGGTTCAGCAGGTTCAAGAGGTCCAAGAGGTTCAACGGGGATGGTGCGGCGCATAATACTATGGAAGCGCCGCGAAGTAAAATAGAGCGATGCCCAAAAGTCGTATTCAAGTCCCCAGTCACTCGAGGCACCTAATCCCTAGCCACTCATCCCTAATCCCTGCTTTTAAACTTGTGGTGCGGCGCAGCCGCCGCATCACCCTTGCCCCCGTCAGCCTGAACCCTTTACTTCTCTTGGATCTCCACGATCTCTTCCATGGTGACTTTTTCTTCATAGAGGGCTTTGCCGGTGATCGCACCGTAGAGTCCCATGTCAGAGAGTTTTCTGAGGTCGTCTGCACAGGAAACGCCGCCGGAAGCGATGAGGTGGATCCCGGGAAGTGCCTGCAGCTTTCCCATCATCTCGAAATTCGGTCCGGTCAGCATACCGTCACGGCTGATGTCGGTGTAAACGATGGTATTGACGCCATTCTCCAAAAGCGTCTTGACGAAGGGCAGGACCTTCTGGCGGCTGCCGTCGACCCAGCCGTTGGTGGCGACGGTGTCACCATGTGCATCGACGGAGACGGCGATATGGTCAGCGCCGTATTTCTTAGCGGCCTGGATCGCAAAGTACGGAGAGGCGACCGCTTTCGAGCCGATGATGACGCGCCATACGCCGTTCTCGATATGCTGCTTGATGGCCTGCTCTGTGCGGATGCCGCCGCCGACTTCGACGGGAATCTTCACCGCCTGACAGATGCGATGGATCACCTCGGTATTCACGCCATTTCCTTTGAAAGCGCCATCGAGGTCGACGACGTGGAGATATTTCGCCCCGAGGGATTCCCACTTGAGCGCCATTTTTACCGGATCATCGCCATAGACGGTGAGGTCCTGAATTTTTCCCTGTTTCAGGCGGACGCAGTGCCCGTCTTCTATATCAATTGCTGGAAATATTTTCATTTTTCTAACCATTCTGCTAAATTCTTCCAGATTCTAAGCCCTACGGGCCCGGATTTTTCTGGATGAAACTGGAATCCCAATACATTGTCTTTTCCGACGACGGCAGGCACGGTGACGCCGTAATCTGCGGAAGCGATGATGTCTTCGCTGTCCCCTGGTGTCTTGTAGTAGGAATGCACGAAGTAGACGTAGCTCTTCTCGGGGAGACCGGCAAGCACTTCATGCGGCCGGTGCATCACGAGCTCATTCCATCCCATGTGCGGGACTTTGAGATTTCCTTCTGGAAAATGGACGATACGCCCCGGAAGAAGTCCCAGAGCCGGCACTTCGCCGCCCTCTTCGGAGACTTCATAGAGTGCCTGCATGCCGAGGCAGATACCGGCGAGTTTCTTGCCTTTTCTGACTTCTTCGCGGATGATGTCCGTGAGACCGTAGCCGGATAGGTGTTCCATGGCATCCTTCATCGCACCGACGCCGGGGAGGATCAGAGCTTTCGCCTCGCGGATCTCTTCCGGATCGCGGGTGACGACGGCATCAAGACCGGCCCGGGTGGCTGCGCGCACGACGTTCGCCAGATTTCCTGCATCGTAATCAATGATGGCTATTTTCATCAGAGCACTCCTTTGGTGGATAATACCGTGTCTCCTTCGATGGTGACAGCCTCCTTCAGCGCGTGGCCTATGCCTTTGAAAAGAGACTCGACGATGTGATGCCCGTTCACGCCATAAAGGGTCGCCATATGAAGATTCATCTTCGCGTTGTTTGCAAAAGCGAGGAAGAATTCCCGCGTCATTTCCGTCTCAAAGCTGCCGATCCTCTCGACAGGGATATCGACATCAAAGACGAGGTACGACCGGCCGGATAGATCGAGCACGATGCGGGAGAGCGCTTCGTCCATCGGGCAGAAGAAGCAGCCATAGCGATGGATCCCCTTCTTATCCCCCAGTGCTTTTTCGAATACCTCTCCCAGCGTGATCCCGATGTCTTCGATGGTATGGTGGTTGTCTACATCGAGGTCGCCCTTACAGGTCAGGGAAATGTCCATGCCGCTGTGACGGGCCAGAAGGTGCAGCATATGGTCGAAGAATCCGATGCCGCTAGTCCCTTCAAAACGTCCTGACCCATCGATAGTCAGACTGATGGAAATATCCGTCTCACCTGTCGTGCGGCGAAGTGTGGCTTTTCTCATGCGAGTGCCTCCCGGAATACGGAAATCAGCACATCATCGACGTCTTTCGTGGTGACGGAAATGCGGAAACCATTAGGGATGTCTTGGCTGTTTCTATAAATCTTGACAAGGATATCTTTCCTGCGAAGCGCTTCGAAGATCTCGTCCTGCTTTTTATCCACCTGAACGAGGAGGAAATTGGTGCAGGACGGGTAGACCGTGACGCCCGGGATCTCCTTCATGGCCGCGTAGAGACGATCTCTTTCCACGCAGATGGCATCGCGTACTTTGAAAATATCCTCTCTGTGACGGATGACGATCGGCGCAAAGAGCTGGGTGAAAGCGTTCAGATTGTACGGTGCCTTGATCTTCGCGATGGCTTCGATCAGAGCTTCATCGGCAGCGAGGTAGCCGCAGCGCATGCCGGCCAAAGCAAAGGCTTTCGAGAGCGTGCGGAGAACAATGAGATTCGGGTATGTATCAATGAGATCTATGACGCTTTCCTTCTGGGCAAACTCCATGTAAGCTTCATCGACGAATACAATATTATCAGCGGCCTTCAGCACTTTCTCGATGAATGCACGCGGGAGCAGATCGCCTGTCGGATTGTTCGGATTGCAAATGACGGTCACCTTCGGCTGGTATCGCCTGACCGCTTCCAGAAGTCCCTTCTGATCACGCCGGTATCCGGGAAGATCCTTGACCTTGATGGCAGAGGCACCCAGCGTTTCTGCGCCAAGCTCATACATGTCGAAGGTCGGGCTGTGGATCAGGATCTGATCGCCCGGATCAAGGAAGGTCCCCAGAAGATAGCTGATCATTTCATCGCCGCCATTGCCGACGATGAAGTTCTCCGGCTTCGCGCCGATGTAGTCCGCCAGCGCTTCCCGGATGTCATCGGACATCGGCTTCGGGTAGATCTGCGGGCGGAAGGTATCGAGAGCCTGGATGAGCTCCTCTTTCACGCCGGGGATGGTCAGGACATTCAGGTAATTTTCATTCGCATTGATGACATGCTTTTCTGCGATCGGCGCCACGAAGTACGGATCAAAGTCAGCGATCGTTTTTCTGAGCCATTCAGTCTTCATCACGCACCTCCATCGCATGAGCGTGAGCCGTCAGGCCTTCCGCTTTGGCAAAAATCTGGACCTTCTTGGAGATCTTCTGGAAGGCCTCTTTATTATACATTTCTACACTGCTGTGCTTGACGAAATCATAAACGCCGAGCGGCGAGGAGAAAGCGGCGGTACCGGAGGTCGGAAGCGTGTGGTTCGGGCCTGCCATATAGTCGCCGAGCGGTTCGGAGGTGTATTTTCCGAGGAAAATAGCGCCTGCATTATAAATGAGCGGCAGATACTGCTTCGGATCCGGCAGCTCGACTTCCAGATGCTCCGGCGCGATCTTATTCACGATGTCAAAGCACTGTGCCGCATCCTTGCAGAGGAAGGCCTTCGCATAATCATCGACGGAACTCTTCATGATCTCATAGCGGGAGAGCTCTTTCATCTGGCGCTCCATCTCCGCTTCGACCTTCTTGCCAAAGTCTGCATCCGGCGTGATGAGGAAAACAGCCGCACGCGGGTCATGCTCCGCCTGCGACAAGAGGTCGGCTGCGATCCATGTCGGATCCGCGCTGGCATCTGCCACGCAGCACACCTCGGATGGACCTGCGATCATGTCGATGCCGACCGTACCGAAGACGAGACGCTTCGCCATAGCGACGAAGGCATTGCCCGGTCCTACGATCTTGAAGACCGGCTCGACAGACTCCGTGCCGTATGCCAGCATCGCGATGCCCTGCGCACCGCCGACCTTATAGATCTCCTTTACGCCAGCCACGTAAGCAGCCGCCAGAATATTCGGATTCACCTTGCCATCCTTCCCTGGCGGTGTCGTCATCGCGACCGAAGGGCAGCCAGCCACGAGCGCCGGTACCGTATCCATGAGTACGGTCGAGGGATATGCCGCGCGGCCGCCAGGTACATAGACGCCGACACGCTGGATCGGAAGAAACTGTTCACCGAGCTCCACACCATCTCTGAAATTCTTCGTCCAGGACTTTCTCACCTGTTCCTTGTGGAACGTCTCGATATTCGCTTTCGCTTCTTTCAGGACTTCCAGAAATTCCGGCGTCACCTGCGCGATGGCTTCCTGCATCTCTTCTTCCGTCACGCGGAAATCAGAGAGCTCTACCCCGTCGAATTTCTTCGTCAGCTCACGGATGGCAGCATCTCCCCCATCTCTGACCTTTTCCAGAATGGCAGAGACGGACTTCTCCAGCTCTTCCGACAAATTTACATTGCGGTTCGTCAATGTACGTACTTCTCTCAAAGTAAAACCTTTTTCAGGTACTGTGATCCATTCCATGATGTTATTATCCTTCTTTCAGTATATAAGTTGGCGGGTTCAAGGTTCAGGGTTCAGGGTTCAGGGTTCAGGGTTGCGGTGGCGGCTCCGCCGCGAATATATATGGGCGATGCCCGAAGGCGAGTGGATTGCAGGTTTCCCGTTTGGAAATTCCAAACACTGTCCGACAGACCGCGAATGACAAAGATTTCTCGCTTCGCTCGAAATGACGATGCCGGAGAATCCCAGTCACCAGTCGCTAGTCACTCCTAATCCCCAATTCCTAGCCACCAGTCACTTATCTAACCAACGCCATAAACTCTGCCATTTCCTTCTGCTTCATTTTATACGATACCTTATTACAGATGAGACGGGCGGAGAAATCCATGAAGTAATCATAGGCTTCAAGACCATTCTCACAAAGCGTCGTTCCCGTTTCCACGATATCGACGATGACATCCGATAGACCGACGAGCGGTGCCAGCTCGACCGAGCCATTCAGCTTGATGATATCAATGGGCTGGAAGCGATCTGCGAAATATTTTCGCGCGATGGACGGATACTTCGAAGCCACCGTCAGGATCCGCTTCTGCATGACCTTCTGATTTCCCTTGATACCAGACACCGCCATGCGGCAGCGGCCGATCCCAAGATCCAGTACCTCATAGACATCCTCTTCCCCGTCCTCCATGAGGACATCCTTCCCGACGATGCCGGCATCAGCTGCCCCGCGGCGCACATACACCGCCACATCCGGGCTCTTCACCAGCGTCACGCGGATACGCTCCTCATCATCGGTGAAAATGAGCTTGCGGCTCTCATCCGAATAATCAGAAAAATGGAAGCCCCCCTCCGCCAGCCGTTTCATGACCGTCTTCGCGATGCGCCCTTTCGCCAGTGCAATATGCAGCATACTACAGACCTCCCAATTTCTCTTCCAGCTCTTCCTTCGTGAGCGCCGCCCCCTCTAAAAGGAAACGCCCCTCTTTATAAGAAACGATCAATTTATAATCACCTCTGGCGATCGCATTTGTACTCGCGACCCCCATCACCGAGTAGCCCTTCTTGCGCCACGCCATGAGCGTCACGATGAGATCCCGATCCGCCTTCTCATAGACCACCGCCAGATCGCACGAGGGTGCCATCTCTTCCAAAAGATTCGAGTCCGCCATCACTTCATAGAGCAGATTCATATTCATCCCGAAGCCGCACGCCGGACGCGGCACCTGAAACTGCGCCGCCAGCGAATCATACCGCCCGCCGGAAATCAGCGAGTACAGCGCGCCATCCGCATAAATGCGGAAAACCAAGTCCGTATAGTATCCCATGTGCGACGTGAAGCCGAAGTCCAGCTGCACGCGATCCGCATAACCCGCGACCGCCAGATACTCATACACCTTCTCAAGGCGGGCGAGGGCATCCGCCATCTTATGATTCAGGCAAAGCCCCTCCGCACGCTTCAGCGTCTCTTCATAGCTGCCAAAGAGCCGCGGCAGCTCCAAGAGCACATCCCGCTGGATCTTCGTGATCGACAGCCGGTCAGCCAGCTTTTCAAAGGAAACGAGATTTCTCTTCTCCAAGAACTCACGCACCTGCGACAGCTCCTCCTTCGAGAGACGCAGCTCTTCGAAAAGTGCATCCATGTACGCCACACTCCCGAGATCGATACGCATATCATGGATGCCCACTGACTCCAGGAATTCCGCCGCCATCACCATGACCTCGCCATCGCACTCCGGCGTCTCATCCCCCAGGACTTCGACCCCGCTCTGCAGGAAATACTTCCCGTGCGTCGACTTGCCATAGTATTCGCGGAAGACCATCGACACGTAGCCGAATTTCAAAAGCTGCCGCGCATCCGGATACTCGCGCGACGCCGTCTTCACGAGCGGCACCGTCACATCCGGCCGCATAACCAGCACCTCCCCCTCGCTGCTGATGGTCTTGATCATCTCGCGCTGCAGCTGAGGGAAATAGGTGCCGTATGTATCGTAATCCTCAAAAGTCGGCGTCTGGATGATCTTGCATCCGTGCCGCCGCATGACGGAAACCACCGCACTCTCGATGCGGTCATAATTTTTCATTTCCTCTTCATGCACCATTTTTAAATCGTCTATTGCATGAGCCATACGAGCCCTCCTCTTTCTTTGTTGTGGTTATACTTTATCACGATAAAGAGAAAAAGTAAAGAGGCTTGACTTATTTTTTACCACGCTCGTACATCATTTTCATTTCTAACATGCACCCCACGGCTCTTCACAAATAAAAATGCGCGGACCATAGGCCCGCGCATCCCAAACAACACGTATTTTCTTACATCATATAGAGATCCTTTTCTAAGGGGTATCTCTCCAAAAGTTTCGTTAAATCCTGTCGCGCAATCAGTTTGACGCCGGCTGCAGCGGCTCGTTCTTTATCATGGCTCGTAAAATCAAGTGCATTTGTGACTACCACCCCTGAAAAATGATACCCGAGCTTTTTCTCATAAAACGGGATCGCGCTGTAGATGGCTTCCACGCTATCATGAGACAGGCTTGCCCCCATCATCTGCTGGCATCGCACCAAAAGTCCCCGCCGGGATTTCTGATCGGTTTCCACAACCACATCTACCCCGTAATTATTGGTTTGCTTCGTCTCTTCCGCCGCATAGCCGGGGATACTCGCATAGAGTTTCGCCACCATGCGTTCAAACACATCGCCTGTCACCTTATCTGTGTCTTCGATTGTCCAATATGACGCTGTGCTGCATGCAGATCCCGATTCCATGTCATTATTCCATCCTACCAGCTCATTATACATATCCTGCCCATCTACTTCGGTATCCGCGGTAGGGAAAATGACACTCTGACTCAGTGAACGCTTGTACTGCAAAAGCTGATCCAGCTTCACATCGAAGGAGTCGCCCCCTTCATACTGAGCAATCGGCAAGTACACATGCACCTCTTTTTTCTGCCCGATGCGATACACGCGATCCGTTGCCTGATCCTCCTTGGCTGGATTCCAGCAGCGACTCAAATGGATAACATGGTTCGCTGCCGTAATGTTAAAGCCGACGCCACCAGCCTCTGCAGAAAGGATCAGAATCGCAAACCCCTCCTTTTGATTGAAGGCATCCACGATCTGCTGTCGCTTCAGCCCCATCAGTTCTCCATTGATGGGCGGCTGAATGGAAATCCCGAATGCCTTTTCCAGAAAACGCTTCAGGATTCGCTGCATTTTTCGGCTCGTCACAAAGATCAGTACTTTTTCTTTTCTGGCTTTGATATTCACCAGTGTCTGAAATGTCGCCTTCAACCGCGCTGACATATTGAAGAAGGTATCGACATTCATATTTTCAAACGTACTATCCGCATACGAAGTCAGATGCGGGCAAAGCGATGTATCTCGAAGCATCGCAATCACTTGCAGGATATTTCCTTTTTTCTTCTTTGCGTCAGCAATTATTTTTTCATACGCTTCTCTCTGCACAGGAGGCATCAGCACAGGTTTCGGTATGACCTCTTTATGCGGCAGTCCTTCCAGGTAGTCAGTCTTCTGCCGCCTGAGGAAAATCGGCTGAAGCTCTTGTTCCAATTTCTTTCCCAGCGCTTCCTGTCCAGCCATATCTCCATGCAGTTTCTTTAGTTGGTTTTGGTAGGTGTTACAGAAATTCTTCAAATCCCGCAAACGTCCTGGCTCTACGAAATCCATGATACTCCACAGATCCACCCATGCGTTCTCGACAGGCGTCCCTGTGATAGCGATTGCAAAATCATATTTCATGGATTTCACTGCATTCGTGATGAGTGTCACTGGGTTTTTGATCTTCTGCGCTTCATCAAGCACCATGAATGACCAGTCAATACAGCCAAAGCTGATATCGTAATTACGAAGCGTTTCATAAGAAGTCAATACAATCCTGTTCTTTGCCACCGGAGAAAAATCAAGGCGCAGATCATGCCCTCTTTTGAAATCTCTGAAACTATTTCCATACAGAGGGACTATCTCTTCAAAAACGCCTTCTTTCACAAAGTGAATGAATTCGCTTTCCCAATTTGCCAAGAGCGATACCGGGGCCACCACCAGAACAGAGTTCATGTCTTTTTCACCATAGGCATTCTTGACTCCGGAAATCAATCCCAAAACCTGCATGGTTTTGCCAAGCCCCATGTCATCGGCGAGAAGTACCCCCTGATACCCTGCCTTCCAGTTTTGTGCCATCCAGCGAATGCCCTCTTTCTGATAGGAAAAAGGCACTACGCTATCTTTGAAACCGGATAATACCTGCTCCATCGACAAATCCGCGCCCAATTTTTGAAAACGCGCCTCTCTTCGCTTCTGCCTCCTCTGCTCATTTGCCTGCTCGTAGCCTACACTTTCGGCATTTTCTTCACTAATCAGGTTTCCTCTATCTTCCTTTGGCTTCTCTCCGTCTGCGCTGCCACCGGTGCTATCTGTTACGTCATCCTTCCCCATCACCTTCTCAATGAAAGCACCAGTAAGTTTGTACGTTTTTCCTTGGTAAGAAATCGAAGACTTGTTTTTTGCAAAAGCATTCTCAATCAATTCTTTGAGAATCGCCACATTTTCCTCGGTCACTTCCGGTTCGTCAAGTTCATCAATCCCGTCAAGATCTTCTCTCCCTACACTCCCTTCCTCCGGTAGCCAGCCGCCTTCTATTCCTTTGAGGTAAGGATAATTTTTTGCGATAAAAGCTCCATACTCAATCACACGATCCGAGTACTCACCCCGATCAAAGCGAAATGGAGCTCCGGTAAAGACACTTTGTGGAGACAGAACCAAGGTTTTGGCCTGTTCCTTTGTCAGTTTCCGGGCCTTCTTGATCTGCTGCAATCCATCTTGCTGCTCCTGATCAAATACGTAATAGGTACGATCTTTCCCCATGTACGACCGCTGCGCTTTGCTCCCGTTTTTAAACTTGCGTCCAAATTCACTGGCATCCTTCTCCCCATAAGGACTGCCATCAGCATTCAAAATGACGGGAGAGGCATAATATGTACCATCCGTATCTTCTTTTACCGAGATACTTAAATAATCAGGTGCCACTACATCGATCTTTTCCAAAAACGGATCGAGTCTGGCGTCAATCTTTTTGGCATTCTCCTTGATGAGTGCCACATATCGCAGGCTACAAGCTAAGATTTTCTCTCGCTCTTTCAATCGACCAATCTCAGCATTACATGACGATGCACTTTTCAAGATGGCATACTGCTCCTCACTGCACATATAACAGTACCCGGGACGAATATCTATATAGGAGCCCATCACTTCCGGATTCATGAAATATGTCCCATCCGCTTTTTGAAAATTCACTTTCAAGCGGAAACTGTTATTCTGCGGCAGACCTTCTTTTCCTACAAACAACGGATAGGGAAATATGGGAGGCAGCGTCAAGAGCTCCCTTTCATCACGCGAAAAAGAGACAGCTGTCTCGTGAGAGATCCGATAGGAATCTCCCACCTTCACTGCCTTCCCTTCCATTTCCAACATATCCAGTTCTGTATGGATATCTTCCCACTGGGGGCTATCTCCCTCCCAATGAAAATGGTATCCCTCTTCGCTGCAAGTCCAGTAGGATATATTCATGGCTATACCTTCACCTTCCATTGCTGTTCCTCTCTCCAAATGTCGCAATGATCATAAATCCAGTTTCTCACCTTAGGCTGCCAGTTCGGTCCACTCCCCCTCGGATTGGTATGAACAAACTCCTTCTCTGTATCTGAATTTATTAAATGGCTGTAAGGAATCGTACGGTGTCCCTGAGCAAAAATCTGGATTGGTGATTTTTCGCGGCTATAGATACGAAGCTTTCCGTTATAACTGACCTCTATAAAAGTATACTGTCCTATTGTAAATACCAAGAGACTCGTGTCAGAAGATTTTCCTTCCAGATAATCATATGCCATTAGCTTGCTCTTCTCCTCTTTTGGCCGGTCATTCAGCATGAGCTTTGCCTTTTGGCCTATGATGATGCGGGAAGCACGTATTTCATCCATGTACGCGCTCCAAAAATCCTGCCTGTACTTCCACTTGGCATCTGCAGTACTCGCAATAATATGAAAGAATACAGCAAAGTCATTTTTGACCAGCCAATGCAAGAAAATTTCCTTTGCTTCTTCTTCCACGTATAGCCAAGCCGTATCATTCCCTCTCGGATCTCCCATGTACCGAAAAATAAGCTGCATCAACCAATTCTTCGCACTGTCACTGCCTTCTTCGTCCACATTGATGATGACAGGTCCCACCACCTGGGGAACCAGTCCTTTGTAAACCTGATCTTTCGTCAAATTTTCAAGAAGCACCTGCTTGGCATCCAATCCAATATCCATTTGAAACGCTTTCACTATAGCAGCTTTTACAAAATTGCTTCCAGATAACGTGGGAGGAAAAGACAATGTTTTGAGTGCGTCACGGAGATTTCCTTCGGAGAAGAATTCTGCCATTTGCGAGACACCATCTTTGGCAAGAAGCTGCGGGAAATCCTGCAGAAAATGGATACTTCTTCCCATCCTGTCATTTCTCTGCATTTGTTTCCAAAGCACGGTACGTATCCATTCCGTCTTGCTTTCTTTCGGCTCATAGCCACGAAAATAAGCAAAAAGCAACCGCCGAAAACAACTCGTTTTATCTAAATCCACCTGACGCAAAGCAAATTTAGCAACTGGCATGGATAACTCAGGAGAGAATATGACGAAAGGAAGATTTCTGATTTCCCTTCGCGTAAACTCTTCTTGACTTCCCTGGTACATACGTTCTGTCTTTTTTACCAGCACTTGTAGATCCAAGGGGTCCACCTGGATCATCTTATCTGCCTTCTCTCTGAGTTTTCTAAGCACCGTTTCTATCTGAGGAAGGCAGAGCGTAATCCACTGTTCTTTGCTTTCTCTCGCTTGACGGCTCAAAGTGTTCGCTTTCCTGTTGAGTCTGGCAATACTTTGACTTAATTCACTCATCCTCTTCACACTCGTCTCTCAGAATAAAATCACTATTTGGACTCATCCACCGGAGGCATCATTGTAAATCGCAAATCAATACGCCGGTTCGCCTGCCTGCCTTCTTCTGAGTCCTCATCATATTCATCATCCACGATGGGCCGGGTATCTGCATAGCCGGAGCAAGAGAATATCGGCTGCTCATTGGCATTCTTTTCTCTATCCAGCTCCGGCACATCCCCACGCATCAGATTCCATGTATTGATGGCTCTCTTCGTAGACAGCTCCCAATTCGATGGAAATTCATCCGTATGAATATCCACATTGTCCGTATGCCCTTCGATAAAGACAGTTTCTACCACATTTTTATACTCTTTTTTATCGAGCAATTGGTACAAGACATCCCCCAGATTCCGGATGACCTGCTGCCCTTCTTCTTTGACATCGGCTTCTCCCTGTGCAAAAAGTGCGCCTTCCGGAATACGGAGAACCCCCTGCTTCTTATCGATCTTAACAGAGATTCCCCGCTCACTCATCTCCTCTTGGATTTCTTCAAGCAGCTGGTCTCTTTTGGCATTGTTTCCCATATATTGATCTTTTACCTGTCCCAAATTCAGCATGAAGTAGCAGACCGCCAAGATGAAAACAGAGAGCATCCCTGCCATGAGATCACTGATGGACAGGTTAAAGGCATTTTCATGATTTTCCTGCATTTGTGTATTTCCACGAGTTCTTCGCATAGTGAACTTTTACCTCGATTATCTCATTTTCTTAATGGCATCTGTCAAATCTTCAATATTCTCATTTACCTCCTCCGTTACGCCGGCCAATGTATCGACCGCCGTCGAAATCGTTTCATCAAATTCTTTCAGCTTCGCTATCAGGCCCTCATTGGTGGCTTTGTTATACTTCTGCATCCCATTATCCAGCTGTACAAAAGCTTTCTCCAACTCTCCGCTGACCCCTTTGAAACGGTCTTCGTAGGCAGTCCAAGAGTTCCTCGCCTCTTCCAGTGCGCTTTTTACATACAGAGAAGATTCCATATAATCGCCGGAAATCTTCCGCATCGACTCTGCTACGCTCTTTGCATCCGCCTGTTGCTTTGTCATAGACTGAGCCAGCACCTGCACACCGCTGTCCAGTGAAGCAGCTGCCTGTTGCAGAGGCTGGGCTGCCTTTTGTAAAGGTTCTGCCGCTGTTTTCAATTTCATAGAAACATCATCCGCCGCTTCTACGAATACCTTGGCGGTCTTGCCCGCCGCCTCTACCGTCTTACCAGCCGCATTCACTACATTCCCAGAAGAGGACACCGCCTGCCGCATCTGATCGAGCGTTTCCTGCATATGTTTTTCATGCGTATCCATCATAGACTGCATCTGCTGCATCTGATCAGCAATTTCCGCCATGAGTTCCTTGACACTGGCATTGATCACACCCAGATTTTCTTTCGTCTGGTCAGCACTGTCTTTAGCGATTTTGTCAATTTCTGCGCGCTGTTCCTTCGCACTCGCTGCCATCTTGTCAAAAATATCCTTCATGGTCGTTTTCATCTCTTCCATGAGAGCTGTCATCCTCTGAATATTTTTATCCGTCTCTTCCGTCTGTTTGTTCGCCATGCCTTCCATGGTCTCATTCATTTGGGAAATCGCCTCATTCAACGCATCCAGCGTTTTCTGATTGGCTTCCGAAGAGGCCTTCGTCGAGCGGTCCAGAATGTCCCGAATTCCTTCAGCAAGAGATGCAATATCGGAAGACAAGTTCTTCAGCGAATTTCCTAATTCTTCTGCCCCCTGACCAACACCTTTTTTCAGAACATCCCCCAGCTGGTCAAAACCGCCACTTACAAGGGAATTGGTATTAGACGAAATCTGCATCAGCTGTTCAGTTTGCTTATCCTGTCTTTCTGAAAGTCCCACAAGCATAGTATCCAGATTGCCCTTCATGGCACTATCCATCTTCTCCGCCAACTGATCCAACACATCCGGCAGATGATCACAAATAGAGATAGCCATATCTGTGCTGAGCTGTTCCATCGCTGCCCGCTGCGCCCGGCTTTCTGCCAGCTCTTCGAGCAGGATTTCTTCCACGCTTTTGCGAATGAAGACCTGATCCAGTGCATCAGTAAAACGAGAAACCGCATCGCCAAACCTTTTCATATTCTGACTATGCCACACGCCAAATACAATAGCGCTCACAATACCGAAAATAGATGTCACAAACGCAGTACTCATCCCGCCAAGAAGACCACTGATACTGGAAGAAAGCGCGCCGGTACTGCTGGTATCTACACCTGCCAGACCAATAGTCAACCCTATAAAAGTACCTAAAATGCCGATACCGGTAAAAGTCCCCGCTAACCCCGACCAAAGTCCGCCTTTCATGCCCTCGGTAAATGCTGCAACTGAAAAATAGGACTCCGATTCAACAGTCGAATACTTCTCTAGCCCATCTTTTCCGGGGATAGAAATCAGTGTCCGCTGATACTTTCTCCAAATCCCCTTTATGAGATCACTATTCTCCATTTCCTGAGATAATGACTCAAAATAAGCATTGACATTCTGCGGATTGTATTTTTTCAATATATCAAGATATGTCTCTATTTCTTTATACCGAGCGTCCAATGGTTTTACAAAATGGTATTTATATAAAAGGAATGTAGCAAAGAATGCCACAATGAACACCCAATTTATCGTTTGAGAAAAAAACATTTTACAAAACTGAATAAATTCCATCACGCACTCTCCAATTCAAAACACTATACTAAAAAAGCGTATTTATAGAAAATCAACGTCTACAAACACGCATGATAAAATGAACAGGGAGATAAACGCCCCTCAAGTCTTCCAGGCAGGTCAAAGTACTTTGCTAAATCACATTTCATATGGTTTCGTCTCATAATTCCCATCCTCCTCATCTCCTGCATATTTTATTTTTAATTATATACCATATGTAATGACAAAAACAGAGTCATTATAAAATTTATTTTACTTCATCTTCGTTTCATACATGACCTTGCAACATCAAAAAACCGCCGGAAAATGATCCACAAGGGATCCTCCTTCCGGCGGTTTTATCCTGTACGCAAAGGGCTACAGGATGTAATTCGAAATATCAATATTTTCCGTGACGTCGCCGAGCTTATTTCTCACATAGCTCTCGTCGATGGTGACGTGCTTGTCTTCGAGGTCCGGCGCATCGAAGGAGAGGTCTTCCAAGACGCGCTCCAAGATCGTATAGAGGCGACGGGCGCCAATGTCTTCGGTCTCGGTATTCACACGGGAGGCGATGTCGGCGATGGCGGAGAGGGCGTCTTCGGTGAAGGTGATGTCGACGCCTTCGGTCTCGAGGAGCGCGGTGTACTGGCGGATGAGGGCCTGCCGCGGCTCGGTCAGAATGCTGCGGAGGTCATCCTTGGTGAGGCTTGAAAGCTCGACGCGGATCGGGAAGCGTCCCTGGAGCTCGGGGATGAGGTCACTGGGCTTGGAGACGTGGAAGGCACCGGCGGCCATGAAGAGGATGTGGTCGGTCTTCATCTGGCCGTACTTGGTCTTGACGGTCGCGCCTTCGACGATCGGGAGGATGTCGCGCTGCACGCCTTCTCGGGAAACGTCGGGGCCGCCGGAGGAGCGGCCGCCTGCGATCTTGTCGATCTCATCGATGAAGATGATGCCGCGTTCTTCGGCATAGTGGATGGCTTTGTCTTTGACGACTTCCATATCGACCATCTCATCGGCAGCGGCTTCTGCGAGGATTCTCTTCGCGTCGCGGACGGTGACTTTCTTCTTTTTCATTTTCTTCGGCATCATGGAGGAGAGCATCATGGAAATCTGGTTCGCCTGTTCGTTATCGGTGTTCCCCGGATTTCCTTTCTCTTCCACCTCGAGCTCGATCACGCGGTCGTCAAGGTCGCCGTTTCGGATGCGCGTCTCGAGGTCCTTTCTTCGCTCTTTCTCGCCTTCATCCATCGGCGTCTCTTTCTTTGCTTCGCCGAAGATGATGTCCATGGGGCTTCGTGTCTCGACTTTCTTGGAGGGCCACATAGCTTCTGCGATGCGGTGAATGGCTTCTTCGTCCGCATCCTTGCCATGGCGGCTGCTCTCTTCTTTCTTCACAAGGCGGACGGCTTCTTCGGCAAGGTCGCGGATCATGGACTCGACGTCGCGGCCGACGTAGCCGACTTCGGTGTACTTGGTCGCTTCGACTTTGACGAAGGGGGCACGGGTGAGGGTCGCGATGCGGCGGGCGATCTCTGTCTTGCCGACACCGGTCGGCCCGATGAGGAGAATATTCTTCGGGCTCACCTCTTTCGCCATTTCCGGCGTGAGGCGGCTGGCACGCCAGCGGTTTCGGAGGGCGACGGCTACAGATCTCTTCGCATCGCTCTGCCCGATGATGTACTGGTCCAGGTATTCCACGATTTTTCGCGGGGTCAGGTTTGTATTTTCGTTCATCAGATTTCCTCCACGATGACATTGTGATTCGTATAGACGCAGATGTCGGCGGCGATGTGCAGGGATCTCTCCGCAATGTCACGGGCGGAGAGATCGGTCGCGGAGACCAGAGCACGCGCGGCGGCAAGAGCGTAGTTTCCGCCGCTGCCGATGGCGAGGATGCCGTCGTCCGGCTCGATGACTTCACCGTTTCCGGAAACCAGGAAGAGGTGCTCCCCATCAGTCATGATGAGAAGGGCTTCGAGCTTCTGCAGCACGCGGTCGCGACGCCACTCCTTGGCAAATTCGACGGCTGCGCGGACAAGATTGCCATTGCAGTCGGAGAGGCGCGCCTCGAATTTATCGAAGAGCGCAAAGGCATCAGCGACAGAGCCTGCAAATCCGGCAATGACGCGGCCGTGGTAGAGGCGGCGCACTTTGCGGGCGGTATTCTTCATGATGACCGCATTGCCCATGGTCACCTGTCCGTCACCGGCGACGGCGGTGTGTCCATCCTTCTTGACCGCGAGGATGGTGGTGGCGTGAAATAGAGAGTCTTGTGACATGGGGTGTTCTCCTTTATCGTATTGGCTAAGGGAAATAGTGTTCAGGGTTAGCCCCTCGGGGCGTTGCCTGCGTGCGAAAGAGGTTCAGCGGGTTCTACAGGTTCAGAGGGTTCAACAGGGTTGGTGCGGCGCATAAAAATCAAAAACGCCGCGAGTATATATGAGGCAATGCCCGCATTCCAAATACTCCCTCCTTCCTCTGAAAGGAGGGAGTACTATCGCGATCCGCTTCCTCTAAAAGAGGAAAACCCGCGCAGAGGAAGGGGTTGGCATTTTTATTTGCGTCGCTTTGCAACGCCTCGACTTATCTAAAACTCACGGCGCCTACTTATTTTATGCGCCGCTCCGCAACCTTGAACCTGTCAACCTGAACCCTGAACCCGTCGCGCCAGCGACTAGACTAGAACGCAAAGAGGCTCATCTGTTCTTCTTCTGTTCTTCTTCCGGCAATCCTTTGAGGACGCCCATGGAGTCTAAGGTATCTATGATGGACTGGCTGACCTTGCCTCGCTTCTTGAGGTCCTCCTTCGAGGTGAAGGGATGATCCTGTCTGGCAAGGACGATCTCCTTGGCCACCGCATCACCCAGAGCAGGGATGCAGTTGAATGGCGGCAGGAGCTTCCCATCGACCATGAGGAATTGCGAAGCGTCAGATTTTTCCAAATCAATCGGCAGGAAGGAGAGGCCGCGCAGGTACATTTCAGCGGCGACTTCGATGACGGTCGCATTTTCTTTTTCAACGGCTGTCGGCTTGTCGAGCGCTGCGATGCGGGCCAGCTCCTGCTTCATGGATGCAAGACCGCGCAGGATGACGGGTGCATTGAAG
>ULJH01043682.1_pt1 | contig 19186 bp, 18 predicted proteins | sample 1950781 | NCBI WGS metagenome assembly ULJH01 (sample SAMEA4835462, study PRJEB28245) | human gut metagenome | biome: gut microbiome; material: fecal sample | place: Denmark | collected 2008 | reverse complement strand
TCGTTTGTCAACAACTTTTTTCAATTTTTTTAAATTATTTTCATTCGATTCTGTATGTTGTAACGGAGAAAGAGGGATTCGAACCCTCGCGCCGCGTTAGCGACCTACACCCTTAGCAGGGGCGCCTCTTCGGCCTCTTGAGTATTTCTCCGAATTCATATACATTATGAAATTACTCACAGGTTTTATCCGTGACGCAAAAATTATTATACTGAATGGCAAGCCTGTTGTCAACAGTTTTTTTGTACTTTTTGGCTACTTTTTAAATATTTGCTGTAACTCTTTCGTACAGGTCATTTCCTTCAGAATCTATTACCACAATTACAGGGAAATTCTCAACCTCAAGTCTTCTTATGGCTTCTGTTCCAAGGTCATCATAAGCCACAACATCTGACTTCAGTATACGCTGCGACAATAATGCTCCCGCACCACCAACAGCTGCAAAATACACTGCATTGTTGCGTACTATCGCATCCTTGACTTTTGGCTGTCTTTTGCCTTTGCCAATCATTCCGGTAAGACCCATATCAAGAAGACGCGGAGTATATTTATCCATTCTGGTTGCCGTTGTAGGACCGGCAGATCCTATAGGACGTCCCTCTCTTGCCGGTGACGGTCCCATATAATATATAACATTGCCATCTATATCTATAGGAAGTTTATCTCCGTTGTTAAGTGATTCATCCATTCTTTTGTGTGCCGCATCCCTGGCTGTATATATTACTCCTGTAAGATATACATAATCACCGGCTTTAAGCGACTTTGCCGTTTCTTTATCAAAAGGTACTGTAATATGTTTTTCCATTTCGTGCTCCTATATAACTCTGTGAGAATGTCTGTTAACATGACAGCAGATATTAACTGCCACCGGAAGTCCTGCTATATGGGTAGGATAAGTTTCTATATTTACCGCATATGCAGTCGTCTTTCCGCCAAGACCCCCAGGACCTATTCCGAGATCATTTATCTTTTCCAGCATTTCTTTTTCAAGATTTCTTACATATTCGACCGGTGATTTTTCTTCTACGCTCCTTGTAAGAGCCTTTTTTGCAAGCAGTGCACATTTTTCAAATGTTCCTCCTATACCGACACCAACGACCATAGGCGGACACGCATTAGGTCCGGCATCTTTAACTGCTGTAAGAATCGCTTCTTTTACGCCTTCTATTCCGTCAGCCGGTTTAAGCATAAAAACACGACTCATATTTTCACTTCCGAATCCTTTTGGCGCAACTGTTATATCTATATTGTCTCCTTCTACGATGTCATAATGTATTATGGCAGGCGTGTTATCGTTGGTGTTTTCCCTGTAAATAGGATCTTTTACAACCGATTTGCGGAGATATCCTTCAACATATCCCTGTCTTACGCCTTCGTTGATTGCATCGGTTAAAAGTCCGCCTTCTATGTGGACTTCCTGTCCGACTTTTACAAAAATAACCGCCATACCTGTATCCTGACAGATTGGTATCATTTCTTTTCCTGCGATTTCAAGATTTTCCTCAAGCTGGGACAATACCATCTTTCCAAGTTCTGTTGTCTCGCTTCCGGCTGCTTTATGAAGTCTCTGCTGCATATCATCCGTAAGAAAGTGATTTGCTTCAATACACATTTCCTTGATATTCCGGGTAATCTCATTTACATTTATGTTTCTCATGTGTGCTCCTTATAAAAACAGACACTATACCACTATTTTGTACAGTGCCTGTTATGTTATTTACTGATTGTCCGTCTCGCCGTTTTCTTTGGATTCAATATCTTCTTCGATATCTTCTTCTCTGACTTTGGCTACCTTGGCTACCTTAACTCCTTCATCAAGGTTAATCAGTTTAACTCCTGATGTAATTCTTCCAAGAGTTGAAATTCCGCTTACTTCCATACGGATAACTATTCCTTCCGTTGTTATAAGCATAATCTCTCTTGTGTCACTTACTGCTTTGACACCTATTACATTACCGGATTTCTCGTTTACTTTATAACATTTTATACCTTTACCGCCGCGGTTCTGCACCGTAAATTCGTCGATAGGTGTTCTCTTTCCAAGTCCGTATTCGGAAACAATAAGCAATGTATCTCCCTGACTGTCAAGCTGCATACCGACAACTTCATCACCCGGTGTAAGATTCATACCTATTACACCCATTGCGCTTCTTCCTGTAGGGCGGACATCTGTTGACTTAAATCTTATACACTGGCCGTACTTTGTCACAAGGAAAATTTCTTTTTCATTATCGACAGATTTTGCTTCAATTAATTCGTCATTATCCCTGAGTGTAATGGCCTGGATACCTGTCTTGCGGATGTTCTCATACTCTTTGCTGCTTGTTTTCTTGACAATACCGTTTTTGGTTGCCATAAAAAGATATTCATCGTCTTTAATTCCGTCTACCGGAACAATTGCCGATATCTTTTCTCCCGGCATAAGCTGAAGAAGATTTACGATTGCAGTTCCTCTTGCTGTACGGCTTGCTTCCGGAATTTCATATGCTTTGAGTTTGTAAACACGTCCCTTATTGGTAAGCATAAGGATTACATGATGGGTGGTTGTCATAAGAATGTCTTCGATATAATCATCTTCTATCGTCTGCATTCCTTTTATTCCTTTACCTCCACGGTTCTGGCTCTTGAAATTGTCCGGTGTCATTCTCTTGATATAACCGAGATTGGTCATTGTTATTACAGTACTTTCATCTGCAATTATATCTTCCATTGAAATTTCAGAATCATCTATTCCTATTACGGTTCTTCTGTCATCTCCGTATTTGTCGGCTATTGCTGTCATTTCATTACGGATGACCATAAGAAGTTTCTTCTCATCTGCAAGAATTTCTTTGAGTTCTTCTATTCTTACCATAAGGTCTTTATATTCGGCTTCTATTTTTTCTCTTTCGAGTCCTGTAAGAGCCCTCAGACGCATATCCACTATCGCCTGTGACTGAACATCCGAAAGTCCGAACCTTTCAATAAGTGTTGCTTTTGCAATGGCAACATTTTCTGAATTTCTGATTATTGAAATAACTTCGTCAATATTGTCAAGTGCTATAATTAATCCCTGTAAAATATGAGCACGTTCTTCTGCTTTATTGAGTTCGAATTTAGTTCTTCTTGTTACTACTTCTTTCTGATGAAGAAGATAATAATTAAGCATCTCGTAGAGGTTAAGAACCTTAGGCTGGTCATCTACGAGTGCAAGCATATTCACACCAAATGTATCCTGAAGCTGTGTATGTTTGTAAAGAAGGTTAAGTATAACATTAGGATTGGCGTCTCTTCTTACGTCAATACAAACCCTTATTCCTTCCATGTTAGACTGATCAGTTACATCTACAATTCCGTCGATTTTCTTGTCTTTGACGAGTTCAGCTATTTTCTGGACAAGCAAAGCCTTATTGACCATATATGGAAGTTCTTTAATAATAATTTCTGATTTGCCGTTAGGAAGTGAATTAATTTCTGTTACGGCTCTTACACGAATTTTACCTTTACCTGTTCTGTATGCTTCTTCTATTCCTCTTCTTCCGAGAATAGTCGCACCTGTAGGAAAATCAGGTCCTTTTATTATTTCCATAAGTTCTTCAATGTCGGTATCCCTGTCTTCAAGAACCCTGTTATCAATAATTTTATCTACGGCTGCAACAACTTCTCTTAAATTATGAGGAGGTATGTTGGTTGCCATACCTACAGCTATACCGGATGCTCCGTTAACCATAAGGTTAGGATATTTGGAAGGAAGAACAGTAGGCTCTTTCTCTGTTTCATCGAAGTTAGGTACAAAATCCACTGTATCTTTATTAATATCTGCCAGCATTTCCATTGATATTTTGCTAAGTCTTGCCTCTGTATATCGCATTGCGGCAGCACCGTCACCGTCAATGGAACCGAAGTTACCGTGTCCGTCAACCAGAGGATATCTGGTATTAAAATCCTGGGCAAGTTTAACAAGAGCATCGTAGATTGAAGAATCTCCGTGCGGATGATATTTACCCATTGTATCACCGACGATACGTGCACATTTTCTGTGAGGTTTGTCAGGTCCGTTATTAAGTTCTATCATAGAAAAAAGAATTCTACGCTGAACCGGTTTAAGTCCGTCTCTTACATCCGGAAGTGCTCTGGATTTGATAACACTCATGGAATAACTGATGTAAGACTCTTCCATAGTCTTTTTAAGATCTATATCATGAATTTTATCAAAAATATGTTCATCCATTTATTCAATCTCCTTCAAATTAAAAATCAATATTCTTAACGAACTTGGCATTTTCTTCAATGAACTCTCTTCTCGGCTCTACCTTATCGCCCATAAGAGTTGAAAATGTTACATCTATCTCAGATGCAAACTCATCATCATAGATAACTTTCTTAAGAATTCTCTTCTCAGGATCCATTGTTGTCTCCCAGAGCTGGGAGGCATCCATCTCACCAAGACCTTTGTAACGCTGAATTTTGTTATTCTGGTCTCTTCCTACTTCCTTAAGGATGTCGGCAAGTTCTTCGTCGCTGTATGCATACCAGACTTTTTTATTTTTCTCCAGCTTAAAAAGAGGCGGCTGGGCAAGATATACATGTCCGTCTTTAATAAGATCAGGCATAAATCTATAGAAAAATGTAAGAAGAAGTGTACTTATATGAGCTCCGTCAACATCGGCATCCGTCATGATAATTATCTTGTCATAACGAAGTTTACTTATATCAAAATCTTCATGTATTCCTGTTCCGAACGCGGTAATCATTGCCCTGATTTCTGCATTTCCCAGTATTCTGTCAAGTCTTGCCTTTTCTACGTTAAGAATTTTACCTCTCAACGGAAGAATTGCCTGAGTTTCCCTCTTACGGGCTGATTTAGCTGAACCACCGGCGGAATCACCCTCTACAATAAATATTTCACAATGTGATGGGTCCTTATCCGAACAATCTGCAAGTTTTCCCGGAAGCTTAAATCCGTCAAGCGCAGTCTTTCTTCTTGTAAGATCCCTTGCATGTCTGGCAGCTTCCCTTGCTCTTTGGGCAAGAATTGATTTTTCACAAATAACCTTTGCAACTGAAGGATTCTGTTCCAGAAAATAAGTAAGCTGTTCTGTTACGACGCTTTCAACAGCTCCTCTGGCTTCTGTATTACCGAGTTTCTGTTTGGTCTGTCCTTCAAACTGTGGATCCTGAATCTTAATGCTTATGATTGCGGTAAGTCCTTCTCTTATATCTTCTCCCGAAAGATTCTGGTCTTTATCTTTGAGAATTTTGTTGGTTCTCGCATAATCGTTAAATGTCTTGGTAACAGCATTACGGAATCCCGTTACATGTGTTCCTCCTTCAGGAGTTGTTATATTATTAACAAAACCATATACATTATCGGAATATCCGTTATTATGCTGGAAAGCAACCTCTACATAAACATCATCTTTGGTTCCTTCACAATAAATTATATTATCATACAGAGCATCATTTCCCTTATTGAGATATTTGACATATTCCTTTATGCCTCCCTCGTAATGGAATACCTTTTCTTTATGATTATCATCTCTTACATCTTTAAGTGTTATCTTAATATTTTTTGTAAGGAATGCCATTTCTCTGAGACGTTGTTTTAAAATATTGTAATCATATACAGTTTCTTCAAATATTTCTTTATCAGGAAGAAATTTTACCTCTGTACCTGTTTTATCTGCAGGACATTCGTCAACTACCTTGAGAGGGAACATTACTTTACCTCTCTCATAGCGCTGCTCATATACCTTCCCATCCTGGAAAACCTTAACTTCCAGCCATTCTGAAAGAGCGTTGACTACGGATGCACCTACACCATGCAGACCACCGGACACTTTGTATCCTCCACCGCCGAACTTACCTCCTGCATGCAGTATCGTAAATACTACTTCAACTCCGGTAAGGCCTGACTTGGTGTTGATTCCTACAGGTATACCTCGTCCGTTGTCAATTACGGTTATTGAATTATCCTCGTTAATCTGAACGAAAATCTCCGTACAATATCCGGCAAGGGCCTCATCAACAGCATTATCAACTATCTCATATACAAGATGATGAAGTCCTTTTGATGATGTACTTCCGATATACATTCCGGGTCTCTTTCTTACAGCTTCCAAACCTTCCAGAATCTGTATCTGATCCGCTGTGTAATCGTTTGATTTGCTCATTTTTATGCCTCCTGAAGTTTATTTTCCTGATAAACATGTCCTTCCGATACTCTGAAAATTCTGTTTAAATCAAATCTGTTATTTATAAATTCATCAAGTCCCGTACATGTTATTATTGTCTGTACATCACTGATGCTGTTCAAAAGATAATTCTGTCTGCTACTGTCAAGTTCGGATAAAACATCATCAAGCAGGAGAACAGGCTTATCTCCGGTTAATTGCTTTACAATTTCTATTTCAGCTAATTTCAAAGAAAGAGCTGATGTTCTCTTTTGTCCCTGTGAACCGTATTTGTGGACATCCAGTTCATCAATGTAAAATATCATATCATCTCTGTGAGGACCTGCACATGTGTACTTCATCCGGATATCTCTTTCCCTGTTCCGGGAAAGAATATCTTCAAATTCGTCTTCTTTCGCATCCGGCACATATTTAACCAGTAGATTTTCCTTACCTCCGCTTAATCTGATATGAATATCTTTAATTATATCATTTAGCTGATCTATGAATTTTTCTCTTCTTGCGATTATTTCCCTGCCGTAACGTATTAACTGCATATCCCACACATCAATGGTATCTTCCAAAGACGGGTTAAAAGAAATATCTCTTAAGAGATTATTTCTCTGTTCAAGAGTCTTGCGGTAATTTATCAGATTACTGGCATATATTTTGTCTAACTGACATAATTCCATATCGATAAATTTACGGCGTTCGGACGGACCATTCTCGATTATTCTCAAATCCTCCGGTGAAAAAATAACAAGATTAATTATTCCGTATAAATCCATTGATTTACGGATAGGTACACCGTTTATGGCAATTCCCTTGCTTCTGTTACGCTTGATATGCATATCAATCCTGTAATCAATTCCTTTACGATTCATGATCATTTTGATATGTGACTCATTATGATTAAATGCAATCATTTCCTGGTCTTTGCTTCCACGGTGGCTCTTGGTTGTGCCTGATAAATATACTGCTTCCAGAATATTGGTTTTTCCCTGGGCATTATCTCCGTATAATATATTAGTACCACTGTCAAAATCTATTTTCTGAAGTTCATAATTTCTGAAATTCTGTAAGTCTATGGATTTAATAATCATTTAACTTACCTTATCTCTATCTCATTACCGTTATAAAATACTATATCACCACTGTGAAGTTTCTTTCCACGCTGGATTTCTGTAATGTTATTTACTTTTACAAGTCCTTCTGTGATGACTTCCTTGGCTTCGGCTCCCGATTCTACAAGCCCGGCTGCCTTTAACGCCTGTCCCAGTTTAATAAATTCATCCCTGAGTTCTATAATTTCCATTAATCCGTGCCTCCTAATTCAGGTTAACAGGAAGGATGAGGTATATATAATTTTCTTTATCATCCTTAATGGTACAAGGTGCCTTTGCATTCATATAATACATTGACAGCACCTCATCATCTATTACTCTTAAAGCATCTATAAGAAATTTAGCATCAAAGCCTATTCTTATATCACTGCCCTCTTTGTTGATGTCTATTTCTTCGTTCATCTTTCCGACAGGAGATACAATGTTAATCTTAAGGGAACCGTCTGTTATATTAAAAATTACAGGATTCTTATTGCCCTCTTTAACAAAAAGTGTAGCTCTGTCTATACAATCAAGAAGTTCTTTTTTGTTAATTTCTATTTTGGTCTGAAAGTCCTTGGAAAGCATCTGGTTAATTTTAAAATACTCTCCATCTATAAGTCTTGAAACTACAACCGTATTTTCAAATTCGAATATTATATGATTTTCCGAGAAAAATACATTGACATCGCTGTCTGCCTCACCGGAAAGAATCTTATTTATTTCGCTAAGAGTTTTACCTGGAACTATAACACTAACAGGTTCATATGAATTATTAAGTGTTACATTTCTGATGGAAACTCTGTATCTGTCAAGTGAAACAACCTTAAGATTATTATTGGTAACCTCAAAGAGTTCACCTTTCATTATCTTATTTGATTCGCTGTCTCCTATTGAAAATATAGTCTGTCTGATAGTTTCTTTAAGTGCAAACTGTGAAAGAGTTATATGTTTGTCTCTTTCAATATATGGGAGATAAGAAAAATCTTCTCCGCTTTTACCAGGAATATTAAATACTGATTTTTCACATGAAATTGTAGCATTATAACTATCATCTGTCTCAATGGTTACTTCACTGTCAGGAAGCTTTCTTACAATGTCAGACAAAAACCTGGCTTCAATAGCGATACGTCCTCTCTCAATTATATCACCTGAAATACTAGTCTCGATACCAAGTTCCATATCATTGGCTGTGAGTTTAATATCGGTTTCACGGGCATCTATAAGAATACACTCGAGAATGCTCATTGTAGATCTTACAGGAACAGCCCTGAGAGCTATGTTAACGCCTTTAAGCAAATCATTTTTAGTACAGATAATTTTCATATTGTTGAAAACTCCTTTCGCGCGAAATTAAAATATATTTATTGTAACCAATCAGCAGTAGCAGTAGTAGGGGGTGTGGATAAGTTGATAAGTAGGATAAACCCCGAAAATAAAGCATTTATCAAAATAAAAACCATGTGGAAAAGTTATTAAGTTATTAAGAAAAACTGTTAAGTTATCCACATAATAGTAAAATATAATATCATGATAAAAAGTTAATTGTCAGTTATCCGTATGTTATCCACAAAATACTGTTGAAAGAGTTTCTTCCTATTATAATAGGGTCATGTATTTAAGAAGGATTAATCTTCTTGGTTATTATATCTACGGTGTTTTTGAGTGATTCATTGCTATTCATATCCTTAGCAATTTTATCCACACCGTATTTGATAGTGGAATGATCTCTCTTACCCATATAATTACCGATAGTCTCATAAGGAACATCTGTCATGGAACGGCAGAGATACATTGCAATCTGTCTCGGGTATGCTATTTCATTACTTCTCTTCTGGGAAGATATGTCAGCAGTTGTAATTCCAAAATGCTCAGCAACAATCTGAATGATTAAATCAGGTGTAATTTCTCTATGAGCATTAGGAGATATAATATCCTTAAGAACATTCTCGGCAAATTCCATATTAATTTCACTTCTGGTAAGCTTTGAGTATGCGACAAGCTTATTAAGTGAACCCTCCAGTTCACGGATATTTGATTTAACATTGGTTGCAATATAGTCGAGTATGGAATTGTCGACATTATAACCTTCCAGTTCCTCTTTCTTGCGTAAAATTGCCATTCTCGTCTCATAGTTAGGAGGAGAGATATCTACTATAAGTCCCCATTCAAATCTTGAACGGAGTCTCTCTTCAAGAGTCTCAAAATCCTTGGGAGGACGGTCGGAAGATATGATAATCTGTTTCTTGGCTTCCCTTAATGTATTAAATGTATGGAAAAATTCGTCCTGAGTACTTTCCTTACCGACAATAAACTGGATATCATCGATTAAGAGAACATCTACATTACGATATTTTTCACGGAAATTCTTATTACTTGTATTCTTCTCTGTCCTGATAGATTCAATAAGTTCATTGGTAAATACCTCAGAAGTGACATATTTAACCTTGAGAGAAGAATTCTGTTGTATGATGAAGTTACCTATCGCCTGCATAAGATGGGTCTTTCCAAGACCTACTCCTCCATATATAAAAAGAGGATTATAAATCTCTCCCGGAGATTCCGATACAGCAAGGGATGCAGCATGGGCAATGTTATTATTCTCACCGACAACAAAAGTATCGAAAGTATATTTAGGATTAATTCCGGTATCCTGATAATCAACAGAAGTATTCAAAGAAGGCTTAGGTGAAGATGCCTGCTTTGGAATATTATCAATGTCATCAGCCGATATGAACTTAATATCAACTTCATGATCCATAACTTCAGATATGGTAACCTTAAGAGGTGTGGTATACCGCTTTTCAATAATTTTAAGGCCTGTCTGTTTCTCAGGAACGATAATGGTTACAATATCATTATCATATGAATAGACCTCTAAAGGGAGAATCCAGGTCTTGAATGAAACGTCGGCGATATCAAAGTCCGCTTTCATAATATTCAATATATCAGTCCATTTGCTTTTAAGTTCTTCTAACATCAATTTCACTCCAAAATACTTCTAAAAATACTAAACGCATTCTCCATACTATTTTACCGCATTTAAACAAAATTTTCAATCTTTTATAAAATATATCATAAAATTTGTTTTTGACTTAATATGGGGCTGTTGATAAGTTATAAACATTATTAACAGCCTAAGAATAAGGATTAGGGGATAAAATAGAAAGTTTTAAACAAGTTATCAATGCATTATCCACAAGTTATCCACAATTTGTTGATAACATTATGTAAACATGTATTTGGCATAAAATAATTAATTAAGAAAAAAGTCAGGTTTTTCTTGACTTTAAGGCATCTTTCTAATAAAATGAGAATGATGTTCTATAGATACATCAATAAAATACAGGAGGTGAATCAATATGAAGATGACATTTCAGCCTAAGAAGAAATCAAGATCAAGAGTTCATGGTTTCAGAAAGAGAATGAGTACTGCCGGCGGAAGAAAGGTTTTAGCAGCAAGAAGAGCTAAAGGCAGAAAAGTTTTATCAGCATAGGCCGCAGATAATGTGGCCTTTTATTATCCCTGAAGGGATATAGGAAAGGATTATACATGGGCAGATATGAATCTTTGAAAAATAACAGGGATTTTCAGTCGGTTTACAGGACGGGAAAGTCCTATGCCAACAAGTATCTGGTTATGTACATTTTGGAGAACCGAACGGATATGAACCGCGTGGGAATATCTGTGAGTAAAAAGGTCGGGAACAGTATCGTCCGACACCGGTTGACACGGGTTATCCGTGAATGTGTCCGGTTAAACAGTGAATGTATTAAGTCAGGATATGACATTGTCATTGTAGCCAGGGTTAATCTTAAAGGAAAAGGATATGCTGAGTGTTCAAGTGCTTTTATGCATTTGTGCAGACTTCATCATATTATGGTTAAACCGGAAGGCGAGTGATTATTATGAAGAAAATATTAATTGCAATGGTAAGGTTTTATCAGAAATATATATCACCGTTAAAAAAACACGGAACATGTATCTATACACCCACATGCTCCCAATATGCAATAGAAGCTATTCAGAAGTACGGAGCTCTTAAGGGTGGTATTATGGCCATATGGAGAATTTTAAGATGTAATCCTTTTGCCAAAGGAGGATATGATCCGGTTCCATAGGGCATACAGTTATTAAGGAGACATATATGATTTTTTTAACACAGGAAACAGGATTCCTTAAGCCGATAGCATGGCTCCTTGGCCAGATATTCAATTTCCTTTTCTTATTTGTTGAGAAAATAGGAATTCCTAATATCGGATTATGTGTTATTTTATTTACTATCATTGTCAGACTTATCATGATGCCTCTTACTATTAAGCAGCAGAAGTTCTCAAAGCTGTCTAATATGATGAATCCTGAGATTCAGGCTATTCAGGCAAAATATAAAGATAAGAAAGACAACGAGTCAATGATGAAGATGAACGCTGAGACAAAGGCTGTTTATGAGAAGTACGGTACTTCTCCGACAGGCGGATGTCTCGTAATGCTCATCCAGCTTCCGATTATGTTTGCTCTTTACAGAGTAATCTATAAGATTCCGGGATATGTAAGTTCAATCAAGGCTATATGCAGTAATATCTATGACAAGATTTCTTCAGTCAATGGATGGCAGGATATTCTTGAAAAAAATGACATTACTGGTCTCGGAGATACCGCAAATTCGTTTATAGATAAGATTTATACTTTTTCCTCATCTACATGGAATAAGATAACAGGAATAAGTGAATTTTCATCGGTATCGGGGGCCGTAGCAGAAGAATCGGACAAGCTTCAGCATATTACCAATTTCTTCGGAATTAACCTTACACAGGCACCGGGATGGAAATGGAGTCTGGCTCTTCTCATTCCTCTCCTCGCCGGTCTTACACAGTGGTTAAGTTCCAAGCTTATGGAGAATAAGAATACGACATCCAATGATTCCCAGCAGCCGGGTATGGCAGGATCAATGAAAGTTATGAATACGGTTATGCCTATTATGTCAGCATTTTTCTGTATTACTTTCCCTGCATGTATCGGTGTTTACTGGATTACAAGCTCGGTTGTACAGATTGTACAACAGATTATTATTAACAATAAGATGAATCATGTTGATGTTGAACAGATGGTTCAGGCAAATATTGATAAGCTTAATGCAAAGCGTGCCAAGAAGGGACTTCCTCCTAAGAAAATAACCAATACGGCAACAGCATATGTTGAACAGGTTAAGAAGCAGGAAGCACGTGTGGAACGCAAGGAACAGCGTGACGAAGAGATTAAGAAAGCAACTGATTATTACAAAAATACTACCGCCAAGCCGGGAAGCCTTGCAGCCAAGGCTAACATGGTTAAGATGTTTAACGAAAAAAACAACAGCGGCAGGGATGATAACAAAAAAGAATAGAGGGATATCTTATGGAGAAAATTGAAGTTACGGGCAAAACCGTTGAAGAAGCATTAACCAATGCTTTACTTAAGCTCGAGACTACAAGTGATAAGGTAGAATATGAGGTACTTGAAAAAGGTTCCTCAGGAATCCTCGGTATCTTCAACAGCAAGCCGGCTAAGATCCTTATATGGAAGAAAGCCACTATGGAAGATAACGTAAGAGATTTCCTTAACGATATTTTCGGTGCCATGAAAATGGAAGTTAAGATTGATATAACTATTGATAATGAAGAAGATACAGTTAATATCAATCTTTCAGGAGAAGATATGGGAGTTCTCATCGGTAAGAGAGGACAGACCCTTGATTCACTTCAGTACCTTGTAAGTCTTGTTGCTAATAAGGAAAGTGAGAAGTATTTCAGGGTTAAACTTGACACTGAGAATTACAGAGAGAGAAGAAAAGAAACTCTTGAATCACTTGCCAAGAATATAGCATACAGAGTTAAGAGAACAAGAAAACCGGTTTCACTTGAGCCGATGAATCCTTATGAGAGAAGAATTATTCATTCAACTCTTCAGAATGATAAATATGTATCAACCAAGAGCGAAGGTGAAGAACCTTTCAGACATGTTGTTGTATTTATGAAAAAGTAATTTTTAGGGATGTGAGATACTTCACATCCCTTTTACTTTGTAGTAAAATAATTAATAGTATGGGATTTTGTAAGGAGCATTATGATTAAAGAAACTATTGCAGCAATTGCAACCGGAATGTCTAACTCCGGAATAGGAATAATAAGAATGAGCGGACCGGAAGCAATAAGCATTGCTGACGGGATTTTTGTATCTGCAAGGAAGAATTTCAAGCTGACTGAAGCAGCGACGCATACGGTACATTATGGCAATATAGTATATGAAGATAATATAATAGATGAGGTGCTCATTATTATTATGAAGGCGCCGAACAGTTACACAAGGGAAGATGTTGTGGAAATAGACTGTCATGGCGGCGTATATGTGATGAAAAAGATTCTGGACATTCTTATCAAAAGCGGGGCGAGGACTGCAGAACCCGGAGAATTTACCAAAAGGGCTTTTTTAAACGGAAGAATAGATCTGACACAGGCGGAAGCTGTTATTGACATAATCAATTCCAAAAATAAATATGCACTCAGTAATTCCGTTAAGCTCTTAAACGGTAAATTATCGGAGCAGATAACGGAAATCAGGAAGGACCTTATTAACAATATAGCTTATATAGAAGCGGCTCTTGATGATCCAGAGCATATTTCTTTGGATAATTATGGGGATAAATTGTTGATAACTGTGGATAACTATATTGATAAAGTGGATAACCTTATAAAAACTGTTGATAACGGCAAGATTTTTACACAGGGAGTCAAGACAGTTATAATTGGAAAGCCAAATGCCGGAAAATCGAGCATTTTAAATATACTTGCCGGATATGACCGCGCAATAGTTACGGATATAGCCGGTACGACAAGAGATACAATAGAGGAACAGATTAATCTTGCGGGAATTACACTTAATCTTGTAGATACCGCCGGAATCAGAAATACAAAAGATATTGTTGAGGAGATTGGCGTAAATAAGGCCAAAGAACTTGTTGAAGAAGCCGACCTTATTCTTTATGTTGTGGATTCATCCACTGAACTTGATGAGAATGATTATAATATTCTTAATATAATTAAAAACCGTAAAACAGTGATACTTCTTAATAAATCAGATCTTGATACGGTAACTGATGCAGACAGTATATCTAAAATTACCGATAGTAAGGCCATTTCAGTCTCGGCAAAGGATAATACCGGACTGGACGAGCTGTCGGAAACCATTGTCAAACTTTTTGCGTCAGGCGAGATAGATTATAATGATGAAGTGTATGTATCCGGTGAACGCAATAAAGAAGCACTCGAGGAGACACTGGAGAGTCTTAAGCTTGTAAAAAAGAGTATTAACGAAGGCCTTCCGGAGGATTTTTACACAATTGATTTAATGAATGCTTATGAACAGTTAGGTAAAATAACAGGTGAATCGGTTGAAGATGATCTTGTAAATGAAATTTTCAGTAAATTCTGCATGGGCAAATAACAGGAGAAACAGATGAACGTAGTTGAAAATTATGATGTAGCCGTTGTAGGAGCCGGCCATGCCGGATGCGAAGCGGCATTGGCATGTGCAAGACTTGGTCTTGAAACAATAATGTTTACGGTAAGTGTTGAAAGCATTGCATTGATGCCTTGTAATCCTAATATAGGAGGAAGTTCCAAGGGACATCTTGTGAGAGAACTGGATGCTCTGGGCGGAGAAATGGGCAAGAATATAGATGCTACTTTTATACAGTCTAAGATGCTTAACAAATCCAAGGGACCTGCGGTTCATTCCTTAAGGGCACAGGCAGATAAGCAGGAATATTCCAAGCGTATGAGAAACGTGCTGGAAAATACCGATCACCTTACGATAAGACAGGCCGAAGTATCAGAACTTATAGCAGAAGACGGAGTTATTAAAGGACTGAAAACTTTTTCTGGTGCTGTTTATAATACTAAGGCAGTTGTCCTTTGTACAGGTACATATCTTAAGGCAAGATGTATATTTGGTGATATAAGTTATTATACGGGGCCTAACGGACTTCTGGCTGCTAACTATCTTTCTGATTCAATGAGAAAGCTGGGCATAGAAATTGTCAGGTTTAAGACCGGGACACCTGCCCGTGTGGATGGAAGGACTATTGATTTTGATAAGATGGAAGAGCAGCGCGGGGATACCCCTATTGTACCTTTTTCTTTTGCAACGGATCCTGATGATATCCAGAAGGAACAGGTTTCATGCTGGCTTACATATACTAATGAACAGACACATGATATAATCCGTAAAAATATTGACCGTTCCCCACTCTATTCAGGTGTAATTCACGGAACAGGTCCGAGATACTGTCCGTCAATTGAAGATAAGGTAATGAGATTTGCGGACAAAGACAGACACCAGGTGTTCATTGAGCCGGAAGGCAATTATACACACGAATGGTATCTCGGAGGAATGTCAAGCTCACTTCCTGAAGATGTACAATATGATATGTATCATACAGTGCCGGGACTTGAACATGCAAAAATCGTAAGAAACGCATATGCTATTGAATATGACTGCATTAATCCTATACAGCTCAAGCCATCACTGGAATTTAAGAAAATTAAAGGCCTTTTTTCGGGCGGACAGCTTAACGGAAGCTCAGGATATGAGGAAGCCGCTGTTCAGGGACTTATTGCCGGAATAAATGCAGCAATGCAGATACTTGACAGGGAGCCTTTGATTCTTGACCGATCGGAAGCATATATCGGAGTGCTCATAGATGATTTGGTTACCAAAGAAAATCACGAACCTTACCGTATGATGACAAGCCGTGCAGAATACAGATTGTTACTCAGACAGGATAATGCCGACATGCGACTTACGGAATATGGATACAAAGTAGGACTCATATCGGAAGAGAGATATAAACACCTTCTTGAAAAGAAGAACATGATTGAAAAAGAAATCAGCAGACTGAAATCTATAGTTATAGGTGGAAGCAATCCGGTTAATGATAAACTCGCGCAGATGAACAGTACATCGCTCAATAACGGAACAAGTCTGGCTGATCTTATCAGAAGACCGGAACTTAATTACGATATGATAGCTGATTTTGATCCTGACAGGCAGCCTCTTCCAAGAGAAGTTATTGAACAGGTTAATATTAATATTAAATACGAAGGATACATATCAAGAGAATTAAAACAGGTTGAACATTTTAAGAAACTTGAGAATAAACTCATACCTGCAAATATCAATTATGACGATATAAGCGGACTCAGAATTGAAGCAAGACAGAAACTTAAAGACTATTCACCACGATCAATAGGACAGGCATCCAGAATATCAGGAGTCTCGCCGGCAGATATTACTGTTTTGCTTGTATACATGGAACAGCATAGGAGGCAATAATGTCTGAGATAAAAGAAGTATTTGATAAAATGCATATTGAACTGCCTGATGGTGCATTAGAACTCCTAAACCGCTATTATGAAATGTTGATAGATACAAATAAAGTCATGAATCTTACAACTATTACCGAATATAGCGAAGTTGTAATAAAACATTTTGCAGACAGTGCAGCAATCGGATGTATTACTGATATGAACGGGAATATTGATCTCATTGATGTAGGAACCGGAGCAGGTTTTCCGGGAATAGTACTTAAGATAGTATATCCTCAGTTATCTGTTGTATTACTGGATTCACTTAATAAGAGAGTAAATTTTCTTAAAAATGTTATAACAGAGCTTGGACTTACAGGTATAAGTGCAATTCATGGAAGAGCAGAGGATATTGCAAGAAATAAGGATTATCGTGAAAAATTTGATTTGTGTGTATCACGCGCAGTTGCCAATATGTCATCCCTTTCGGAATATTGCCTTCCGTTTGTAAAAGTAGGAGGAAGATTTATACCTTACAAAGCAGATGGATGCGATGAAGAAGTGAAAACAGCCTCTAAGGCTGTCAATATTCTTGGAGGTAAAATCCGGAAAATAGAATCTTATGTAATTCCGGATACAGATATTTGCCGTAAATTTGTTGTAATTGATAAGCTTAGAAATACTTCGGCTAAATATCCTCGTAAAGCCGGACTTCCAACGAAAGAACCACTTGTATAAAGGAGATTATATGGATAACGTATTGGAATTTCTCATAGAGATCAATAATGAATATAAAACCCGGTATCTTTCATATGAACAGGATATATCCAGAATTAAGGAACATATAACCGAGACAGAAAATAAAATTTCAGAAATCAAGGACTCTATTGACGAATCATATGTGGTGATGTCATCAAGCCAGACAGCTAATGAGGTTGAAAATACAGAATTGCAAAGTCTGACAAATTTGCTTGAAGAATATAAAGACAATTTCCACAAGCTTAGCGATAATCTTGAAAACTGTGCGCACAAGGTTGATAAAACAGAACAGATAATTAAAGAATATAATGAAAACAAAGATTCTGCATTATCTGACAGACACTTAAAAGATAAACTGGAACTGGTATTGAAATTAATGAAGCCGGATCCGGAGAGAGCAAAACATGAATTGACTACGATAATTAAGAATATTTGCAAATAATGTTTCACGTGAAACATGTAGAACCTGATCAATACAAAATGTTTCACGTGAAACATTTTGGCTGAATAATGCAGGATTGTTTCACGTGAAACAAAATAAGAGTAGTATTTAGCGGAAAATGGTGTTATAATGATAACACAATAAAGCATCGGATACACATTGGAGGATAGAATGGGCAGAATTATAGCGATTGCAAATCAAAAGGGTGGAGTTGGAAAAACAACAACCACAATTAATCTTGCAGCATGCCTTGCCGAGAAAGACCAGCATGTTCTTGTAATAGATATAGACCCACAGGGAAATACAACAAGTGGTTTTGGCATAGAAAAAGAAGAACTTGAGAATACAATATATGAATTGATTCTCGGAGAATGTTCATTGGAACAGTGTCTTATAAAAAATGCAGTTAATAATCTTGATGTGTTACCGTCCAATGTTAATCTTGCAGGTGCAGAGATAGATCTTATAGGCGTAGAAGACAGAGAATATATCCTGAAAAATAAGATTTCACCTATAGTAAATGATTATGATTATATCATTATTGATTGTCCGCCTTCATTAAGTATGCTGACGATCAATGCAATGACAACAGCAGATTCTGTACTGGTTCCGATTCAGTGTGAGTATTACGCACTTGAAGGGTTGAGTCAGTTAATACATACAGTGGAGCTTGTAAAAGAAAGGCTGAATCCTGTTCTGGAGATTGAAGGAGTTGTATTTACTATGTATGATGCACGAACCAATCTTTCACTCCAGGTAGTGGAAAATGTAAAGGAAAACCTGCAACAGAACATCTATAAGACGATTATTCCTAGAAATATCCGATTGGCTGAAGCACCAAGTTATGGTATGCCGATTAATCTGTATGATCCAAAGTCTACAGGAGCAAGCGCATATCAGAGACTGGCGGATGAAGTTATGAATAGAGAGTAAATGAAAGATGTAATGTAGGAGGAAACGAATGCCAATAAAGAAAAAAGGATTGGGGAAAGGACTGGACAGTCTGATTCCTGATAATAAGAGCATGAAGTCTGTTACATCGGAAAAAACTGTGGAATCAAAAGAAGATGCAGCAGCTAAATCCGGTGTACAGGTAATGAAAATTAATGAGGTTGAGCCAAACAGAGACCAGCCGAGAAAGAATTTTGATGAAGATGCTCTCCTTGAACTTTCGGATTCGATTAAGCAATTTGGTGTGTTACAGCCATTACTTGTTCGAAAAAGAAAAGATTACTATGAGATCATTGCGGGCGAAAGAAGATGGAGAGCTGCAAAACTTGCCGGAGTAAAAGAGGTTCCTGTGATTGAAAAGGAATATACAGATCAGGAAATTCTTGAGATAGGTTTGATTGAGAACATTCAGAGAGAAAACTTGAATCCGATTGAAG
>ULJH01082403.1_pt1 | contig 19336 bp, 20 predicted proteins | sample 1950781 | NCBI WGS metagenome assembly ULJH01 (sample SAMEA4835462, study PRJEB28245) | human gut metagenome | biome: gut microbiome; material: fecal sample | place: Denmark | collected 2008 | reverse complement strand
CTTTGAAAAATATCAATACAAGCAGTGCTGTTTCTCAGATTACAGTGCCGATGATCATGATTGATGATGAGGCGGATAACGCAAGTATCAATACAAACAAGAAGGATGAAGATCCCACAAAGATCAATAATTACATTCGTAAAATATTGACGTTGTTTGCAAGAAACACTTACGTAGGTTTTACAGCTACTCCTTTTGCGAACGTTTTCATCAGCTATGATACACAAGACGAAATGTTAGCTGATGATCTGTTTCCGCGCCATTTCATATATTCTTTGGAATCTCCTTCGAATTATTGTGGTGCGCAAAAGTATTTCTTTGAGAGCAATAGCAATGTAAGATTCATAAATGATTATGACGATAAGGTTTTTCCGTTGCGTCACAAAAAGGAGTGGGACGGCGATAAACTGTTTCCTTCGTTTTATCACTCTATAAACGTGTTTCTTTTGGCAAATGCTATCAGAGATATTAGGGAAGTAGAGAAGAACACGCATCGTTCTATGTTGATCAATATGTCTCGATTTACTGACGTTCAGTTTGTAATTAAAGAGATAGTTGAGAACTATTTTGCAGATATGAAGCGTGCAATCAAACAAAACTGCCGTTGTAAAAAAGAGGACTATATGAGAAATTCGCTGATTTCTGCATTGTATGAATCGTACGAATTAGAATATGCGGACAATAATTGGTTCGGAAAGACGGCAACATGGGATCAAGTTTTCGAAAGACTTCCTGAGGCAATTAAGGATATTGAAATTGCCGTAGTAAACTCGTCACGCAATTCCAATAAACTTGATTATTCCAAGCACGAAAGAGATGGACTGCGTGTTATAGCAATTGGAGGCTTAGCACTTTCAAGAGGATTGACATTGGAAGGTCTTTGTGTAAGCTATTTCTATAGAAACACAGCTACGTTTGATGTTTTGATGCAGATGGGACGTTGGTTTGGATATCGCGATGATTACGGAGATATGTGTAAGATTTATCTAACTGATTTCTCATACAGGTATTATCGTGAGATCAGTCAGTCTATTGACCAATTGAAGAAGGATATACGGACTATGGGTGCACAAGGTAAGCGACCGGAGGATTACGGTATTCGTGTTCGTAATAATTCTTCTGAAATGGGAATTACAGCTGCTAACAAGATGCGTAATACTAAAGCCAAGATTGATAGAAAGTCATTTTATGGCAGCGTATTTGAAACCCCTTATTTGCATCGTTCTCTTTCTGCTGTTTCGGAAAACATCGATCATACAAGCGCTTTTTTAAGAGAACTTACTGTTGCCCAAAAAGATGATAGTGTACAACACCCATATTTCAGGGATATATCGGCACGGAGAGTATTTGAGTTGTTGCAGGTTTTAAACATTCATGAGGCCAACGAAAACTTTGACACTAAACAGCTTTGCCGTTTTATTGCGAAGCATTTAGAAATGAAGTTCGATGTATTGGTTATGGGCGGTGCTGCCGAAAATACCCCTATTGAAGGTTTCGAGCCTGTATTCACCGATACTTGTGTAAAAAGAAGATTCGATATTGTTAACAGAGATGAGTATCTCGATCAACAAATTATACGTATGAACGGAGTTAGAGCGCATTTGTGGGGTCCTCGTGATACCGCAAATGGCTTGAGTGAAGCCGATCGCAAGCGTGTAGAAAGTCAGACAAACGTCAAAGCACAAGATTATATGCTCGAAGGAAGAAATGCATTACTCATTATTTACTTCATCCAACCGAGCAATGAAGGCGTTGATATTGATGATTACTTTACCGCAGAAAACACCATGGAAGAAGAAGTAAAATCACAGGTTAAATTGCTTTTGGAAATGCGTCAAAAGAATATGAAATATCTTGTCGGTTACGGAATAGGATTCCCGCACAAACAAGGAGTAAGTGGTGATGCAACAAACTATATTGTTAACAAGACTTGCAACTATTACACCAAACAGCATGAGGAAGATTATCAGACTTACGGAGAGATTTAAATGGACATTCAACAGATAGAAGAAAAATTTGCAGCAATACAAGGCAATTCCACATATCTTAGGGTCTCCGAAGATCATCCTTTGGAATTGTATCTTGGTCTTAATGATCAAGGACAAAAAACATTAAGATTCAATGGTGTATTTGCGCCCGTGAAAATCGTCGGTAATGCTTTGCTGATTATCAAACAGGTAAGGACATCTCTTGGACATAGTATATTGTTTTCATTCAACTCCCATGAGAACTTCACTTTGTTTTATAAATTGTGCGAGGATATTATTAATCAAACGGATGCTTGCTCTCCGGAGAACGGATATGTTGAGATAGTGAATCGTTATAATCTTTGGAAAAAGATGTTTTATGGAAGAAAAGATATTCTTTCGGAAGATGAAATTCAGGGGTTAATAGCTGAATTGCTGTTTTTGAAAAACAATATATTCGATCTTTATGGTACGACAGCTGGGCTGAATTCATGGAGTGGCCCGGAACCTACACATAAAGACTTTTCGCACGGAAATGATTGGTTTGAAGTTAAATCGATTTCCAATAATAAGCCTACTGTGTTTATTTCCTCTATCGAACAGCTTGAATCAACTTCTGATGGGAAATTGATTGTTTTCCATATGGAAAAGATGAGTCCAGAGTTTAATGGTTATTCTCTAAACCCTTTGGTAGAAGATATTTTGAACTCGTTTGCTTTGGAAAGTGATCGGGACTTGTTTCTGGATAAACTTGCTCAAGCGAAATATGCTTATAGCGAAATATATGACAATTATGTTTACAATGTTGTGAAGACGGAGAAATATCGGGTAACCGATAACTTCCCACGCTTTAAACACGATGATTTGCCTCGTGGTATTGTTAAAGTAAAGTACGAAATAGAATTATCAGTTATAGAAAAATTCAAGGAGATATGATATGGAAATCACCTATGAAGAGTACAAGCAAGAATGTTTAGATGATATACATCTTGAAGCTCAAATAGACGGCACGACATATGACGATTATTTCCTGACGGATACATTGGGCAAACTCGTTGCTATGGGTGAATTGATCGATCCACAGCCTATTTGCGTAAACAAAAAAGGAAGAAACAATCGTATTATGTCTTTTGATGCTTTGGCTTTTGACGAGTCGGACAAGTCGGTTGTTCTTATTTCGAATGAATTTAAAGACTCTGTTTCTGAAACGTTGACAATGACAGATATCAGTAAGATTCAAACAAGAATGCTGAATTTTTTGGAGGAAGCTTATGAAGGCACATTGGAAAAATATTTTGATATTTATGACGATGTCTTGAAAATTGGTCGAGACATCGCACGTAGAATGCACATCGACTATGTCAATGCTGAAAATGATGAGTCCATTGATAAAATCAAACTCATAATCATAACCAATCAGGATATAAGTAACTCTGTTAAAGAATTACCTCCTTTTACTTTCCTTGATAAAAAAGTTAGTGTTAGCATATGGAGCACAATACGCTTTTTTGAATTATTCCAATCTGGTCGCGATCGTGAACCGATTGTTATCAAAACTGAGAAATATGGAGTAGATGGCATTCCTTGTATTAAGGCAGATATGGTCGATAACATCGATTATGATGCTTATCTTGCCATAGTTCCTGGTGAATTTCTACACAAAATTTATTATGATCACGGTCCGCATCTCCTGGAAGGAAATGTTCGTGCTTTTCTTAGTAACCGTGGAAAAATAAACAAAGGCATCAGAAATACAATTAGAACAGAGCCAACCAAGTTCTTTACATACAATAATGGAATCGCGTGTACTGCCGCAAGAATTACGTTGTCTCCGGACGGTCATAAGATTGTCGAAATTGAGGATTTGCAGATTATAAATGGTGGTCAGACAACCGCATCTTTAACATCAGCGGTTTTGAAGGACAAGTTATCTCTTGATAATATCTTTGTACCTATGAAAATGACGGTTGTCAAGAACGATGACTATGATACGATGATTCAAAACATATCGAAGTATGCAAACAGTCAAAATACTGTTACCGATGCAGATTTCTTCTCAAACCATCCATTTCACAGAACATTGGCAATGCTTTCCACTCATACACCTGCACCGGCAAAGGACGGTAGCTTGCACGGTACATACTGGTATTATGAGCGTTCACGCGGAAAGTATGAACAAGAACAATTCAAACTCTATAAGAAGAGCGATATTGAAAACTTTAAAAAGAAATATCCTAAGAATCAAGTTGTGAAGAAAGAAGAACTCGCTAAGTACTATACTGCAGCGGAACTTTTAAGACCGGATAGAGTTAGCGCAGGTTCTCAAAAAGTAATGAAATTCTTCGCTGAAATTATTGATAAAAAGTATCAGGCACACAGCGAATATTTTAACACGGAATTTTTTAAAAAATGTATTTGCTACACCATTTTATATCGCGAAACTGATAGAATTGTCAACAAGGCGGAATGGTATAACGTTGGTGGTTATAAGCTTAATATTGTGCCATATACGATATCCAAGATTATTAGCGCTATTCCCAATGGATATGCTTTGGATTTTGACCGCATATGGCGTAAGCAAGAGTTGTATTCGTCTCTTATAGCAGAAATCAACAGAATTGCTCAAGTGACGAATGAATTCATCCAAAAGTCGAATGGTGTTATTGTTACAGAGTATTGTAAAAAAGAAGATACATGGGATAAGTACAAGGCAATTCCTTGCGCATTCTCTCAAGAGTTTATTAATGATTTGATGCCGTTATCAATCATTGAGGACAAAATGAAGTCGGAAATGAAATCCGAAAAGCTTGGTAAGGAATTGAACATTGAAGGAGAGATCGTCAATTTAGGTGGAGCATATTGGAGAAATCTTATAGCCGAAGGATTGAAACGAAAAATCCTTTCTCCTATGGAAATTGATCTTTTGAATATAGCTGCATCTACTGATACACCAAGACCTAAAATCGCATCTCCGAAGCAAGCAAAGTTGATTTGGAAAATCAGAAAGAAGCTTGAGGATAGCGGTGTTCTTGTTTAAATATAGATAGAGAGAAAAGTAACATGAATCAAACATGCAACATAGTAGAGCTTTTCAGTGGTATAGGAAGCCAAGCAAAAGCATTAAAGAATTTAGGATATACAATAAACGCGCTTGGCACTTGCGAATGGGATTTGCACGCATTTATCGCATACGATGCAATACATAGCTCCACGGATATTCCGGCCGATATTGATTTGCTGACAAAGCCAGAACTGTTGGAACAGCTGAAGAGTTACACACTAAGCAACAGCGGCAAGGAAAAGATGGATTATAAGACCTTGCGCACATATTCGGAACCGGTGTTGAAGCGTATTCTCACGGCCATTCGCAGAAACAACAATTTTGTGGATGTCAGTTCTCTGACAGGAGAGCAAATGCCGGAAGACATCGATATTCTGACATATTCCTTTCCTTGTCAGGATCTATCCAATGTGGGCGCTTTTCACGGATACAACAAAGGAATAGATAAGGATTCAGGGAGCCGGTCAAGTCTTCTTTGGCAGGTTGGAAGAATCCTGAAGGAAATGTATGACGAGGGCAAAGCACTTCCGAGGTATCTGCTTATGGAAAATGTGCCTACATTGCTTTCGGAACGGCATTTTGCAAATTTCAACGCATGGATCACAGATCTTAATAATTTGGGATACGTCAGCAAATATTTTCAATTGAATGCATTGTCATTCGGGCTTCCCCAAAACAGGCCAAGACTTTTGATGATCAGCGTTTATGTTGGTAATGACGATGCTTTAAGAAGCCTTGTGGAGAAATTCTTCGACAGTAAAGATGAAGATAAAGTCATAGAAGAGTACAGACGCTCGGAGTATTATCACGAGCAGAATGTTTCTGATCTGCTGCGAACAAATTATGATAATCAGAAAATATATGAAGAAGCAGTCGATTGTACTCCGAATGATACTCCTTCACGCAGAGAAATCTGGGATGAAAATCCGAAGATAATTCTGGAGGGAGGAATCCGGAATCCCGAGATTACATTTATAAGAACTATAACTACAAAACAGGATCGCAACCCGAACTCCGGAAATATTTATTTTGATTCTGGAATTGAGGGAAAAAGTCATTTTCGTTATTTGACTCCGCGTGAATGTTTGCTGTTCATGGGATTCATAGACGAAGATTACCGAAACATCGTAAAATGCAACCCGGAAGTTCATAAAGGAAGTGTTCTATTCCCACGAGACAAGATTATTCGCATGGCTGGCAACAGTATACCAGTAAAATTGCTCGAAGGGATCTTTTATCAGATTTCATTGCTTGACAAAAAAATCTGCAGGTATTATGGACGTACACGACAAAAAGACAAGAAGTTATAATATGTCAAGAATAAAGGGGAAGAATACAAAGCCGGAAGAAATAGTCCGCAAGTATCTCTTCTCAAAAGGATTTCGCTATCGCAAAAATGATAAGCGTCTTCCCGGAACGCCGGATATTGTTCTGCCAAAATACAAAACAGTAATTTTTGTGAATGGATGTTTCTGGCACGGGCATGAGGGTTGCAAATATTTTGTTTGGCCGAAGGACAATGCGGATTTCTGGAAGGAGAAAATTGAAAGTAATATTATGCGCGATATTCGTAAGAACAAAGAATTGGTTGATCGCGGATGGAGAGTAATAACAATATGGGAGTGCGAAATCAAGCACGACAAAGATGCGACACTGAATAAACTTACTGAGCAAATTATTGGAGGGGCAAATGCTGACTGACACAAACAGAAAAATTTCGATAATAGCATATTATCTTTCCAAATTCAATCTTGACGCCGTGCGAGCACTGGGGTATGCAAATTATTCAGAGGCTTTTGAAGGTATATCACAAAGATTTGGAAAGAATAACAACTATCTTAAACTTCGTCGCGATGAATTTGATGTTCTGACCGGAGCTCCTCGCAAAGGATGGCATAAGCGCGCTCCTGCAACTGCTGTTTTATTAATGCACAATGGCCTTAAAAATTACGACTTTGATTCATTAACGCAGATAGTCAAAGATCTTCTTGTTGACGGCGACAATGTTTATGTTTCACCTGCAATCACAAAAGATGATCAGAAGTTTATCACGCAATTCACCGAGGAAGAAATTGAACGGATTATCAATCAGCAGGATTTTACATCCAAGGTTGTACTGCAAGATAGGAAAGCCAATGTAAGGATTTTTGATGATCGCATTCAAAAGTCTTTGAAAAAATTGTACCAGTACAGATGCCAGATCTGTGGGGCAACTGCAACAGAGGCGTATGGTGTCGATGTAACCGAAGCACACCATTTGGATTATTTTTCGAAAACAGCTAATAACAACCCGGGCAATATTGTTGTGCTGTGCCCTGATCATCATCGAATTGTACATAAAACCAAAGCGGTATTCAATTTTGAATTGCATCAGTTTGAATATGAAAATGCAAAGGTCGATACATTGATGTACAACTTGCACCTGTAAGAATGCGACCAATAATTGGTGATTTATAATCGTGCTATGATAAAAATCATGTTCGTCTGCCACGGCAACATTTGCCGCAGTCCGATGGCAGAGTTTATCTTCAAAGACCTTGCGAAAAAGCAAGGCGTGGCGGATCGCTTTTTAGTCGCTTCTTCCGCCACAAGCACGGAAGAAATTTGGAACGGAATCGGCAATCCGGTCTATCCGCCGGCGAAAGCCGAGCTTGAAAGACATGGGCTGTCTTGTGGCGGCAAGCGCGCGGTGCAACTGCAAAAGAGCGACTATGACAAATACGATCTGTTCATCGGCATGGACAGTGCCAACATCCGTAATATGCTCTGTGTTTTCGGCGGCGATCCTGCGGGAAAGGTACATAAGCTGATGGACTACACGCCTCGCGGCGGCGATGTGGCAGATCCGTGGTATTCCGAGCGATTTGATGTGGCGTATCGGGATATTTATGAGGGCTGCACAACACTTCTTGATGCCATTTTAAAACAGGACAAGCAATGAAATGAGGCGATTTTTGTGACCGAAGTAGTAGCGGCTCTCATTTGGGAGGGCGAAAAGTTTATGATCTGCCAGCGCCCGGCGCACAAGGCAAGAGGACTCCTTTGGGAGTTTGTCGGCGGTAAGGTGGAACCCGGCGAAACCAAAGAACAGGCACTCATCAGGGAATGCAGGGAGGAGCTTGCCGTCACTCTCTCTGTCGGTGATGTGTTTATGGATGTTGTCCACGAATATCCGGACATCACTGTGCATTTGACGCTGTTCAATGCCACCATTTCCGATGGCATTCCGCAGAAGCTGGAGCATAACGATATCCGGTGGATCACGCCGAGTGAGATTCCGAACTATGCCTTCTGCCCTGCGGATGAGGAGATATTGAAGAAAATTAGAAGTTTATAAAAATCAGTGGAGAGTGAAAATGCATAAAAAACTTGACGGAAAAAATTTCATAGATCAAATAACAAGATATGGGTATTTCGCCGAACAATTTCCGGAATGCTTTTCTTCTGAATCTTTTGCTGACAATCTTAATAATTTGCTTCCATTAATATCTCTCAGAAAAGCGCAAAAAAACAGCACTGCGCCTATAACACTTTCAACATATAAGAATGATATTTCACGCCGCGTATTGAGTGTATCAAATCCGGAGGCTTTTTTGAGATTGTCTAAATATATGAGAGACAACTGGGATGAAATCCTCAATGCTTCGAGGTCTATTCACTCACTATCACCTATTACTTTTATTCGTAGTTATAACTTATCTGAAGAAATGATTAATTGCGAATCCATAAGAGAAAAATTGAAAGCTAAAAGTGATTTCGTTAATGGGATAAAAAGTTGTATTCGAGCTTCTTTGGGATACAAATACAGATTGAAAGTTGACATTACTAATTGCTATAATTCATTCTATACTCATTCCATTACATGGGCTATTTGCGGAAAAGATTTAGCAAAGTCTTATTTCAGAACAAAAGAGCCAACCTCTATTCAAAACAAATATGAAATGGGCGATTGCTTAGACTATTTTATAAGGCAGCAAAAGAATAATGAAACTAATGGAATCATTGTTGGTCCATATACTTCAAGAATTATATCTGAAATTATTTTGGCGCGAATAGATCAATTAATGTCTGATAAAGGATTAAAATTCAAAAGATACGTAGATGATTATAAAATGTATTTTAGATCCGAAGCTCAGGCGCAAGAAAGTTTACCGGTAATAGAGAAAGTGTTAAATGAATTTAATCTAACGCTAAATACATCCAAAACAGAAATAGAAAAGTATCCATATGAGACTATATCGCAAATTAAAGATTCCTATGAGAATTCAAAAAAAGCATATGGTGTATTTGGGGTATTAAATACTGCCGCACAACTTCATTCCAAGGGTGAAAAAGGTGCATATAAATATGCGCTAAAGTATTTAAGGAATGAACCTATACCTATTGATGATTTGCAAATAATAATACCTACGCTTGTAAATATCATGCTGTTAGACCCTAGATATGGAAAATATGTGACAAAATATTTGAAGAAGAACATTACGAGAATAAGAGCTGATACTTTGTCGCTGGTTATAAACAGGGAATTGGGTTGTAGTTTGCAGAGTGAATTACAACAAGAAACCCTAATGTTCGTTCAATTGATTAAAGATTTGGATCTCACAATTTCTGCGGATAATATGATTAATATTATGCGTAGTGATAATGATTTTGCGATAATTGTAGCACTTGATATATGGAAAAATCACAATAAATCTGTACTACGTACAAAACATGAAGCAAGACTAATTAATGAGAGCATAAAACTGCTAATGCATTCACTCAATGGAGAAAAATTATCCGGAGCGCGATGGCTGCTTTTATATGAACTACATATACATAAGTTTGTGTCTGATGATTTGTTGCCTCCGGTGGAGAAAAATGACTTCTTTAAAAAGATGCTTGAACTGCAGATTTCTTTTTATAATGCATAGGAGATGATATAGCTTCGAGCAATAAATACGAAGCTGAGGTTTGTTTCCGCTGAGATAACATCAACGCCTATTACAAGCTCAAATAAAAAGGTGAAAGAATGTACCATGGAAAAATTGGTAGGGACAAACGATGGTTTGTGGGCTGTCGTTGCCAAGATTGTTATATGCAAGAATGGCGGTGCAAGTGCTGATTCTACCGTGGCGCAGACACTTGCTAACAAAATCTAAGGGTACAAATCGTTAACTACTGCATCTATACAAACATGGTTCTTATAAGTCTTGATACGATGCACATTGCCGACGAGCAATCCAAAAAGATTATCGATGGTATGGTGATGAAACTGTTGAATTTGCATCGGAAGCAGTAGTTGTATTTTATCAGGAGAAATAATATGGTGAAGAAGTTGACGCACGACCTGATTTTTCTTGCGGGAAAGTCGGAAATCGCAACAAAAGACGATCTGCAAGTCGCGCAAGACCTGCTCGACACACTGATGGCGCACAAGGAAAACTGCGTCGGTATGGCGGCGAATATGATCGGCGCGAAAAAACGCATCATCGCGTTTCTTGATGAGAGCGGACGAGCTCCGGTATACGCCGTGATGCTCAATCCCGAAATCATCAAAAAGGATGATGCGTATGACACCGAAGAAGGCTGTCTGTCGCTTCTCGGAGGTCCCCGCAAGTGCAAGCGGTATAAAACCATCAAAGTGCAGTATCAGACTGCCACAATGCAGACAAGAGTGAAAACCTATACCGGCTGGACGGCGCAGATCATTCAGCACGAGGTGGATCATTGTAACGGGGTTTTGATATAGTCTGCAATACGATTGCTACTTAATTGCTAACTTTCCTGCTTTCGCTGGACTTCTCGCCGCCTTTGTGGTATTGTGTGTGCTTACAAAGGGGGTGCGCACAATGGCACTGATTACGACAAAAGAATATGTTGCGGCAAGGCAAATGAAAAAGAACGGAGACTGTATTTCCGAGAACGAACTCGGAGGTGCAGTCTCCGTTTGCATTATCGGCGAAGGGGCGAAAAGCAATGAATAGAAACTGCAGTCCCTCCGCCATCGGCAGGCGCATTGCCGACCTGCGCCGCGAAGTCGGGCTTACACAAGGAGAGCTGGCGGAAAAAGCGGACATTTCGGTGGTGCATCTGTCAAACATTGAGCTCGGCAAGAAAGCGCCAGGACTGTCTACACTTATCCGCATTGCAGAGGCGCTCGATGTGGCAACCGACTGGATTCTTCGGGCAAACACACACGGCACATACGCCGTGGCAAACGAGAAAATCGGAGAGTTGCTCGACGACTGCACGAATGACGAAATGTTGAGCCTTCTTCGCATTCTCGAAGAAGTCAAGAATGCCATGCGGCATAACTGAATAAGGAACGGCGTTAGCGGGACTGTCAGCCCCGCTTTCGCTTTTGAATGCAAAAGAGGGGTAATTACAAGCAAACATATAAATCGCGCGTGCGACCGTTTTGGAGGCAATGTGGAGCATCAGAATCTGCGCCGCAGGAAACAAAGAAAAAACCATAGCGAAACAAAAAGTTCTGAAAACCTATTGACAACGCGTCTTTGCCATGATATAATAACAGAACAATGAGTTCTGAAATTGTTTGAGGTGTACTTATGAGAGTCATGAGTGAAGAAAAACTGCAAAAGCTCGCGGAGTTTATCAAGCAGTATGCGCGGGACAACAATGGGGAGTCCCCGAGCCTTGCAGATATCATGGAATATATGGGCATGGTTAAGTCGACCGCATATCGGCATATCTTAGAGCTTGAAAAGCGCGGCATCATTTTCTATTCGGGGAAAAATACGTTGGAAACACCCTTGCAGAAGAAAATGCACGTGATGTCCCGCCGTATTCCCGTGGTCGGAATGATCGTGTGCGGCACGCCCGACGAGCAGGAGGAGCATATTTCAAGATACCTTGCCGTTCCAGAAGAATGGCTCGACGGTGAATGTTTTCTGCTGGAAGCATACGGCGATTCCATGGCGGACATCGGCGTTCATGCGGGCGACCTTGTGCTGGTCAAGAAAACAAATGTCGCAAATGACGGGCAGGTGATTGTTGCACTTACCGAAGAAGGAAACACGCTCAAACGCCTGCACTACGAGAACGGCAAGCCTGTGCTGTATGCCGAAAACAGCAACTACACCGAAAAGCAACGCGTCATCCACCCGAAAGAGCTGACGATTCAGGGCGTGGCACTGAAAATTATTAAGGATATTTTGTAAGGGGAAATGCAATATGGATATCGATGAAAAAATTATGGAATTAAAGAACTCACCTCTTTTTGTTATGTCATTATCGTCAAAAGAATTATTTCATTCAAACTTTTTGGCATGGCTGTTTGAACGAAATACAGGTTATATACAGATATTTTTTCCTATGTTACAAAAAGAAAGTTCTAAAGTGGTGCGCGAAGAAAGGAACCGTGACATTTCAATTCACAGCAATAACAGAGTGTATGTTGTCGAAAATAAATTAAAATCTATGCCTTACTTAAATCAGTTGGAGGGCTATCAAAAAGAATTGGGACAGGGGTTCGGCGGTGGAGTTATAACAGGAATTGAAGCTCCTGTTTTTGATTGTCCCAGCGGTTGGAAATTTCTTTCATATTCTGAGATTGGTAAAAAGATTGCCGATGTTGCAAAATCCGAAAACCCCTCATTTGAAAAAGACCTTATTATCAGATACGCCGAAATGATATGTCTATTATGTAATGTCTTGAAAGAAAGAGTTCAAAATATAGGAAATCAACTTTTACCTCCGACGGAAGAATTAAATCAAATTGAATCTATAAGAATGGGGGATGTTGTAAAAAAACTTAATGCAGACTATTTTGTTAAATACCTCAATATGCAGTTATTACCGTTTTTAAAGCCGGTAATAGGATATAAGCTTAGTGTCGGTGCAGGCTTTTCTCATAAATCGGCTATTATTGACATTCGATATGTAAATGATCCGGTGGGGTTAATAGGTATTCAGATTCAGGGAAACCAATATCGCAGATGTATTCAACTTTCGAGAAAAAATGTTGATGATAATAAGCTGTATCAAAAATTTGCTGATTTGAAATGGTTTTGGGATCGCTATGACAGCAATGGATTTGCTGATGGCAGAAAAACTTCAATGAGAAAATGTCGGCAATATAATAAATTTATAACCGATGAGTATCATTTTTTGTATCAATATTGGGATATACAGGATTACTCGTTTGACGGTTTGAAATTAATTATAGAAAAAGACATGGCAATTGCTGCCACAATGTTGGAAGATTATGGAGGAATAGATTGTGAAAATATGTAATTTGGAATTACCTGATAGCGGTTTTGTTTTTGTAGCCGGACGACCGGGCATGGGTAAATCGTATGTCATTCTTGAGATGGCAAACGAGTTGAATCAAAAAGGTATAAAGCCAGTTTTGCTATATGCGGATGGAAGGAAATCACATTCTTCCTATCATTATGACAATGGGGTGGTGCGAGAATATCCCTCAAGGCTTTCTTGCGTCAAAAAAGTATATCCGGACATTCCATATATTGTAGAGGATGATGCTACATATTACCCTCTTCCTCGATGGGAAACTCTGATGAAAAATATTATTAAATTTGAGCATCCGAAAGTAATTCTTATAAATGACCTTGTTAATCCGGGCAAAGTCGTAAGCGGTGAAATTTCAAAACTTTTGCATAACATAGCAAAAGAAAATGAAATTCTTATTATTGCCGAATGCCAAGTTTCAAGAAATGTGGAAGAAAGAAAAGATGGTCATCCGCAAATAAATGATGTAAAATGTGACCGTGAAGCAATAAAATATGTAGATCAATTCTTTTTTATCTATCATGATGGATGTTTTGCGTTTGATGAAGGGAATGAACACAAGAAAATAGAAGTTTATTCTCTCGGACAGAGGGTTTCTATACCGTTTAACCCTCAAAAATACTCTATTTGAAAATACATTATTAAGCAGAAACAATATGGACTTTGCCTGATGTACGGTAAAATATTCAGGCAGGAGGCATTTATGAAAAACAAAATTCCCATAGCCCGCTGTCCGAACTGCGGACGGACGGTTTTGTATTCGGACGATCCGCGCGACAAGCTGACTGTGACAGTCCGTGCGGCGGACGAAAGCTATCACGGCAAGGCGATGCTTTGCGGCAAGTGCAAAACCATGCTTGCGGTGATTGAAAAACCGAAGGTGGCGCGGGGATATGTCGCCATTCCCGTTACAAGCGCAACATTTTAATTGAAAGTGAGCCATCCTCCCGTCGGTGAAAACGGGAGCCAAGGGTGAGTATCAGAAGATTTTGCAGAGTGCAACTCTGTTTTCTTCCGATGCTCACTTTTTCTTTTTGAAAAAATAACGGAGGTGTTATATGAAAGAATCAAACTACAAGACCTACGATGAGTTGCCGCTGTTTCTTAACGCGGAAACGGTTGCGAATGTGCTGGGGATTGCCATGTCCTCGGCATACGAGCTGATGAAGGAAAAAGACTTTCCCGCATTGCGTGTCGGGAACCGTCTGATTGTTCCGAAAGAAAAGTTCATCGCGTGGGTGGAAATGAAAACGGAGGTGAGCAAATGAGCGGTATCTGTCCCGAGCTTGACGCAAGGCTTTCGGCGGAGCTTGACCGTTACTATTTTTCAACCGACGGCTCGGGGCTGAACCTCGACCGCTGGGAAAAGCACCGCGGGATAAATGCCCTGCATCGGCTGTGGAATATCGAAGAAATCGCTTGCTACGGAGTCCGCTTTGCAACCGAAGATATCCGAAAAGTAATACTCGACCTCATGAAGCCCGCGCATATCAAGCTTGCGTTGAAAACGGTTGATTTTAATTCCGGAACGGCATATTCGCTATGGCTCGGATGTGCGATTTTTATGTTTGCTAAATTTGATGAGGATCTCCAACATGAAATCAGGAAAGGAATTCTCAGTCGCGGATATTTGCCTTTGGTTGTGGCAGGCTTTCTTTCCGAGGTAGTGATCACGGAAAAAGGCAGACACATCTCGCAACGCATCAAGGTGAATCTTTCTCTCAAAGAGAAAACGCAATACGATTTCGCCCGCATCGTCACGCACGGCACTGCACGCAAATCTTATGCGGAGGGTAACTACTTCATGGTACCGAACAGCGTGCTGTATATGAATCTCTCGGGCGGTGAAATTCTGCTCTACGCCTGTCTGCTTTATTATGAAGACCGCAGGACACACACCTGCTATCCGTCCTTCCGTGAGATCGGGGAGCGGATCGGAATGTCAAAGAACACGGTGATGAAATATCTTCGCTCACTTGAAAAGCGCGGGCTGGTTGAAACCGAGCAAACCTTGATAAGGACAAAGAGCGGTGAGGTTCACAACGGCACGCTGAAATATCACATCACGCCTATCGCTCCCATCAAGAAAGCGTATGACGAAAAGGAGCTTGACAAGCTGAGACGGGAGGCGGAAATGCGGGAGCGGATTGCAAAATATGAGCGACATACCAAAAACAGCGTTCATGCCGAAAATCACGCGGAAAACGAGCAAATGTGAAGATTTATGCGAAGGTCGATTTTCAAGCAGGAGAAAGGGCGTGCGTCAAAAACGCTCGCCCGAATCACATCGGCGGGCAGAGCCCTCCGTTTTTCGCGTGTTTTGACCGCATTTGCTCGCTTTTTCGCGGGTTTCACCGGAAAGAAAACCATGCGCAAGTGTGTGTCAAAAATCGCATGAACACAAATTCAGGCGCCTGCAATGCGAAAAAGCCGGTGTTTGCGGGCTCTTTGCAGGCGTCTGAGGCAAAAAAGGAGGCTTTTATGGAGAACAGGCAAACTCGTTTTTCTCTGCATATCAGCGAGGAAACATTGGACACGGCAAAGACACTCAGCAAGTCGGACGGGTGCAAAAGTGTCAGCGAATATATCGAAAAGGCGGTTGATTTCTATAATGCGTATCTCTGCAATCGCAGAACGCCCGAGCTGATTTCTTCCGAGACGGTGGATACTTTGCGGAGAGCGCTTGACAAATGTGAGCACGCTCGTAGCAGTGCACTCTTCAAGCTGTCGGTTGAAATTTCAATGTTGCTCAATGTGATTGCGGCGACAAATGACATTGAAGGTGAAGACCTCGGCAGACTTCGTCACGCCTGCATCGAGGAAGTCCGGAGAATCAACGGGAGTGTTTCTCTGGATAACGCGATCGAATGGCAGAAATAAATTCGGAATCGCAAATTTTTTGATGCGGGAAACAAAGAAAAAACATCGGGGCGAATTGATAACTTTCCGATAACTCTTTCGATTTCCGCTGGATATATAAAAAGCCTTGTGGTATTGTTGTGCGTGAAAGAAGGTGAAAAACATGAGTAAACGACGTCCGAACGGGGACGGAATGGTCAGAAAAAGACCGGACGGAAGATGGGAAGCACGCATCATCGTCGGGCACAAAGAGAATGGCAAGCCGATTTATAAATCGGTCTTCGGCAAGACGCAAAGCGAGGCGATGACGAAATTTTATAAGCTCTTCGAAACCTATCGCGGGGTGGAACTGAACGAGGATTGCCTCGTGAACCTGAACGAATGGCTCGACCGTTGGCTCTGCTATCAGAAGGATGTGGTGCGCCCGCAGACGCTGAACAAGTATATTTTCTACGCAGATGCATACGTCCGTCCGTATCTCGGCTACAAGAAAATTTCGGCGATCCTCACGCGGGATATGCAACAGCTCTACGTAAAACTGCTCAAAGAAGGGCGCGTCACCGAGAGCAAAACCAAAGGAAAATCGCTCTCGGGCAGTACGGTCAGAGCAGTGCATATGATGATGCACAAGTGCTTTGAGATGACAGTGGAGCAGCATATCATCGTCAAAAATCCGACCGACGGCACAACGATCCCCGCGCTGAACAGCACGGAACGAAAAGTATATAATGAGGAACAGCTCAAAAAGTTTCTGAAAATCATTGAGAATGAACCATGGTGGCGCGACTTCTTCTACCTCGAATGTATGACGGGACTGCGCAAAGGTGAGATCTGCGGACTGCGCTGGGAGGACTTGAACGAAGCGGAAGGCAAGCTCAGCGTGGCACGTCAGGTCATTCCGGTCAGGGGCGGAATCACGGTCAGCGATCCGAAAACCGACACCGGTATCCGCACGATTGTCCTGCCCGAAAGTGTTGTCCGCATGCTGAAAGAGCGCAAGAAAGCCATCGGCTCCGAATGGATTTTTCCGAGCCTGCGCGACGCGGAAAAACCGATCAATCCCAACACGGCATACGGTACCTTCAAGCGAATCATCAAGAAAGCGGGGCTTCCCGACATTCCGTTTCACGGTCTGCGTCATACCTACGCCACACATTCGATTGCCGTCGGCGTGGATGAAAAGACGCTGGCAAAGGAGCTCGGACACACAAAACCGGGCTTCACACTCGACTGTTATGCGCATGTGACGGAAGAAATGCAGAAGCGTGCCTCCGAAGTTGCGGGCAATGCACTTGAAAAAATCCTCGGAAAGGAGCTGAAACCGTGGGCAGACGAAAGAACGGACAAGGGCTGATCCGTCAGCGCAAAGACGGCAGATGGGAAGGCAGATGCGTGGTCGGTTACGATGAAAAGAATCTGCCGATTACGAAAAATGTCTTGGCAAAAACCAAGCGCGAGGTCGAAGAAAAACTGAAAGCCCTCAAGGAAACCGTACAGAAGCCGGTCGTGAAAACCGCCGCAGACATGCCGTTCGGTGAATATATCGACTACTGGTATCGCAACTTCTGCGAACTGAGCATTGCCGCAACCACGCGCCTGAAATACGAAAACGACATCTACAAGCACATCATCCCCGGCATCGGAAAGCTCCCGCTTGCCGCGCTCAAAAAGAGTGATCTTGAAAAATTTTATGCCGAACAGATGAAAAGCGGCAACCTCGACCGCAATGGTGTCGGCGATAAAAAACTGTCGGGCGCGGTCATCCGTTCGATGCACACCCGCATTAAATGTGCGCTCGATCAGGCGCTGAAAGAGGGACTGGTCAACCGCAATGAGGCAATCGGTTGCAAGCTCCCGCCCAAGAAAAACAAAGAAATTGAGGTACTGTCACACGAAGAAATCGCGCGGCTACTCATACAGGCAAAGGAAGAAGGCTTCTATGAGCTTATCCTCCTCGGACTTGCCACAGGCATGCGGCGGGGCGAACTGCTCGGGCTGAAATGGGATGACATCAACTTTACAACAGGCGAGTTGAGCATCAGACGCGAATATACCACGCTCGGCTCGGACTATATCATCAGTACGCCGAAAACAAAATCCTCGGTGCGCTCGGTGCATCTGCCGCAGTCGGTGCTGAATATCCTCGGAGAATACCGGAAAACGGTCAACTCCGAGTGGGGTTTCCCGTCACCGCTCGATCCGACGCATCCGCGCAGTCCGACGAGTTGTCGCAGTCGGCTGTCGGATATGCTGGAGCGTGCCGAATGCAATCATATCCCGTTCCACGGTCTACGGCATATCTTCTCAACCATGGCACTGGAAAACGGGCTGGACATCAAAACGCTGTCCGCCGTCCTCGGTCACTCTTCGGCGGAGACGACCATCAGCGTATATTCTCATGTGACAGGTGAGATGGAGCGCAATGCCGCAAAGAAAATGGACGATGCCTTCGGCACGCCAAAGCCCGCAGATTCGCCCGTGTGCGACGATAACCCCGAAGACGGGCAAACACCCAATCAGAAACAGAAACCCGCTGAATTCACCGCCAAAAAGAGCAAGAAGCGCAAGCCCGGCACGGGCTGTATCTCAAAGATCAGTAAAAACACATGGCAGGGCAAATATACGCCTCGTAGCAAGGACGGCAAACGGGAACAGCATATTGTCTACGCAAAGAGCGAGGAGGAGTGCGAGAGCATGCTTGGGGAGATGATAGGTAAGTTGAAGAGTGAAATTGATACGCAGTAAACAAAGGAAAAGGCTCTCGGAAGAAATGCTTTGCCCCAAAAGATGCGGAAAAGCGGAGCGGTAATCTTTTAAGCTAATCGCAAAGCCGAGATTGATTTTTTATTATTTTTTGGTATAATATTTTCGAATAGCGCCCAATGAAACTCTGTTTCACGACACTTTATAGGCGAAAGGCAGGTGAAAATGATGACGCCGGATAAAATTGAAGATTACATTGAAAAGGTGTACGGATATGCCGTACATCATACCTATTCCAGCGATGAGGCTGACGAGCTGTCGCAGGAAATACTGTATACGGCAATTCGCGAGTTGCCCAAACTCAGGGATGACAGCAGATTTGAGCCATGGTTATGGGGCGTTGCCGCAAATGTTACCAAATCATTCAGACGCACTATGGGGAAATATCGGGCTGTATATTCGTTTGATGTACCGGAAGATATACCTTTTTATG
>ULJH01064466.1_pt1 | contig 19336 bp, 16 predicted proteins | sample 1950781 | NCBI WGS metagenome assembly ULJH01 (sample SAMEA4835462, study PRJEB28245) | human gut metagenome | biome: gut microbiome; material: fecal sample | place: Denmark | collected 2008 | reverse complement strand
TCGCAGCATGATCCGTGGTGTCGTGACCGAGGGCCTTGATGACGATGTCGGCTATTATGTCGAGGTTGTCGTCGAGGTGGCTTCCGCATCCGTTGTCGCAATCCCAGTACTCCGGGTTCCCTGCCGAGGTGCATGTGGCATTGACCGCTTCGTGATGGGTGCCCTTTTCGTGTCCGAGAGCGTCGATGAAGACGACATCCAGGATGTCGAGGCTGTCATCCAGATAGCTGCCGCAACCATTGCCGCAATCCCAGTACTCCACGTTTCCTGCCGAGGTGCATGTGGAATCGGAAGCTTCGTGATGGGTGCCCTTGACGTGTCCCAAAGCAGGGAGGATCTTCTTTTCCGAAATGATCACACCGCATTCGGAACAATGCTTGCCCGTGGTGTTTCCCGTTTCCGTACAGGTGGGATCGACGGCCTCGTCGATGATGATGTCATCTGTATCGGCCATAGTGAGCTTGTCACAATCGGATCCATGGAAATGACGTCCTTTCAGACAGTCTGCATCCTGGCAGATCTCGTTACCTGCCGTATCACAGAATGTACATCCGTAGAATGCAGCGTATCCGACCGATGATACGGAGTCGGGGAAGGTTATACTCGTGATGGAAGTGCAACCGTAGAATGCGAAATCCTCTATCGAGGTCACGGAATCGGGTATCACATACGATTTACTGTCGTTCCCGACAGGGTACTGGATCAATGCATCCTTGTCCTTGTCGAAGAGGACGCCGCCATCGGAGCTGTATGAAGGGTTGGATTCCGATACCGTGATGCCGGTGAGCGAGGTGCATTCGGAGAATGCAGCGTATCCGATCGATGTCATCGAGCTCGGGATGACGATGCCGGTGAGCGAGGTGCATCCACTGAACGCATTCTCTCCGATGGAGGTCACGGAATCCGGGATGGTGACACTTTCGAGTGATTTGCAATTCAAAAACACGGAGTTTCCGATGGAGGTCACGGAATCGGGTATCGTCACTTGGGAGGCTGTGAGGTAGTTCGACTGCACCTTTGTGTAGGGACGCTCGGACGAGGGGGTATGCACGAAATATGCATTTCTTCCAATGTTTTCGTAATCCGTCTTTCCGGCAACTATGTTGAGAGAACTGTAGTTCACCACCTCTCTGATATTGTCACAATACAGGAATGCACCGTTTCCGATGGACGTCACGGAGCTACCGATGGTGATCTCGGTCATGGATTTGCAGTTCCGGAACGCATACTCTCCGATCGTCTCCACAGAGTTGCCGATGGTGACTTCTGTCACGGATTCGCAGTTCCGGAACGCACTACCCCCGATATTCTTCACCGAATCGGGGATGGTGATTTTTGTCATGGATTCGCAATAATAGAATGCGTACTCTCCGATCGTCTCCACCGAGTCGGGGATGGTGGTGTTGGTCAGACTTTTGCATTCGGAGAACGCGCTCTCTCCGATCGTCTCCACCGAGTCGGGGATGGTGACATTGGTAAGATTTGTACATCCCTCGAACGCATATTTTTCGATTGTCTCTACCGAGTTGCCGATGGTGACCTGTCTAAGTTCACTGCATCTGAAGAACGCGCTCTCTCCGATCGTCTCCACCGAATCGGGGATGGTGACACTGACTAGATAGGAGCAATTCGAGAACATGTACTTTGAGATAGACTTCAACGAATTTGGGATGGTGACACTGACTAGATAGGAGCATGACTGGAACGCACCGTCTCCGACGGACGTCACCGAGTCGGGGATGGTGATGCCCTTCAATCCTATGCACCCTTGGAACGCCTTGGTTCCGATCGTCTTCACCGAATCGGGAATGGTGATGTCGGTCAGGTATTTACATTCCCGGAACGCAAACTCTCCGATCAAGGTCACGGTATTGGGTATCGCATATGACGTCCTCCCGTTTCCGACAGGATAATGGATCAATTCCTCCTTGCCTTTGTCGAATAGTACACCGTTATCGGAGCTGTATGAAGGATTGGATTCCGAAACCGTGATCCCTGTGAGTGTGGAGCACAGGGTGAACACTTGGTCTCCGATCGATGTCACCGAGCTCGGGATTGTGATGTTGGTCAGGGCTTCGCATTGGAAGAACGCATAGTCTCCGATTGACTTCACCGAGTTTGGTATAGTGACCTCGGAGAGGTAAGGGTATCCAAAGAACGCGTAGTCCCCGATGGAGGTGACACCGTCACAGATAACTACGGTCCTGACCAGGTGCATAGGGGTGAACAGGGGTTCACTGATTCCCGAGGGGCGATCGTACATATCACCGGTACCCGATATCGTGAGGGTGCCCTTTTCATCCAGGGTCCAGGTCAGATTATCTCCGCAGACATCGGATGTTTCCGCAGAGGAATCGCCTGAATAATTCATCAGAGTGAAACAACACACCAACAACAGACCTGTGATGAGGAGTGTCCTCAGTGCCTTATAGGATGGAGGCGGAGAACCATATTTGTCCCCCTCCCATTTGACATGGTGTCCATCATGATTCCATATCGCATCCGGCCGTATTAAAGAAATGCCTCTTCGACATCTTCTGTGGGTTGATGATCGTGAGCGTAGCGCCATCGGATAGCCCGAAAGCGGTGGGAATCCCGTAAAACCTCTGCGAAACGATTTAACAATGCCGTGAGAGGATGTGACAGAAGTCGTATTGTTCGTGGGAGATCCGAACTCGATGGGGCAGAGCCACCTCCGTTCCATAGAGGTGCCAGAATGTAAGAATGGCGCCGAGAGAGAGATTCGAACTCCCGAGGTCAAGGACCAGTGGTTTTCGAGACCACCGCCATACCGGGCTTGGCTATCTCGGCTCGGACAGACCAACCATTTTCCCATATTTATAATTCATAGTCCCTTCTTTTCTATCAAGTTTTAAATGATAAAGGTCGATTGAGCCGTCATGACGGATACTGTATCCGAGATAAGGGACGCAAAGGCCGCGGCCCTGGAGATGGCTGCCCTGGACACGGGCGTCAAGAACTCTGCGTTGAATGCCATGGCGGAGGCTCTGGAAGCCAACCGTTCCGTTATATTGGAGGCAAATGCGGAGGACGTACGCGACTCCGAGGGGAAGGTCCCGGTGGAGATCCTAAGCAGGCTCAGACTCAGCGACTCCAAGATCTCGGACATGGTGTTCAGCCTGAAGGACGTGGCCGCCCTACCCGACCCTGTGGGGGAGACCATGTCCGCCACCGAGCTGGACGAGAACCTGGTCCTTTATCAGGTGAGATGCCCAATCGGCATGATAGGCGTGATATTCGAATCCCGTCCGGATGTCGTCCCCCAGATCATGTCCCTGTGTCTCAAGAGCGGTAACAGCATCGCATTCAAGGGCGGTTCCGAGGCGAGACGCTCCAACAGGGTTCTCTTCGATATCCTGAGGGATGCGGCGGTATCGGCCGGAGTCCCCGGCAAGGCGTTCGTCCTCATGGAGACCAGGGAGGACATATCCGAGATACTGAAACTGGACAGTTACATCGACCTGTTGATCCCCAGGGGATCCTATTCGTTCGTTCGTTACATACAGGAGAACACAAGGATCCCGGTGCTGGGTCATTCGGCGGGCATATGCCATGTTTATGTGGATGCCGATGCGGACATGGATACTGCGTTCAAGGTCTCCCTCGACTCCAAGATACAGTACCCTGCGGCCTGTAATGCGGCAGAGAAGCTCCTGGTCAACTCCAAGGTCGCCAGATATTTCCTTCCCCGTATGGCCGACCTGTTCGCGGCCAACGGTGTGGAGATGAGGGTGGATGGGAGATGCAAACCCCACATGCTCGGATTCGATGTGAAGGACGCCTCCGATGACGATTGGTATGCCGAGTATGATTCCCGCATAATCGCCATAAAAGTGGTCGATTCCGCCGACGAGGCGATAGATTTCATCAACTCCCACGGTTCGCATCACACAGATTGCATAATCTCGGAGAACGAGGAGAGGCAGAGGGATTTCGTCAGGAGGGTGGATTCCGCCGACGTATTCATAAACGCATCCACCAGGTTTGCCGACGGGTACCGTTTCGGCAAGGGGGCGGAGGTCGGCATCTCCACGGGCAAGGTGCACGCACGCGGGCCCATGGGCATGGATGGTCTGATGATCTACAAGTACGTCCTTGTCGGGAAAGGGCAGACCGTCAAGGAGTATTCCGGTCCCGATGCGAAGAAGTATACGCACAGACATATAGATGCGGAATACAGGCTGTGATGTGCCATGGACAGGAAGGAACTGCTGGGAGACGTCGAGAGGGTGGTAATCAAAGTAGGTACCTCGTCGATAACCATGGGCGGTTCCGTACCGTCCTCCGACTTCATGGACGGCGTCGCCCGTCAGATAAGCAATCTCAAGGGCCAGGGGAAGGAGGTCCTGATCGTGTCTTCCGGGGCCATAGGCATAGGTCTCAAGGCGATGAACGCACGGCCGAAGCCTAACGAGGTCCCCATAAAGCAGGCCGCCGCCTCGGTGGGGCAGGGTATCCTGATGCAGAAGTGGAACGATGCGTTCCAGAGATACGGACTCAACGTGGCCCAGATCCTCATCACGATGGACGACTACTCGGACAGGGACACGGTGCTCAACCTCAACAACACCATATCCACACTTCTGAAGTACGGCGTGATACCGATCTTCAACGAAAACGATGCCATATCGGTCAAGGAGATCGGGGCCGTATTCGGAGACAACGACACTCTGTCCGCAGTAATAGCCAGCAGGGCGGATGCAGACCTGCTTGTCATATTGTCCGACGTCGCTGGGCTCTACGACGGCAATCCCAAGGACAACCCGGATGCCAAACTGATCTCCGTAGTAGACGGTCTTAGCGAGGATATAATAAAAGTCGCAGGGGGACCCGGGACCAAGATGGGTACCGGGGGCATGAGGACGAAACTCAATGCGGCCAAGATATGCAACGACGCAGGCTGCAGGATGATAATCGCCAGCAGTGCCGAGCCGGATATAATCCTCAGGACCGTCGGCGGAGAGGACATCGGAACGGTGTTCCTTTCGGACAACGTCATATCGAAGAAGAGGAGATGGATAAAGGCGGCCTGTCCCAACGGTTCCCTGTTCGTGGACGACGGTGCAGGAAAGGCCATACTGGCACATCGTTCGTTGCTGCCCGTGGGGGTCAAGTATGCCACGGGGACCTTCGAGGCGGGGGCCATAGTGGATATCGTGTGCGGGGGCAACATCATCGCCAGAGGCGTGGTCGATTACGGGTCCGAGGAGATCAACCGCATACGCGGGATGCGTTCGGATGCGGCCAAGGCCGCCCTCAATGGGGTCATGCCCCACAAAGACGTCGTACGCAGCGAGAATTTGGCTATATTGCCGTAAAATCATGTTTTTACATACCGGTGGACCCGGTTTCATGCATCCCGATTATCGAAAATCGGGATGATAAATATAATTGCATAAATTAGATTTCAATCGGTATGCCCGAATTGAACCTTGACAATACTGATGAGCGTAGAAGACATTTGGACATACCTCTTATGAAATTGGATGAGAAGTACACTCTGACGATATTGTACGTCCTTAGGAACGGCCCGATACAGAAGACGGATCTCATCAACATCGTTGCCAGTTCTTCAGACACGGTGAAGAAGAGAGTAGATCATCTTGTGGAGGAGGGATTGGTCCAAGAGGTGCGTGAGAATCAGAGACCCTTTAGGAAGATGGTCCGGCTCACGGAGAAAGGCAAACGCATATCCTGTTGGGTCGTATAGCTGAACTCCGATCTCTGAACGAGGTCGCCCGGGCCATCGCCCGGGTGGCCAATCATTGTTTTCTTATGGGATGGTGTAGGCATGTGGATGTATTTCCACAATTGTGGGGTCTTGAGGGGGCCCAGCATCATTTGTTTTTTCAATTACATTCTCCTAATAATCCAATTTGTCCCAAATCAAACAGGACACAAGGTGATGAACTATGAGGGCGGAGGACTTCTTCTTTTCAGAATCGGAAAGGTAGCAAGTTTTTGTTATTCGAAGGACGGTTTCCCGTCCACAGTACTGGGTGCTCAAAGAGCAAAATAATCAGAAGTTCGGGTTTTGTCTTTCACCCGTCCATTCGGGAAGACCCAGCACCGATAGTTTCCATATATAGTTGTCGTGAGAGGTGCTAGCACGAATCAATCCTGACGAGTCAAAAATATTTCGAGAATTACCTTCTCAACTCCGCATTAGTGCCCATTTTATTTCCTATTCTGAGGAGTTGAGGTTTGAATAGATCCTCGTCTTCATTTCAGTTCGACCCTGAAGATGTTGTTTCCGACGGGATTGAGAGGATATTCTGTTTTTATGGAGAATGGTACAAGTTCTCCCAGCCTTGGCAGCATTATTCTGTGATTTTTACAGACCGCAGAACCTTCAACATCAGGAATAATCAACATATAGCTGCCGTTACGTGCCAACTTGATTTCGTAATTGCCATCGTCAAGCAGATCTGAAGCAATTTCATCAACATTTTGACGAATAAGGAGCCCAGATGTAGCAACATCGAGATGTTCAGATGATAGTTCCATCCTGTTCTTCAAACCCTCGATTTCCTCGTCCTTGAGGGTGATGGTGTCTTCGAACCTCGCCCTTTCGGTATCGAATTCCTTGATGGTGGAATTGAGATGTTCGATTGTTGAGTCCTTGCTGGAATTATCTGCAGTCAGGCGGGTTATCTCCGCCTTGAGCTCTTCGATCTTACCAGAAAGTTCAGCATTATCCTTCTTGGCTTTCTTGAGTGCCTTCTTGGTCTCGCTGGTGTCCTCGGGAACCTGTACGTTTATCGGCTGCTCGGTCAGGCGTTTGATTTCCTTCTTCTTGGCATCGATATCATCATTTGCCTTGCGGAGCTGTTCCTTGTAATCGTTGGATTTCTTCTGCTCCTCTTCGAAATCCGATCTGGCCCTTTCCCAGCGGGATTTGTAGGTGTCGCGTTCCTTACGGAGGTCATCACGGTCTTTGTTGAGATCTCCGATCTTCTCCTCTTTTTTGCGGAGCTTCTCCTTCAGCTCGCCGATCTCCTCGTCGTGTTTCACCTTGGAGATGGTCTGGTCCTTCTTGTCCTCGGTCTTCGGCTTTTCCGAATTAGAGATTCCGTTGGCCTTGAGAAATTGCTCCCTTTCCACTTCGCTGAGACCTTCCGGAACTTCGATTTCAGAGGTCTTTTTACCGAATTTCTTGGCAAGGGGAGAATTACGACGGAGCTCTACCATGGGGTATCGGAAAGGTATAGCCGTTTCGGACTATATAACTGCCACAACTATTAATCCGTGCGACGATATCTTTAATCCATGTCCCTGTTCGCAGACCGCAGCTACAGCCGTGTGATGGTTTTCATTGATTACCGCAACCTCATGTCGAAATACAACGACGGAAGCATGGTGGCGGATATATTCCGACTCACACAGATCCTGGTCGGTAACAGGGACCTTGTCGGAGCATACATCTTCGACGGCAAGATCCCCGAGAAGGACAGGGAGCCGAAGGAACAGGCCGCATTGAACGAACTCCGTTCGCTCGGATTCCGTCTGGTAACCAGGGAGGCCATGGTCTGGAGGAACGGCCGTTACGAACAGAAGGAGGTGGACGTGTCCCTCGCGGTCGAGATGATGGAACACGCACTCATGAACCATTTCGATGTCGCTATCGTCGTTAGCGGTGACAGGGACTATATCCCGGTCATTCAGAAGGTCCAGACCTCCGGAAAGAGGGTCGAGGTCGCATCCTATGAGGAGTTCATCTCCAACGACAAGGAGCTCCTGATGACCGCTGATGTCTACCACAAGCTCAAGGAGATCCCGTTCATCAAGATGTCCAGCCCTCCTCTCGACGGAGGTGTGTCGTACCATGAGTGAGCAGAAGATGGATTTCCAGAAATGGCAGGCAAGTGCCAAATTCGACTCCGACGATGAGGCATCCGAGCTCGCAGAGACTTACTCGAGGAAGCTTCACATCCTTACGTTCGGTCTCGATAGGAATGGTACCAAAATCATATCACAGCTCAACGGGCGCATCATATTTGTGGAAAAGGACTTCCAATATGAGGTCGGAATCGACGAGACCTGGATCTGCAGCCTCAAGGAGGCCTACAATTGCTCCTATGCGACACCGATCATCAAGTTAACTCTCAATGACATCCTGAACTTCAATGAGCAGCTCAGGGAGAATGTACTTTCCACTTTGTGGAAGAAGTACCAGAATGATCTCAAGACCATTTTCGAGAACAGGTACAAGGCGGAACTGAAGAACACGATCGCCGAGGAACTCAAGACAGATTTCGAGGAGAAGCTCGAACGCCTGACCAAGGAGAAGGACGACATCGAGAACGAACTCCGTCAGACCAGGTTCCAGCTGGAGGCCCAGCGCACCGCAGCACCTGTCGTTGAAGATGATTTCATCATTCTCGGATCGAACGACGTCGTTTCCAAGAAGGAACCCGTACAGTCCGTTCAGGTACAGCCTACACCGGTCACCACTGTCGTAGCAACGGAACAGGTCCCCATGCAGGTTGCTTCCGGAATTCAGCCCGCCCCTGGTGTACCCCGTTCCATTCCTCAGATTAAGAGGGTCGGCCCTGTTGCACAGAAGTTCGAGGTCGAACGTATCGGTCCCGATTCCCTCCGCAGTCCTTCGTTCACCGATAACCGCTATTTCGTCCACATCAGTCCTGACTACAAGGTGCTTGTCATAAGGCCCAACGAGGACGGCGATGTATACTGCCTCAACAAGGTCATCAGATTGAAGGACCTGGGTCTTGTATCGGGATACACCGCGAAAAAGTTCCTGGTGGCGGAGTACAGCGAACTCTATGAGGGAATGATTGTTAGATTGTGAGAAATACATTTACCAATCGCCCTGTTTATTTCGCGTATTTACCTATATTTCATTCCTGGGAAAGGGCTTTCGAAAATATTATTTAGGCGTCACATGGTCCTCACTATATGCTGATAAATCCTTCTGTTTGCTGTAGGGATGAGTATAGGGAATATGATCGTCGTTGTCATATTGCTGGCATTACCAGTATTAGCATTAAGGACAAAGACGGCAAGTTGGTGGGCGATGTAAAATCTGATGAGGAATTGCCATACCGCGTAGGATATATGGATGATGGAAGTGCCATAATGGACAAGGACGGGCTTTCAGACAAAGCGGTTAAGCAATGGTATTACCCCGAGTACGCCAAATCAAATTGTACAATAGTCTTTTCCATGGAAGCTGGGATTCAGGTGGATCTTGCCGCCGGCGATGTCGTTCCATCAGGTGTCAGTTTCGGAATGTTTGGCGAAGTGTACCTAAGTTATGTGTATGCAAACACTGAGGACATCATACGCTCGAATGGCGAATAAATCGTAGAACAAAAGGATCGACCCAGATTCCTTCGTAGCCCTTCGTTCACCGACTACCGCTACCTCGTCCACATCGGTCCCGACTACAAGGTTCGCCATAAGGCCCAACGAGGACGGCGACATATGCTGCCTCAACAGCGATCAGATTGAAGGGCCTGGGTCTTGTATCGGGATATACCGCGAACAAGTTCTAGGTGGCAGAGTACAACGAACCTTATGAGAGAATCATCATTAGATTGTGAACCTGAACACGTAGATGCCGATAATAAGTGGGCAGAAACATGGAAACGAACCCTGAATATAATCCAGAGATTACTGAAAAGGAAATAGCCCTATTGAAATCCCCTCCGCTATTCGATATAGAAGTGTCCTCGAGATGCAACATACATTGTATGTTCTGTCCCCGTGAGAAAATGGAGTTGATGGGTACAGGGTTAATGGCTCTTGAAACCATGGTTGCGATTGCAGATTGGCTCCCGACTGGTGCAAGCGTCTTGCTCAGCGGATTGGGGGAACCACTCCTCAACCCACATTTGGCAGATTTCGTAAAGAGTCTTCGGGATAGAAATATCGGAGTAAGCCTAATCACCAACGGACTCCTCCTTCATCCAAAACGTTTCGAAGAACTAAAGGAAGCTGGAATATGTGAAATCCAGATTAGTGCCCAAACGTTGGATCGTGCTCATTATGAATCTGAAATGAACGGTGCAGATTTTGATGAACTCGTTAAAAACCTGAACTATCTGTGTGAAGCAGATATGGGAAATGTACAGATCAGATTCAATTCCATAATGGAATTGGGTGCTTCGGAAAAAGAAACAATATTGGATTATTGTGAGGAGCACGAATTTGTACCATTCCTACGCACAAAACATTCCCGCGGGGGAAGTGTTTATTCCGTTAAGGCGAATCATGTCGGTTGTGGCATATTCCCATCAACGAATTTCATAACCTTTAAGGGAGAGGTTATGAGATGCATGAACGACCGTTTCGGAAAACCCATCGGCAATATTTTTGAAGATTCATTTCAAGACATCCTGGATAGGAAAAGTGCCATTATCCTTAACCAAGATCGTGCTGAAGCCTGCGGGCTTTGTTCGGACAGTTATAGGTGGGAAATCCTGGATTCAATGGATGTGCACAGGATAAAAAGATCTACGCGGAGGTAAAGCATGTTCTATGTACACGAATCTCAGATGAATCCGGATTCGGAATATTACCCGATGAAACTGGACAATCTGCATCAAGCTGAATTATCATATCAGTCTGGAAATGAGATTTCTTCCCCATTACCACCAAAATTGAATTTCCAAACCAATTATTCCTGCAATGCACGTTGCAAATCCTGTCCGATAGAACGCCCTCTTCATAAGAAAATGGAGATGGATGTGGAACTGTTCAATCGCATAGCGGAAGAGACCTTCCCCACAGCAGTATTGATCTCCACCACGACCCTCGGCGAACCCACAATGCTTCCCTGGTTCAGACACTTATGCACTACAGCAAAGAACTATGACGTCCTAGCAGACATTGTTACAAACGGAATGTTGCTTGATGAGGATAACATCGGCAGCATCCTATCGATAGCTGCAGACGTGAAGATATCCTATGATTCCTCGGAAGAAGAGCTGTTCAATTTGCTTCGCCCTGGTTGTAAAAAATCAACCATAGATACGAACCTTCGCAAATTACTGAGACAGCGCGATATTTCTGCCCCTCAGCAAAAACCTACTGTAACGATCCAATCCACTTTGATGAAATCCAACATCCATCAACTTCCGGAAATAGTCTCCTTTGCATCGGATGTCGGAGCGGATCGCGTGAAAGCATACTACATGATCTCATATTCACCAGATATGGATTGCGAGGTGCTTGCCGGAGAGGACAGTTTATATCGGCATTATATCGAGGAATCAAGGGAATTGGCTAAGGAAACAGGACTGGTCTTCGAAGCTTCCGAAGAATCTGCAATCGGAACCATTGCCGGGATACACGGTGTTCGGTGCACTACCGCCTGGCACCAGATGTGGATCGATTATAATGGGCTGGTTTATCCATGTCATTCCCATAATGGTTATTCCCTCGGTCAGGCCGCTTGTGGAATTGCCGACCTCTGGAACAATAATCGTTATCGTTCATTACGCAGGACAGATGGCAGAGAAAAAGTATTGCCATGTTACCTATGCGGAATGCTGTTCGAACGCGACGGAGACAATCCAGTGCCATATGATTCGGAAAATTTCCTCAGTGCAAGCACCGCTAACCGTACGGGAACCGGTGTGAGGTGGAGCAATCGCTCCAGATTGTTCGATCACACCGGCAAAGAGGATTAAGGTCATTCCCTTTGGAACAGGTCCCTGCAGTATATTTTATCCGAATACGGTGCAATAATGAAATCTATCCTATTTGCAACGATAAGGTCCGAATCCGTAACGAACTGTTGCAGGTTACCTATTAGTTCCGTCCCCGGAATGCATTTTTTCAGAAGGGGTTCGTAGATGAGAATCCGAAGTCCCTTTTCCATGAGCATTTTTATGACATCGATGACGGAGGATTCCCTGAAGTTATCTGATTTGCTCTTCATTATCAGTCTGTATATGCCGATTGTGTGATTGTTGCCCAATTTCCTGAGAATCTGTTCTGCGACGAACTCTTTTCTGATTCTGTTACTGTCAACAATCGCCTGAATCAGGGAATTGGGGATTTCCTCATAATCAGACAACAGCTGCTTCGTGTCCTTGGGGAGACAATAACCGCCATAACCGAATGAAGGATTGTTGTAGTAATCGCCGATGCGGGGATCAAGACATACTCCTTCGATGATCTGTTTTGAATCCAAGCCGTTCAATTCTGCATAGGAATCCAATTCGTTGAAGAATGCAACCCTCATAGCCAGATATGTGTTGGAAAACAACTTTATCGATTCCGCTTCCGTCGAACCGGTAAGCAAAATAGCTGAATCAGAATCAGAGGTAGAATCTTTCATCAATTTCGCAAAACCCTCTGCATTTTTATCAGGTCTGCCGTGTGTCGTCGGAGAACCAACGACGATTCTCGAAGGGTGAAGGCTGTCCTGGATTGCGTTACCTTCACGAAGGAACTCGGGGGAGAAGAGGATCTTCAAATCAGGATATTGCGAACTGATTTTTTCCGTGTACCCGATCGGAACCGTTGAGCGGATAACCACAATGGAATCCGGCGAGATCGAAACGATTGATTTTATAACTGAATCCACCGAAGATGTGTCAAAATGTCTGGTATCTGGGTCATAGTTGGTAGGTGTGGCTATCAGGATATAATCAGAACCAACACATTCGCCGGATTCAGAGGTGGCACTAAGGGAATAATCCTTTCCCACCAGATGTTTGCATATAGCTTCATTGTTGACCGGATATTGCCCGTCATTGATGAGCTGAACCTTGTTCGGATCAATTTCGATAAGGGTGACAGAATGGTGAGTGCACAAGGTAACTGCCAAGGATAATCCCACATACCCTGCACCGAATACGGAGATTTTCAAAGTACCACCACTCTGTCCAGTCCCAGAACTTTTCCAGACCTCATTGCATCTTCCACAGTTTCGACAATCGGTTCTCCACGCGTGTTGAAAGATGTGAGGATCAATGCGGCGATATCGTATTTTTCCAATAATTCGACAAGAATGCGGAACAGGGGTTCTCTATTATCCTTCAGTACCAGTGCACGGACCGTGCCGTTGGCATGAACGACTCCGGAAAACTTATCAAGGTACTCCTCGCGAACATGGTATGTTCCGAGCATGTATTCTGCCAGACGGTCCCCGGGAGCATAATCTGACAACATCGTTTCGGCTACGGATTCAAGCATCACGGGGGCGACAGGCCTGTACCATTCCCTCTTCTTCATGTATTCGCTCAAGGTTCTACGAAGATCCACGTTGTCTGCACGGGCGATGATGGAACGGTGGCCCAATGCCCTCGGTCCCGTTTCCGATCTTCCTGTGACCAGGCCGATGACCTTCCTTTCCGACAGCTCTTTGGCTAGATCCTCGACCTGATCAAGAATTGTCGGCTCGTTGGGGCCGAGATAAGGAGACTGTTTGGGTACTTCGCCGTTTTCACAGAAATATGACCAGGCTGCAGCACCCAGACATAGTCCGGAATCACTGGTGCATGGCGGGATGAATATCGATTTGAATCCCGATTCGTTGCGTATCCTCGAGTTTGCATCTATGTTCAGTGCCGCACCGCCTGCATAACAGAGATGTTCGGCACCGGTCCTGTCTTTCATCTCGGCAATATATCCGAGAACCGCTTCCTCGAAACCATGCTGTATCGCATAAGCGACATCCATGAATTCCTGTTTATGATTGTCGAATTCAGTGTAATTTGTTCCGAAGAATCCATTGATCTCCCGCAGGAGTTCGTTCCGATCTTCGGTTCCAAGGAACCAGCGGTTCGACTTCAGCCAGGCCTCAAGTTCTGCGTTGCAATGTCCGTATGATGCATAACCCATCAGTTTCCCGGGCATACTAAGATGATCTTCCATTGTAAGCCCGAGGATTGATTGTGCCAGAGGGTTTACGTTGTAATTGTTCACGACATCCTTCAGGTCATCCCAGGAAGCTCTGATCATCGTGGGTTTTCCGGACTCCCAAATCCATGCGGATGAGGCTGAATCGGTGGCACCTCCATCGATGTGGATAAGCAGGGAGTTTTCTTCGAACGATCCGATGAATGGTAGGCACGAAGCGATATGGGCGAATTCCTGGCACATCACCTTTCCTTCGACCGAATGGCCATTGACGGTGCATTCGGTACTACGGGTGATATCGGATATTTCCATCGAAACAGGCTGTATGGAGAATGCTCCGTCATCCGATTCGAATCCGGAACCGAGGAAAGAGCTTACGGAAGTAATAACAACCTCGTCCCTCGGTGCGGTCATCGAGGGGAGGATATCCATGATGTGCGAGGGCATGTGGTTATCATGTTTTTCTCTGGTGTATCTTTCAAGTTCCACCATGGTACAACGTTCGGCAGTGATGGATGCCATGCCGTGATCGTGAGTGTTTCCTTTTGGGGAGAACTTCCGCCCGTCATCGGGGATTCCATAGATTCCGATATGGTTTCTCATGGATCTTCCCCCGTGGGAATGATTATCTCGCTGCCACCCTCCTGATGTACAAGGTACCAATTGCCCTCGAAGTCCCTGCATAATGCGACCTCGTTGTAGAACGGTTCTGCATATGCGTATCTTTCGGAATACAGCTGATTTCCCGAAAGATCGATGTGATACCACCCTTTTGAATCCCTTGCCGTAGCATATCCTTTGTGGAACGGGGTGCATTCGAGGAACCATTTGTCGATCGGGTATTGACCCAGATCGGTCAGGTATGTGAATCCCTTTCCTTCGTTTCCAACCACTGTCAATGAATATTTCATATCTCCAGCATAGTCGAAACGTTCGTTCGTTATGGGATGCTCCTGTTCGGTCAGGTGACCGTATTTCCCGTTGACGTCCCTGAATGTCCTGATGCCCTCGCAGGCCTCGCCTACCCATTCGAGTCTGTTCTCCCTGTAGCCGGAAATGACTATCCTGTCATTGGATAGGGCCTCGGAAATGGAAACGCTCTTTCCGTTATACCAAGCATAGGTCTCAGTACCGATCCTATACAGGATGATACCTTCATAATAATCGAACCAACTGTCCGCGGGATATTCCCTCATGAATGCCCCTACCAATCTTGCTACAAACGCATCGTGCGATACCGCAAGTGCAAGGCTATTCTCGCACTGCAGATCCTTTTCGAAGAATTTCAGAATGTTTTCTGCACATTCCTGTATCGGATACCATCCTGGACAGATTCCTTCTTCGATGTGTCTGAGTGTGGAGAACATTAAAGGGAGTTCGTTTGTGATATCGCTTTCATCATTGTTGTTTATGAAAGCTGTTCCCGGAAGCCCCAATGTGTTGGAAACTTCTACGGGGACCGTTCCGCCTGTAATGAGTTTGGCGGAGGCGATACAGCGTTCGACCGGGCTCGAATATGCTTTGAGTGAGTCAACGGATCTTGTACGGATACAATCCCATATCGAACAGCCTTTCTCGATACCTTTCTTTGTAAGCGGCTTGCTCAATGCATCGTGGCTGTCGGATTGCGATGATGCCGTACGGTTTCCGTGTCTTAGGAAAACGATACACGAATCCCAAACCGCTTCTTTCACAAACTCGGTCCACCTCGGAAGTTTATCGGAATGATTGATACAGGATCCGATTCTCATCGTCTTCCTGCCGTTGTCCACCAGATAACCCTCATCATCAACTCCGACAATTCTCTCGGAATCATAACGAACGATTCTTTCGAACCTCTGTCCATCCAGGGAATTTCCTTCTTCATCTATTAAGAAATATCCGTCCCCCTCGGAAACAAATGCCCTGCCGTTGCAATAATTGGTACAATCCAGGTGCCAAATGCAATCATCTGGCACTGTCTCTTTATCAGCGTAAGTGCAACCCCTGGACCCACGTACGATGGCCTTTCCTTCGGAATAGTCTCCGATATATCCTACGCCTGTCACGTGCTGTTTGCCTGAATGGTCGATCGAACTGTAGCTTCCGTCCTCGGTACGCACCGGACAACGACCGCCCTGGAAATTACCGGTCCACCTGAAACGGGCCGTATAGGCAGGTTTGCCTTCGAGATCGATGTGATAAGCGCCGGATTCATCGACTGCTGCTGCAAGCCCTTCATAATAACCGAAGGTTTTGATGAATCTCCGATTGTAAGTGGGTTTTCCATCGGTGTCGATATGGTATGCTCCCGACTCATCCCTTACTGCGGCTATTCCGTCGTGGAAGTTCATGACGTTGATGTACTTCTGTTCGTAAATCGGCTTATGGTTCTCAACATGGCATGTGTTGTCTGTGGAAATCCTGATCATCTGGATTCCACCCTCATATTGCAATGTGAACAGGGTTCGTAATCGCCCCAGCCATCTACGAAGTCCCTGTATCTTGGGGAGTCCCAGAGGTCGATGAACACCTTGTTGTTGATATTGCCGAAATCACCGAATTTTGCCCTTTCTTCACTGGGACAGCAACAGACCTGGAATGTACCATCATGTTCGACCCATGCTTCCCTTCCGAGGAACGGACATACGCCCGAGGATTGTTGGAGGGTGGATTCGCATATCTTGGAAACATTTGCCAGTTTGATCCTGTTGCCTGCGATACGGTATAATTCGTCAACCGTGTCGTTCCACCTGTCTATGAATTCAGGCACACGCAGGGTTTCCTGTTCCATGGCCTGGTTGGTGATCCACACATGATGTCCCTTGAACCTGTCGAAATCCATGTCAATCGCCATTTCAAGCATTGACGGAAGATCCTCAAGGTTGCTTCTCATGAATGTGGGCTGCATGGTCACTGTGGGGTTAAGCCCCTGTTCGCGATACTCATCCCTGTGTGCGATGAATCTAGTTGCGTTATCTATCTGTTTTTCAAAATCCAATCCAGCCATGATGGATTCTGCGACCTCTGCCTTTGAACCATTCATGGAGATTTTGACATCGCTTGCTATCGGAAGGATCAGTTCGCTCCATGCATCGACTCCTTTCAAAGGAAAAGTACCGTTGGTTGTCAGGTTCAGTTTCACTCCGCACTCCTTGATCACCTCGAGCATACGTTCGAAATGAGGGTATAGGAGAGGTTCGCCCATTGTACTGGGTATCACTTCTTTCAGACCTAATTTACTGAGATCACGGATGGTTTTCTCTATCGGTGCTATAGGAAGCATACGTTCGTCCTTTCCGTGTCTGGATCTGTCACATTTGCAGCTGTGAGTATCACACATGGTGCAGTGGAGATTGCAACGATCGGGATTTGTCTCAAAGGTAATCCTCCACGGGGAGGAATAGCAGTCAAGGATGTTCATTCTGCAAACCTCTTGTAGATCTTCATGACCGTATCCACATGATCCTCTACCGAGACAACCACCGAGGTGTCGATATCAAGCGAGTTGAGTACAGTGGGGTCGTCGACAATCTTCTGCATAAGGTTTGCAAGGTATTTCTTGTCCCCGGGAGGGATAAGGAAACCGTTGCCACCTTCCTGGATGAGTTCCGGCATACCGCCGAGGTCACTTGTGATGACCGGAATTCCTGCAAGAATGGCTTCCTGGATAACGAGGGGCGATACCTCGAACCATTCGGATGGGACTACCAGGACGTCTATCTGTTTCAGGACATTGTCGATGTCATCGGCGTGATACGGGCCTTCGATACCAAGACGAGAGTCTCCCGAATCCAGATATTTGGCATATTTTCCCGCATCCCCATAGATTTTCAGGGTTGCTGTGTCTGATCTGACCATTCCGAATGCATCGATTACGGTTTGGATTCCCTTGACAGGGATTATCCTGCCTGTGAAACCGAATCTGATGTTATCCCCTTTGTTGAATGTTCTTTTGAGGAATGTGATGCGTTCTTTATCGAATCCGTATCTGAGATGGGTGATTTTTTCAGCACCCATTCCCATGGTGATGTAGAAGTTCATCACATGCTTGGAAGGTGCGATGAAATAATCTATGGAATCGAGAACCTTCTCCATGTGTTCACGATATGTACGGTAATCTTCGACATCCGCATGTTTCTTCAATCTTTTTTCTAGACAGACCATGCAGTTCTTTTCACACTGCTTGGGGCACACCTTTCCAGCAGAATCAATCATCTGTCCTCTGAAACAGTACATCCAGAAGTCATGGATGGTCATTATCACAGGAATATTGTGTTTCTTGGCAATGAGCGGGATGTTGGTCGATAGATGTGACAGATGGCCGACATGGACGATGTCGGGTTCATATTCAGTCAGGAATTCCTCGAAAGATTCATCGATTTTCGGATTGAGGTACTTGTCAGTCAGGACATAGTCCGAAGAAGTGTTGTTGACCCTTTTGATGAGGACTCCTTTTTCAACGGCATAATCAGAAGTGTAGCCAGGGATGAACGGATTTTCCACTCTTGTGAAAAGTCCGACGGATATTCCGCGGGCAGCCAGTTCATTGGCCAATTGGTAGGAGTATACTTCGGATCCTGCCATATAGTACGGAGGGTAGCCATGGATTACCTTCAGGATGCGTATGGGCTTGTTTAAGAGGTGCGTGACAAACTTCTTTACTCCTTCTTCGAGGGATATTTTAGCCTTGAATCCGAGAAGTTTCTCCGCTTTGGCGGGATCCCCATAGAATTTCTCCACATCGTATGATCTGGCTGCGTTGTATGCAATATCTGCTTTTTTGCCGGTAGCTTCCTCGATATAGGAAATGAGTTCCTGAAGCGAATGGTGCTCCCCCGTAAGGATATGTACATCATCGAAGGTTACGGTTCCGGAACGTACTGCGTCTATGGCCCTCATGATTCCTTCGACCGTATCCTCGACATGGGTGAAATCGAACAACTGTCCGCCGCCGTTTATCGTTACCTGCTTCCCTTCGAGGATATTCCTGATGAACAGCGGAGTTACCCTGCTTTTGTGATCGAACCAGCTTCCGTAAACATTGGAGAACCGAAGTACGAGTGAGGGGCTGTGGCATTTTTCCTGATAGAATCTAACCATGTCCTCGCATTCGGCCTTTATTTCCCCGTAGATGTTGATTGGATGAATGCCATAGGATTCTTTCACAGGGAGTTCGGACGGTTCGCCATAGACCTCTCTGCTGCTGCCATAGATGATGTTGGGCATACCGTATTTTTCGGCAGCATCCAGGATATTCCTGGTTCCGTTGAGTCCCACATCCTTACATAACTCGGGGTTTTGTTCTGCATCAATTACGCGGGAAACCGATGCAAGGTGGATGACTACGTCGAAATTCCCTTTGCGGAAGGTCTCATCTACAAGCTCGCTGTCCCTGATGTCTCCGAGAACGATGTGCATGTTCTGGATGCCACAGGTATCTTTGGGAAGTTTGGTATCGATAATTGGCCTCTATGACGTTTTGAGTGGGCCAGCGTAA
>ULJH01082484.1_pt1 | contig 19424 bp, 16 predicted proteins | sample 1950781 | NCBI WGS metagenome assembly ULJH01 (sample SAMEA4835462, study PRJEB28245) | human gut metagenome | biome: gut microbiome; material: fecal sample | place: Denmark | collected 2008 | reverse complement strand
TTTGTAAAATAGTGTAAATAAGGAGAAAGACGAATGGATAGCAAAAAGACCGAAAAAAGAAAAGTTGAAAAAAATCTAAGCGGTAATCAGTCAAATTTTTTAAACCCAAAATCACAATACCAAAATCCGATGAAAAATGTAAGAACCGCAGAAACTTATACTGAAGAAAGATACTTTAGCTATCGGGAAGCCGAAAATTCAAATGCAAAGGATAGATCATCTAAAAACGACGAGGATTAAAACCATGTCAACCGATTTCTTCATCCAACGCCCCGCTGTTACCCCAACAATTTATGTTTACACGCTTCCCAGAGTTGCATCCCACACCGGTTACATCAAGGTCGGATATACCGAACGGGATGTTGAAAAACGCATTTATGAGCAGACGCACACGAGCGGTGTCAAGGCGCAGATTCTCCTGCGTGAGTCTGCCATGTGTCCCGACGGTTCCTGTTTTACCGATCACGATATCCACCGTATTCTGGAGCGCCGCGGATTCCGTCGGCTGAACACAGGAAGTGACCGCAACGAGTGGTTCAACTGCAAGGTTGAGGATGTCAGGGCGGCGATAACCGAGCTGAAAACCGGAATCCGGTCAGACGGCGAGCGCACGGCGACCTTCCGTATGCGCCCCGAACAGGTGCGTGCCGTGGAGCGCACTGCGGATTATTTCAGAAAAGCCAAGTCGGACGAGCCGGGGCGAGTCCCGAAATTTCTCTGGAATGCCAAAATGCGTTTTGGCAAGACATTTGCTTCCTACGAGCTGGCAAAGAAAATGGGACTCTCCAGAATCCTTGTGCTGACCTTCAAACCCGCAGTTGAGTCGGCATGGCGCGAGGATCTGGTGACCCATGTAGACTTTGACGGTTGGCAGTTTGTCTCCAACAAGGACGCACATATGGGCGACATGAACATAGACCGTCAATATGAAATGGCGGACAAGTCCCGTCCTATTGTGGTATTCGGCTCTTTTCAGGATCTGCTCGGGACGAATGAAGCGGGCGGTATCAAGGCAAAAAACGAATTCATCCATACCACCAATTGGGATCTGGTGATTTTTGACGAGTATCATTTCGGCGCGTGGCGTGAGAATGCAAGGAAACTCTTTGAAAATCCGGACGAAGAAGAGTCTGCCGATTTCGATGCCGAAAAATACAGTATGGAAGAAGCGGGAAACGCCTACAATGAAACCTTTTTGCCCATTACAACAAGCTATTATCTGTTTCTCTCGGGTACGCCTTTCCGCGCCATCAATTCGGGCGAATTCATCGAAGATCAGATCTTCAACTGGACTTATTCCGACGAGCAACGCGCCAAGGAAAATTGGGTAGGTTCGGGCAATCCGTATCTGTCCCTGCCGCGCATGGTCATGCTGACCTACCGCATCCCCGACAGCATCCGTCAGATCGCCATGCAGGGGGAATTCAATGAATTTGACCTGAATGTTTTCTTCTCCGCAAAGGGGAAGGGGGAAGACGCACGGTTTGTTTACGAAAACGAGGTGCAGAAGTGGTTGGATCTCATTCGCGGATCCTACCTGCCCTCCAATGTAGACGATATGAAGCTTGGTCAGGATCGGCGTCCGCCAATGCCGTATTCCGATACACGCCTTCTGAATGTTCTGTCGCACACGCTGTGGTTTTTGCCGAATGTTGCCGCCTGTTTTGCTATGTACAATCTGCTCATGCAGAAGCAGAACGCATTTTATCACGATTACAGGATCAATGTCTGCGCCGGAACACGCGCGGGGATCGGATTGGATGCGCTTGCACCTGTGCTGAAGTCGATGGGTGATCCGCTGAAGACCAAAACTATCACACTCTCCTGCGGAAAGCTGACGACAGGGGTCACGGTCAAGCCGTGGACGGGCGTTTTCATGCTCCGCAATCTCAAATCCCCCGAAACCTATTTTCAGACCGCATTCCGTGTGCAGTCCCCATGGGAAATCACCGACGAGGCGGGCAACAAAACCATTATGAAGCAGGAGTGCTACGTTTTTGACTTTGCGCTTGACCGTGCGCTCCGTCAGATTTCCGATTACTCTTGCCGATTGGATGTCAATGAATCCAATCCCGAAAAGAAGGTGGCGGAATTTATCGGTTTCCTGCCAGTTCTTGCCTACGACGGCAGCACCATGCGGCAGATCAACGCGCAGGATGTGTTGGATATTGCAATGGCGGGTACCAGTGCAACGCTGCTTGCCAAGCGTTGGGAGTCTGCACTGCTTGTCAATGTGGACAACGGCACGCTGAGCCGCCTTTTGGCAAGCAAAGAGGCACTTGATGCGCTGATGAACATAGAGGGCTTCCGCTCCCTGAACAGCGATATTCAGACCATCATCAACAAATCCGAAGCGGTGAAAAAGGCAAAAAAAGAAGGCGAAGAAAAACTCACGCCGAAGGAAAAGAAGGAAATTTCCGCCGAAGAAAAAGAATACAAATCCATGCGCAAGCAGATTCAGGAAAAACTCATCAAATTCGCAACACGCGTACCGGTATTTATGTATCTGACCGATTACAGGGAGCGGTCGCTCCGCGATGTAATCACGCAACTGGAACCAGGGCTTTTCAAAAAGGTAACCGGGTTGGATGTCAAAGACTTTGAACTGCTCTGTTCGCTCGGCGTTTTCAATGCAAGTCTGATGAATGATGCGATTTTCAAATTCAAGCGATACGAGGATTCCAGCCTGTTCTATACCGGGATTGACAGGCATCAGGGCAAAGATATCGGCGGTTGGGATACCGTTATTCGCCGCGAAGAATATGCAAAGCTGTTCTACAATCAGCAGGCGACGATGGAAAATGACCGTCCGCCGGAAACGCTGTCGGATGACAGTGAACCGGAAGAAGATCAATCTCCCGTTTCACCCGTGTCTTTTGCTACCGTAAGGAAAACGCCGTCCCTTGTCACCGAACAATACGAAGTGAGGCCTGCGGCAAATCCTGTCGCGAAGCCGACACCGTCGCAAGCGCTGAAAGAAGAACCATATATCGCTCCGGATGTTCATAAAGGAGATGTTGTTGTACATAAGATTTTCGGAACCGGCACCATCACATGGATCGACAAGACAGGGAAACACATCCGTGTAAACTTTAATGCCGGAGAAAAAACATTCATTTTCCCGGATGCTTTCAAAGCGGGATTCTTGAAAATGTCCGTGGTAGCGGAGTCGTAAGTACATATAAACTTGACAAAATACAAGTATCGTAAGCAATTTGCGCTCAACCAACCGGTTGGGCGCTTTTCTTTTTGCCCTCTGCAATCTGAGAGATGCCCAATTGTAACGAATTTGAAAACAATGCATTTTTGGTACACTCAAACGCGAAAAAAGTGTGGAATACAGGGTGAGGGGGAAATTCACGGGACTTTTCGAAACAGGTAATCAAATCGCCGATTTTCTTGGCTACAGGAGTGTAGAGAAAAGTTTTTCGAAGAAAATTTCAAAACGGTTGTGGAAACACCGATTTTTTTGCCAGTAGAAGTGAGGGGGTGCACTTTTGCTTTTCCTGTGGCTATTAAGTGAAGGACAACGGAAAACGACGCTTGACATCCGTGCCTTTGGCAACCGAATATCACGCTCATTCTTTTTTCTTGCATGATAAGCCGCGCACAATTGTAACGATTTTGTAAACAATGCGATTTTGAGGTGGTCAAGCGCAAAAAAAGTGTGGAATACAGGGTGAGGGGAATTTTTGCGAGATCTTCTCCAGACCGGTTCAGAAGCACCGATTATTTTGCCAATAGAAGTGAAGGCATATTTTCCTCCTCCGCTCTTTGACAACCGAATAGCGTACTGCCGAGGGAACTCCCCGGTCCGCCCGAAAGGGCAAGCCCCCGAACGTGAGCGCCACGACACGGCAAGAGGAAAGTCGACGCCTCTTGCCGCCGAGCGATTCATCACGGTTTCGGATCCTGCCGGAAACAGGATGGCGGGAGCGGCGATGACAGGATCGGAGCGAATAATGATACTCCCGCATTCGGTGCGGTCTGCCGGCAGGCAGAAGATGCGATTTCGGGTTGAATGGATACCCGCGAATGCATTTGTGATTCTCGGTTCCTTGTAAACAGACACGGAACAGATCCTGCGAGATACTCCGCAGTACGCCAAAAAGAGAACCGCTACCGTTGTTCTCAAAATGAGAACAACGGTGAGAAAACCAGATTCACCGTTGGTATCAAAGTGGTACCAACGGTGAAAAACGAAAGGAAAAACATGAAAAATGTAAAACCTCTTGCTGTCATCGACAGCGAAACCTTAATGAATTCCGAATTTACGGAACGCAGATTCTGCGTGGAAACGCTGCTCCCGCAGGGGTTGTGTATGTTAGCCGGGGCACCAAAGATCGGCAAGTCGTGGATGGCACTCGACCTTGCCCTGCATGTCGCCAAGGGAGAGGCGCTGTGGGGGCTGAAAGTCCATCCGGGCACAGTTCTCTATCTCTGCCTGGAAGACGGCAACGGGCGCATCCACGACCGCCTGAATGCCATCACCGACGAGGGCGCGGGAAATCTCTTTCTGTCCTTTGAAGCCGATTCGTTGAATGACGGGCTGATTCCGCAGCTGATGAACTTCAAAAAAGAACACCCCGACCTTGCGCTTATTATCATCGATACCTTTCAGATCATCCGCAAGCCGGGAAACGATACCTCGTATGCAAGCGACTACGAGGAAGTACGACAGGTCAAGCGCCTTGCCGACGAGTTGAATCTGACGATTCTGCTGATTCACCATCTGCGCAAAATGGGAGACAGCGATCCGCTGAACAAGATCTCCGGTTCAACGGGCATTTCGGGTGCGGTGGACGCAGTGTTTGTTTTGGATCATGCGCAGAGGGGACAAGCCGACGGCGTTCTGGAATGCACGGGGAGGGACATCCCTTCGCGAAGGATCGAACTGCATTTCGATTCCAAGACCTGCATCTGGTCGTTGATGAAGGACAGCCTTGAGGCGCCGGAGATTCTGCTTCCGTCCGAACTTTCTTTGCTGTCGGAATTTATGAGGGCAGAAAAAGAATACCGTGGCGACAACTCGGAGTTTGCCGAACGCTACAACGCCTACGCCGGAACCCACCTATCTCCCAAAGCGCTCAAGCAGATGATGAATCGCAGCCAGCGTCTCCTTGCCGAGAATGGTGTGAAGTTTCAGAGCAAACGGAGCAACGGACAACGCTACTTATTTGTACAGTACCTTCCTTCCGCATTACCCAATGTGACGCAAAGTGCCGTAAGTGACGCACAAAACACGGTGTGTGAAACCTGCGTTCCTTCCGTCCCTTGCGTCCCTGACACATGAACGGCTTTCCGCTTTTTCACGGCTTTTGCCGTGGCGAGCAGAGCGCGTGGCTTTCCGCCCCGCACATTTTATGCGGGCTAAGCCCACACCCCTATTAAAAGGCAACAGGAGAGGAGTGATTCTTTGAGAATCCGAAACAAAAATATTCCCATCCGTGTAACGGAAAAGGAACTGGAAATCATCGACCGCAAGGCGGCAAAAGCAAAACTTTCCCGCACGGATTTTTTGGTTACTGCCGCACTCGGTAAGGAAATTACGCTGATGGAAGATCTGAAGCCGATCCTTACCGAACTGCGCCGGATCGGAAACAATGTCAACCAACTCACAAAACTTGCAAACGCAGGTGCCGTTCGTGTGGTCGGACTGCAGGATCTCACCGAGGCACTGGGCGAGATTCATGTGGCACTGATGCGAATCGCCCTGCACCGAAAGGAGGATGCCGTTGCCGATTCTGAAGCTGATCCGGTATAAAAGCGGCACCGATTTTCGCCCGTCCGTCATGCGCAATGTCATGGAATATTGCCTGCAGCCATCTAAAACCAAGATTAGAGAAGAGATTTTTTCTGTCACGGGTCAGAACTGCGTTCCCGCAATCGCCTACAATCAGTTTATGGCAACCAAGGAGTCATGGGGAAAAACGGACGGACTTCTTTTCCGCCACTATGTGCAATCCTTTTCGCCGGACGAAAATATTACTCCGCTGCAGGCAAACGAAATTGCCGGAGAGTTTGCCGCAAAAGCCTGGACGGGCTATGAAGTTCTGATTGCCACCCATATCGACCGGGCGCACATTCACTCGCATATGATCGTGAACACGGTGCATCCGGACACGGGAAAGAAACTGCATGAATCCCCGGACAATCTGAAAAAGCTCCGCGCTATCAGCGACGAAATCTGCCGCTCCCACGGAATCGCCACGCTGCCGCCCTATCGAAAAACCAAGGTTCACGGCATCGGCAACGGGGAATATCGCAAAGCAATTCAAGGGGAGAGCTGGAAGTTTCGTCTCTGCGGTGCGATCACACTTGCCATGGCGCGCAGTCTGTCACGCGAAGATTTTATCGAGGCCATGCGTCTGCAGGGCTACGGCGTGCGGTGGGAGGACGGCAGAAAACAGATTACCTACACCTGTTACCGTGACGGAAAATGCAAGGATGGCAGTTACCGCAAATGCCGTGACAACAAATTACACGACGAAAAATTCTTAAAGGAGAACATGGAATATGAATTCATCGTCCGACAGAACCTGCGCAAGGCTTTCGCCCGAAGAGCTGATGAAACGGAATATGCCGGTGCCGCTTCCGGAAGAAACGGTACCCGGGAACGAGCAGATCGACCGCCTGCGGGAAACGATTTTGCAGATGCAGGCTATGGCTTCGGCACTCGCCAGGCAGACAGCACAGATACAGGAGACACTCAAAGAGATGGAAGTCCGGCACCGGAAGGATTGGCAGACGATAGAAAGTTTGCAGAAGGAGATGAAAACACTGCTCCGCGACAAAGAACAACAGGTTGGGAATCTGCTCGACCGGACTTCTTTGCAGATAGAAAAATGCAATCGCCGGGATCTCATTACCCGATGGGTGCTCAACATTCTGTTCGCCCTGCCAAGCCTGCTCATTCTGGTACTGGTGATCTTGCAGGGATTGCTTCCGCTGTTTCAATTCTGAACAACGGGGATTCCGAGGGAAGTGAAGAAGAAAAACGCGAACGGGAAGCCCGAGAGAACGGCAACGCGATCGGTGCGGTCGTTGGCTCCGTCATCGGTCTTTTATCTGAACTTGATCCCGACTGCGACGAGGATTCCGACGAAACAGAAAGCGAAGAGAACACCTTTGGGCTGTTTATGTAAGAAAGAGAGGATGCTGAATGACCGGAAACAGAAATATTTTTGCGAACTATCCTGACTCCATGACACTGCGCGATGTGGCAAACGCCCTCGGCATCAGTACAAAGCTTGCCTCCCGCCTTGTGCGGGAGGGCAGTATTTACGGGGTAAAGGTCGGGCGCGAATACCGCGTTGCCAAAACCACCGTAATGGAATATATCATGGATCGACGCACACCCGGCGGTTACAAAAAGTGTGTTGGTTCTGTAACTTCGAACCCTAAGGGCTGGACTTGTGACAAGAAAAGTGATATGTTGTGTTCTGACATGGCAAAGGAGGTATGCTGAATGAAAAAAGAAACGGCGCTCTCAGGCAGTGTGCAGGAGAAGAACGGAAAGCTTTATGCCGTGATCGGGTACGGGGATCCGATCACAAAGAAGAGGAAATACAAGTGGATCGGGTTGAATCTTACACCGGATGCGAAAAAATCCGTCGTGAAGGCGGCACTGCGGGATGCGATTGCCGCCTTTACGGAGCAATACGAAAAGGAATGTCGCGGCATCCTTTCCCCCGAGGATTGTCCCTTCCTTGAATTTCTGCAGAGCTGGCTTGTCAATGTCAAGAAACCGAATGTGCAGAAATCGACCTACGACGGCTATGAGGAGCTGATCGAACGGCGGATACGCACCTTTTTCGGAGACAAGCTGACGCTGAAGGACATCACTCCGGTGCGGATTCAGGAATTTTACGCCTCCATCCGCGCTGACGGGTGCAAGGAAAAGACGGTGCTGGAGTATCACAATCTCCTGCACGATGCCTGCGGATGGGCGGTGCGGCAGGAGATCTTATTATCCAATCCGTTTGACAAGGTGGATCGTCCCAAACCGAAAAAATACTGTGCCTGCTACTACACCCCGGAGCAGGTGCAACTGCTGATGGAAGCCGCCAAAGGCGAGCGTCTCTTCCTCCCGGTCATCCTTGCCGCTTATTACGGCCTGCGGCGAAGCGAGGTTGTGGGGCTGAGGTGGAGCAACATTGATTTTGAAAATAAGCGGATTTATATCCGCAACAAGGCAAGCGAAGTCAAGGAAAACGGGAAATTGCAGACCGTTATCACCGATGAAATGAAAACCGAATCCTCCAAGCGTGCGCTTCCGCTCCTGCCGGAGGTGGAAAACATCCTGCGGGAACACCGGGAATTGCAGGATACTTACCGCCGCCTTTACCGTCGGGATTACGCAAAGGAATACCTCGACATGGTCTGCGTTGACCCGCTCGGCAACCTAATCCGTCCAAACTATATCAGCGAACGCTTCCCGAAAATGCTGAAAAAGAACGGATTGCCGCGCATCCGCTTCCACGACCTGCGCCATTCCTGCGCCTCCATGCTGATTGCGCACAAGGCGGGCATGAAGCAGGTACAGATGTGGATGGGGCATAGCAGCATCACAACTACGATGGACACGTATGGGCACCTGGACGATTCCGCAAAGATCGAGCTCGGAGAAACCATGTCCGAACTACTGAGGAAAAATAAGTATACGGAGGAACAAACAAATGAAGCCGGACGGAATCACAAAGGAGCAGCTTTATAAATTGCTCCATGTCTCCAAACGCAAAGCGAAATGGATGCTTGATAAGGGCATCATCCCGTGCGTGAACCGCGGGACAAAAACGCACACCTATCTCATCCGAATGGAGGATGTGCAGATATACCTCGAACGTTCCGACGCGGAGCGGAGCAAAGAGATTCCGACGGGACACTTCAATGCAAAGCCCGCAAAAAGCCACAGAAAAAGAGAAGCCCTCCCGCCGAGAGAACTGCGGGAGGAGGACAGACGGGCATTTGCCGGATATCTCAACGAGTTGCTTGCGGATGTGCCGGATGACCTGTCCGTCCTGCAAGCCTCCACCCTGACCGGGTACTGCGATAAAGCGCTCCTTCGCTGGATCGCAGACGGAACACTTTACGCCGTGCGTATCTGTTCGCAGTACCATATCCCGAAGGCCAAGCTGATCGAGTTCCTGTGTAGTGAGGGGATGGTGAAAAAGTCACTGAAACACTGTGAAATGATACGAGCATTTTACAGAGAATAACTTCCGCGAGGGGCTGAAACTGCCCCTCATTTTTCTAATGTTTTTTTCTGATTTTTCAACCTCGAAAAAGAAAAGTTCCTTTTGCTCAATGGAGCAGCCGGGTGTCAGGTGCTCTATTAATATTCCTCATCTTCACGCTGGCGGCGATTTTCTTCCTCTTCGGCTTTTCTTTTTTCTTCCTCTTCTTCACGCTTATATTCGCTGTCGTCCCAATTATAGACGTATTCGCCTTGGTCGTAACTGTACCCGTTTTTGTCTATGTACTCGTATTCACCCGTATCGTAATTAAAACAGTATTTCGTCATTCTATCATTCTTCTCCTTTCAACGAAATGATTTTGTCGAACGTCTCATTCAATTCTCGCAAGAGCTCTTTAATCAATGGCGTTCCGTATTTGCTTTCCACATGAATAATATTGGTCACAAAACCAACGTACTCGTGTTTTGCAGGGTTATAGAAAAATGAAACGAGATTATTATTCGAGTCAAATCTTAAATTGTATAGAGTCTGCTTCATTAGATAGTCTTCCATGTTGGTAGAATCGAATCCAAACGATTCTTTCTGATACTCGTATGATTTATCGATCAGATTTGTCAGCGTTTCAAATGACTTTTTATTGTGTGAGATCGCTCTTCTGATACACAATTCCACGGAATCGGTTCTGCCATTTGTCAGCATTTCTTCAATAACATCAGCAAGATATGGAAAGAGGAAGGTATTATCTTTTTTCTGCTGATTCTTTACTATGAATTCTTGAGAATAATAATCTATAATTTGATCGTTTGACAAAGCAATAGCACGAATCAAATCAATATTCTTTCGACTCTGTAAATCAATAGCCGGATAACCGACCATGTTGGCTTGATGCATTTCGGGGATCTCTCGAGCAAGGAGTGAATCCAATACGTCGAAATCTTCATTTTCTATGGCAAGTGCGATCGTTTTTATACGAAGCTCGTCCTGATACTGTAATTCCAAGGGTGTGTGCGTATCTATATACCCGATTTCACGCCTTTTTACGCTGGTTCCCGCACCGTATGTAAACCCAAAATGTTTCCATTCCGACATATCAACAAACCAAATAAACTTCTCATTTATGAGATATTTAATAAAGTCGTAGTTCTTAAACTCGAGCGCATAGTCGATCACCGACTTGCAATATTCGTCGCAATTAAGAAACAGCTTATCTTCGCGCTTCATATAGCGTTCCCAAACCTCTCGGTCATGAGAGAAGGCTATATCGTAGTTGGTCATATGGCTACTAATCGGCAAATGCACTTTTCCTGCAGAGAGGATTTCCTCGCACGATACCTCCAATAATTCGGTCACGTAGGGCAGATCATCGACTTGAATCCTCTTTACCCCTTTCAGAATTTGAGAAAAACGGTTAAGAAGCTTTCGGATCTCTTCATCGTTTGTCGAGCCGTCTCTCAGCTCAAGATAAGCTCTGCAAAATCTGCGGATAGAATCGTATTTTTTAAGAATAGTCTGTCTTAAGTAAATCCCGATCTTACGATCGTCTTTTTCCAACGTAAACATAAATGATTCCTCCTTTTTCCTTTGCCTAATTATAGCATAGAAACAGAGCCTCGTATATCCTTGTTTTGTGTACACGATATGTGTGCATATAATATTCAATGTTGAAATGTACACTATTCGTGTATATTATAATCCAACTTGCACCGTTTGTCAATCCGCAGAAAAAAGTTGCAAATGTCACTACTTTCAACCCGTTTTTAAGCAGAGGAACATATCTTTCATCTGTGGGCTTCATTACAGTGCCTTCGAATACCCCAGAAGGCAAAAAAAGAGTGCCGACGGCACTCTCGTTTGGCGGAGGGAAAGGGATTCGAACCCTTGTGAGATTGCTCTCAAACGGTTTTCAAGACCGCCTCGTTATGACCACTTCGATATCCCTCCGTATAAACGGAACTATGAAATTGTATTAGAAAAAACATTAGAAGAAAAAACTTTGCTGTCCGAAAAGTGCGTGTGTTTCCCTCAAATACGGGGCTTTTTCGCTGATTGCTTCCGCTGTGGCAAGGAGGTTTCAAGATTGCCTTGTTATGATCGCCGTAGTTTGTCGACGAATACCGAGATATCCTTCCGCATATAACGATTCAAATTTGCTTTTGTCAAAAAACACTTCTAAGTATTTCATATGCAAACGACAAAACGCTATCACGCTGAAACAGTGTCATTTTAACACATACGGTGTGATTTGTCAAGTATTTTCTTGAAATTATTCCCTATAGGTGAGCTAAAGTTTCCATGGAGTGAATTCTCAAAGTAAATTTCGTCGTGGAAGATACTTTGAAAATTTACTTTTGTATGTCGGGCGGCACGAAAACTCCTTCCTGATATTGAAATTTGAGGGGAATTGTGGTACAATGAAAGCGAATTGGAAGTTGGAGATTTTCTATGAGTACGATAAAAGAAATCCTGCATAAAGAGAAATAACAGAAAAACATATTGAACAGCTTCGGCAGGAAGGGAAGCAAGGGGTTCGCTATACGGCTATGATGCTGGATATTCCGTTTTTGCTATTGGGGCTGCTCAGTGATATTGGTTGGATCATACATCTGATTGCCGGCATGATTTATTTTTGCAGAAACGGTTTTCACTATGGGTTGGACTACATAGCGCTTGCTGCGTTGGTAGCTGTCGTGTTCGGTGTTGCTTACCTTATTTATCTGAACAAAATACATGAAAAGGAAATTGCCACAAGGTAGCAAAAAAATTTAAGCTTTGGGATGACGGCTTATGCGGGACTCGCAGGGGCTGTAATCGGCATATTTCAGATTGTGCAATATACAGGCGTTTCGGCGGAGCCCGTGTGGATGGTTATCGGCGGCTTTGTTAACTTTGCCGCGGGATTTGCCCATCTATCTTTCATTCAAAAAAGGGATTTTTTATGGGGTAAAATAATCCCTGATCTGTTTTAGGGACATATATGCATAGATTGCGCAACCGGAAGGTTGTTGCAAATATGAAAACAGTTTTTGATTGATATGTGTACGATATATTGACGGTATGACGAAATTATGATATAATATACCCCGTACGTATGTGCATGGTTTCTTGCTGGTATTATCGCTGATACAATCATTTGCCGGCGGGGAGGGTCTTCTTTTGATGCGGATAAACCAACCGGTTCGGTATGAAAAACGACAAGAAACCTTGACGCTGACTTGAAATACCGGATGAACGGAGTAGATGAGAATGGGAAAAATTTTGGTTTCAAAAGCATATTGCGAGCGGGGATATGTGAAATACGGATTTGATACAGACGCGAGGCATTTACCGGAGCATATTGCGGCGCTTTCCAAACTGTTAAGCAAAGGTTCCTACATGGTAGAACTGTTTTCCGCATGTCCGATCAATGCGGCTATGCAGAAGACAGATCCGTTTCCGGCAGAGAATCGGGGGATGTCATACTATGTGTTCCTTGATGTGGGGCATTTGTTCCAAATGGATTTGTCTGCGCTTCGATTTTGCTGTATATGTTCGTCAGAGACCTATCCGTCGACGTTAACCCACAGAAGTTTGGTTGCCGAAGCTTCTTTTTCTTTGTGTTGGGACAATTATATCGAATCATCTGAGCTGGTGGTGCGAAAAAGGGACTATCCGAATTCTGTATTGAAGGAACTGTATCTTTTCTGACTGAAGCCGTGCAATATCGCTCTATCAATAAAGAGGGGCTGTCGCTGAATTTGCGGCAGCCCGTTTGTTATGGTAATTGAAAAGATGCGCTGTTATTGCACGGCAGTCAGACCGGACTGTGCGATGGTGGCGCTTTTTTCGATGGTTTCACCATTGCGCTCTATGGTGAATGTTACAGTGTCGCCCACCCGTGCGGACAGCATGGCATCCACTACGATAAACGTGCGTGTGATTTCGTATTTTTTACCGTTTATCGTAACGGCGCGAAGAAGATCGCCGGATGCAAGAACACCGTCCGCAAGACTGCCGTCGGTGACGCTTTCAACGCTGACATCTTCGAGTATGATTGCCTCCTGTGTATCGTCATCAAAGACCGCGCGGGAGGTTGACGCTTTGACGGTAATGCCGATGATACAGCGGTATGCGTTTTTATTCTGCGTTCCGTAGCAATAGTCGATGATGCTTTGTGCAACGCCTGCGGCAATGTTGGAGGGAATTACATAGCCGACGTTATCCACATCACTTTCCACCAGTTTTGCATTGGTAATGCCGATTAGTCTGCCGGACTGGTCGAAAGAACCTCCGCCGCTGTTGCCGGGATTGATCGCAGCATCAATCCGGATCAGGCGCATCTGTCCGGCAGTGCGTTGATCCGCAAGTGTTATGTTGATATATTCGGAATCCACGTTGACAATACCCGAGGTCACGGCAATTCCGTTGCCTTCCGCATTGCCGACCGCGATAATATTCTGACCGACATAAACTTCATCCGAATTTGCGAATACTGCCGCTTTGGAAAAGCCGGACGCAAGCAGTTCCGATTTCTGGACGTGGAGTACCGCGATATCATACGCCATGGATCCGCCCACATACGTAGCGGGAATTGCATATGCATCGGATTCCGACCCGTAGACGTAGACATGAATGTTATCGCTGATGCCGGCGGATGCGCTTGCGGAGTAAATCACATGGTAGTTGGTGATAATGAATGCTTCACCTGTTGTCTCATCCAGCCGGTAAATGACGCCGGATCCGGAGGAGGTGGACTGGTATGTTTCGGTTCCGCCGTAACCGAAGAAATGGTTTCCGCCGTTGACTGTGAAGGTAGCGCTGACGCTGACTGTACTACGGATGGCAGTGCCGCTGGGATTGACCAACGGATCTGTGCCGACGGTCCCGGTATCAGCGCCGGTTTCTGCTGTGGATGTGGAATTTTCACCTTGATCGGTTGCCGGTGTCGTTCCTTTTGAGGAGGATATTTGCACTCCGGTGGTTGTTTCCTCCGCATTGTTCTTTGTGCAGGTAGAGATGAATTTGCCGCACGAAAACAAAGAGAGCGTGCAGAACAGTATCATCACAAGTGCTGTGAGAGACAGCCAAAGGGAATGTCTTTGATTGGTGGTATGCATGAATAAAGCCTCACTTTCTTTTATGCAATCAGTTTACTATGAGATCTTTATTGTTTCGTGCCGACAAACGGGATTTTATGTGACGAGAAATGAATATCCGTAAAAAATTGTCTAATGGTGACGGAAAGAGGCGACGCTGCATAGAATAGTAAGGAAAGCACTGCTTTGATCAGCGCGCTGTGTGCACGGCAGTGCTTGCCAAGAGAAAAGGAGGAATATTCCAATGCCTGAAAACAGAATGCCTTGTGCGACCGGCAACGGCAGGGAAACGGTCTGTATTGAAACAAACCGCATTTTTGATTCGTGCAGAGACCGGGACTGTTTCGAAAACACCCGTGTATTCCTGAACGGATTGGGCAGAGAGATCATTGAACACACTGGCAACGTGCGTGTGAAGCGTGCGGAGATTGCGTGGACCAATATCACGGCAGAACCGGTGCAATTCAACCACGGGTTCTTTGCGGTAGATATCCGTTATTTTGTCCGTCTCGTTTGCGAAGCATGTGTCGGACCCGGCAGAGCACAGGAGTTTGAGGGAATTGCAGTGCTGGATAAGCGCGTAATTCTGTACGGCGGCGAGAGCCATGTCAACGTGTTCCGATCTTCCGGTGACGGCGGATTCTGCAGTGTACCCGAGCCTTGCTGTTCCGAACGTAATGCACCCGATGTAGTGGTGGAGGTTGTGGACCCGATTGTGCTGGATGCTAAGGTTGTGGAGCCGAAGCAACACTGTTGCTGTTGTTGCTGTGCCTGCGACATTCCGGATGCCGTTCTGACCCGTGTGGATGGCAGTATCGTGGACGATGACCGCGATGACGGCAGACATCTTGCGGTCTCACTGGGAATCTTCTCAGTGATCCGTATGGTGCGTCCTGCGCAGTATTTGGTCCAGGCGTCCGAATACGCGGTGCCGGATAAGGAATGTGTACAGCCGGATTCCGAGGACCCCTGCGGTGCATTCCGTGCAATGCCGTTCCCGGCAAATGCATTTTCCCCGCGCGGACCCGGAGAACCCCGCACGTCGGATCGTTCCCGCTGCGGTTGCTGAACGCTAAAAAAGGGGGCAAAAAGCCCCCTTTTGGAATGCCTGGTATATTTTTATTGCTCTTCCTCATACATATTCTCGGATTCCGGCAGTGCCTTTTCCTCTGCGGCATCTGTGCTGTCTGCGGCGGGTAGAGCGACTGCCGTGTCGGAACGTTTGATATAAGTCGGGAGTCCCTCTCCGCGGATGCAGGCGCCGTCCACAATGACCTCTCCGATTTCGGGACGGGAGGGAACTTCATACATGATTTTGAGCATGGCGTTTTCCATAATGGCGCGCAACCCTCTGGCGCCCGTATTCCGCTCCAGAGAGAGCTGTGCCACTGCCTTCAGCGCGTCATCGGTCAATGTCAGCTTAACATTGTCCAACTCCAGAAGGCGCACATACTGTTTGACCAGGGAGTTCTTGGGTTCACGGATAATGCGCATCAGTGCATCCGCATCCAGATCCTCCAAAGTGGAGATGATGGGAAGCCGTCCGACAAGCTCCGGGATCAGACCGTATTTTACAATGTCGTGCGGCGTGACATCACGGAAAATCCCCTGCGTGGATCTCTCCGCCTTCTTGCGGATTTCGCTTTCAAAGCCGATGGTTCTGCCGCCTTTGCGCTGTTCAATGATTTTATCCAAACCGTCGAAAGCGCCGCCGCAGATAAACAGGATGTTTTCCGTATTGATGCGGATGAATTCCTGATTGGGGTGCTTGCGTCCGCCCTGCGGGGGAACATTCGCGACAGTGCCTTCCAGAATTTTGAGCAGGGCTTGCTGAACGCCCTCGCCGGATACATCGCGTGTAATGGAACGGTTTTCACTCTTCCGTGAAATCTTGTCGATTTCATCAATATAAATGATGCCGCGCTCGGCAAGTTCGATATTGTAATCTGCTGCCTGAATCAGGCGAAGCAGAATATTTTCCACGTCTTCGCCTACGTACCCCGCTTCGGTCAATGTCGTTGCGTCCGCAATAGCAAAGGGAACACGCAGGGTTTTGGCAAGTGTCTGGGCAAGGTAAGTTTTTCCGACGCCGGTGGGACCGATCAGAAGGACGTTGCTTTTCTGCAATTCCACCTGCTCGTCTTTGGCGGCGCCCTTTTTGCTTCGTTTGGTCGCCTTTGAGGCGGTGGAGGAGCGGGTCAGGATCCGTTTGTAGTGATTGTAAACCGCAACGGAAAGGGTGATCTTTGCCTCATCCTGCCCGATGACATATTCATCAAGGGATTCCTTGATCTTTTGCGGTTTGGGAAGTGCGGAGAGAGAAAGGTTGCCGAAACGGTTGGTTTCTTCTGCGGTGGATTCCATGATCAGCTCATTGCATGCAGATACACAGAAGTCACAGATATAGACGCCGGTAGGTGAGGGAATCAGAAAATTGACTTCATTTTCCCGTCTGCCGCAAAAAGAGCAGTAACGTACCGTGCCGTGCGGCGTCCGACCTTCCCCCTTGTTTGTGGTATTTGACATAGTCTTGTTTACCTTTCTTCCGCATTGTCAGGCGCGCTTTTCCAAAATTTTATCGATCAGACCGTATTCCAGCGCCATTTGAGCCGTCATAAAATTGTCGCGGTCCGTGTCGTGCTCAATCTGTTCAATCGGCTTGCCGGTACGCTCGGATAAAATCCGGTTGAGTGTATCGCGCGTACGCAGGATCACTTCCGTGCGGATTTTCAGGTCGCTTGCCTGACCCTGTGCACCGCCCAGGGGCTGATGAATCATGATTTCACTGTTGGGGAGCGCATAGCGCTTGCCTTTTGTACCCGCTGCCAAAAGAAAGGCGCCCATACTGGCAGCCATACCGATGCAGATGGTAGATACATCGCATTTGATAAAATTCATGGTGTCAAAGATTGCCATACCTGCGGTAACAGACCCGCCGGGGCTGTTGATATAGAAGGAGATGTCCTTGTCGGGATCCTGCGCCTCCAGGAAAAGAAGCTGTGCCACCACAAGGGATGCAGTTACGTCATTGACCTCGTCAGAAAGAAAAACAATCCGGTCGTTCAACAGGCGGGAGAAAATATCATAGGAACGCTCCCCTCTGCCGGTCTGCTCAATGACCATGGGAACCAAGGCGTCACGCATAAAATTCGGCTCGTTCATGTGTTGCGGTTCATCCTTTCATAAATGTTTTCAGTGTGTAAGAAGTGCGTTGCCGCGCTGAACGGCAACGCACACGGAATACGCTTACTCCTTATCTTCAGCCTTCGGGGCTTCTGCGGTGTTTTCCTCGGCTTTGGGTGCATCTGTAATGACGGCATCCGCCTTGACGAGATCCATTGCTTTTCTGACGGCAATATCCTTGCCCATGTCTTCATTCGACACAAGTGCCTTGATTTGGTCCTCAGGCATATGATATGCATCGGCAAGTTTTTTGATCTCTGCATTGATTTCCTCGTCGGAAACTTTTATGCCTTCCAATTCGGCAATCTTTTCCAGTGCCAGACGGTATTTCAGACGCTTTTCCGCATTGGGACGCAGCTGATCGCGCAACTGATCCAGTGTCATGGAAGTATACTTGAGATAAGTGTTCAGGTCCATGCCCTGTGCACGCAGGCGGCTGTCGTAGTCGCGGACGTAGTTTTCTGTTTCTGCCTCGATCATGGAAGCGGGAATCTCACCCTGCACCTTTTCAATCAGTGCATCTGCAAGCTGACCTTCCACTTCGGCGTCCGCAGATTCTGCCTTTCTCTTTTCCAGTTTCGCCCGCACATCGGCACGATATTCATCCATGGTATCAAATTCCGATGCATCTTTTGCAAAGTCGTCATCCAGTTCGGGAAGTTCCACACGGGTGATTGCATTGAGCTTGGTCTTGAAAACAGCGGGCTTTCCGGCGAGCTCTTCCGCATGATAGTCGGCAGGGAAGGAAACATTGACGTCGAACTCGTCACCGATATGGTGTCCGACAATCTGATCTTCAAATCCGGGGATAAACTGACCGGAGCCAAGCTTCAGGGAGTGATCCTCGCCTTTTCCGCCTTCAAACGCAGTGCCGTCGATAAATCCTTCAAAGTCGATCTTGACCGTGTTGCCTGTCTCTGCGGCATGATCCGTGATTTCGATCTCACGGGCGTTGCGCTGACGCACAATATCAATTTCCGCATTGACTTCGTCATCGGTGACGCTGACTGCGGGTTTGGTTGCGGGGATTCCCTTGTAATCGGCAATTGTGATTTCAGGTTCGACATCAACCTTGGCAGAGAAAACAACACCGTCGTCCATGGATACGACATCAAAAGCGGGGCGACCAACGGGCTTGATGCCGGCTTCTTTTACGGCTGCCTCATAGGCATTCGGAATAACTTCATTCATTGCATCTTCATAGAAGGCCGCCTTGCCGTAGATTTTTTCCACTACGCTTCTAGGCGCCTTGCCCTTGCGGAAGCCGGGTACCGTAATCTGCGGTGCTTTTTTACGGTAAACCTTTGTAATGGCATCCTCAAAGGTTGCCTTGTCAACAGAGAATTCCAGCGAGTAGCTGCTATGTTCTCCTTTTTCTGCTTTGATCAGACTCATTGAAACGATCCTCCAATAGAAATTGTGATTTTTACATTCAGATATATTTTACATATTTTTTGTGTGTTTGTCAAGAGCAAATACGAATATTTTCGATTCTGCCTGCATATTCCGACCGCTTATGGATCCTGCGGCGGAAGGGCAATCAATTTCGGCAAAAATTCAAGGTAGTCCGCGGCACAAAAAAGAAATTGCGGCGGGGCAGCGGCAGTGACCTCGGGCGGAAGCACAGTGACGTTGTGGATGTGTCCGAAGGCGCACACGCGGACATCATACTCCCGTAAAAGCTCCAAAAACGGGACGGAAACAAAATCCATCCATACGGGCGGAAAATGCAGAAACGCGCAAATCGGCAGTTTTTTTCCGGATTCTGCGGCGTGCGCATTTTGCAACTGCTTTGCGGCATCAAGGCTCAGGCGCAGTCTGCCAGTTTCGCGGGCAACCATTTTGTCAAAATCGACCTCTCCGACGGTATTCTGGATTTTTTTGTCGGAAAACCAACCGCGCGTACCGCACACAACAGCGCCCGGTAACAGGTAGGCGTTGTTATACAGAATCGAGAGGGAAGTGAAGCCGT
>ULJH01023889.1_pt1 | contig 19432 bp, 7 predicted proteins | sample 1950781 | NCBI WGS metagenome assembly ULJH01 (sample SAMEA4835462, study PRJEB28245) | human gut metagenome | biome: gut microbiome; material: fecal sample | place: Denmark | collected 2008 | reverse complement strand
TTATAATATTAAATATTAGTTAAATTCCTAATCTTATCGTTAAGACTAGCAGTCATATTTCTATATAATTTACCCATCATATTTGATGGAGTATAGTCACCTAATAAAGCTTTAACAGTTTCCATTTTTGTTGTTATATTAGGTACTGTTAAATCTAAACCACATAAGCTACCTAAGTAATCTATCATACCTTGATTAGCGAAAAATAAGCTAGGTTTATGAGCTGGGGTCATCATTAATTTAGAATATAAATCATGAACATTCATTGTAACTTTAACATGTGTTGGTAAACCATTTACTGACCATGAGTTATCAGGTCCTTTATCAAAACTTATAGATGAAACTATACCCATTTCACAAGAAAATGATCCTTTTAAAAACGCTTTTACTAAGAATGGAGACACGTAACTATTTGCAGTTGATTGTCTAGGTATAGCATATGCTAATAAATGCATCATTGGAACTATTATATTTAAATAAATAGCTTCATCTGAACCATATGGAGATACTAAATCTATTACTATAGTATAATCTTTAGAATACTCACTATCTATCCATATTTCAGGATATATTAAGTTTGCTCCATGTAATACTTCTTGACCTGAATTTCCTAATATGTTATTGAAGAAACCAAAAGTTACTGAATTCGCAACATCCATTAATTTAGTTGTAAAACTTTCTAAGAAATTTTGTATATAAGATGTTGCATCTGATATTGAATTTAGTATCATGTTTGCTTCTTTAACTACACTTTCTGCTGTATCAAACATACCTTCTAATTGTGATTTTTGTGCAGTATTACTTATATTTTCACTGATACTTGTAGAAGGATCAACATAAAAATGAGTATATTGTCTATAACCGATAAATACATCAGATTTTAAAGTCATTAATTTATTATATAAATTTGCTAATGTATCTGTAAGTGAAAAAATATTGTTATCTCCAATTTCACTAGGAACAGTATATTTTTGATAAGGCATATAGTTTCCCCAATCATAATATTTATATCTATGTTTACCATCAGGTCCTATAGTATTTCCTATACCTAAATACACAGCACATGTTCTACATAATAAATTAACATATCTTATATAAGTTGGATAATCTGCTTTAAAATCATAGTATCTTTGACCATCATCAGCATCAAATGATGATAATATTGATTGTAATATTTCTTTATTATTTCCACTATTCACATCTCCCATTAATGATGCAAATGCTTTTTTATCTGATTTACTCATATCTGGTAAAAAGTTTGTTGTACCTGGCATTAAAGTTACAATAGGTCTCTCCATAAATATATCTTTTGCAAAACAATAACCGAATGCATGATTCATATCTATTCGCATATCTGCTGTAGGTAGAAATTGATGGGGCATACCAAATATTCTAGTATTTTGATAATCGAAATTCATTTCAGATGTCATTTTTCGTCTAAGATTTTTTGCATAATCTGTAGAAATTTGTTCATAATTACCTACACCTTCACTAACCAATTCCATTAATTCATCAGCTAAAGATTTGTCTTTTTTTTTGTCTTCATCTTCGTCTTCATTATCATTGTTATTCTTCTTGTTATCACTATCATTATCATTGTTATTCTTTTTATTATTATCTTTTTTATTTGATTGTGCTCTAAACATCGGTCTATTTGCTTTATCTTCTACTGATGCATAATCTATGATTTCTTGTAATCTTTCTCTATATAAATCAGACATAATTTAAACCTCCTTTAAATATTTTTATATTGGTTGGGTATTAATACCCAACCAATATATATTTTTAAATAGTTATGAAACCAGCTATATCTCTAGCAGTTTTATAACTACTATCATTAGTTCCACCTACTCTTTTATTTGAACTTGTTATTTTTTTATTACTTCCAGTATATTTACTTACTGGTTCATTTTCTGAATATATTTCTAATTTAGCAGTATGTTCTGCAGTAAGAGCAGTGTTTTTATTTATTTCTTTTATTTCAGTTAACATTTCTATTAAACTATCCACCATAGCACTAGATAATTTTGAATCTTTAGTATTTTGAACTATTGTATTATTTTGTTGTATAGGTCTATTATTATCAATATTATCATATTCCTTAGATAAATCTTTTAATTTTTGTAAACCTTCTCCTAATCCTACGTGAATAAATCCACGTTTACTAAGTTTAGGTGTAGGTTCAGGGTTAGCATATTTATCAACAGTAGGTGTAGCAGCATAATATTTACCATCTCCTCCACCTTTACCTGCATATTTTGTATTAGCAGTATTAGGTATTTTAATTGCTGAACTCTTAGTTCCAGTAGTTGCAGGATTTATTAGGTAAGTATTTCCATCTCCTCCACCTTTACCTATAGCTTCACCAGGACCTTTTCCTTCAGATGTAAATTTATCATACCATTTTCTAGCAAAAGCTTTTCTCTTAGTGTTATTAGCTTCATCTGCAGATCTTTCAAAACAATTTTCAAATATATGTGCAGCTTCTTCTGGGCTATTTGATGATTTAAATGCTGCCATACCTGAACCTTTTTGTCCTTTAGTACCACAGTAACTATCAAATACACCTGAATGCCAACTTGATGTATCATTTAAATCATCCCAAAGATATTTCATTTGTACACCAACATCACTCCATGGTTTACCTTCTTGTTGTGCTAATGCATATAATTTTTGTTGATCCTCTGGCATTAACCATTGGAATAATCCTATAGAATGGTCATTTGCAGGTCCTTCAGCTGCAGGGTTCAAATTAGATTCTCTTTCGGCATTACCAACAATACCTGCGGCTGCAGCAGAATTACAACCTTGACCTTTAGAATAATTGTATATTTGTTCTGCAACATCGGCTCCACTAACATCTGTTGTTGTACCATTACTACTAGTAGCTGTATTATCAGCTACAGGTGTTGCAAATAAATCTACTTCTTTACCATTAAATACAGATGCTACATAGTTTTGTATAACTTTACTCATTTTGTCAAATACACCTAATAATCCTACAGATTCTTGTTGTTGAGTTGATGATGTTGAACTAGTAGAACCACTTGCTGTATAATCTCCATCTACAGTTATTCCATCAGGTATTTTCATATTATCTGTTTTTTCAAATGACCAACATCCTCTCAATCCAGTACCTTTTTTAAATCCTTCATCACTATATGCTTTAGTTCTACTAACACCTCTAGGGTCATTTACTATAATATTACCACTACCATCAACACCGACACCTATAACTATATGACCACTATCAGTAAATGGATAATTTCCAGCACTATCTCCTCCAGGAGATGTACCTGACATAATTACAGGTCTACCTGCTTTTATTTCTTCTTTAATTTTTGACAATACTTCATCTGATTTACCTTTATCACTGCTATATGGTATGTTTAATCCGAAATCTTGTGCTACTCGAGTAGGCATAGTCCACATCATACCATTAGAATCCCATACACCTTTTTCTAATCCATATTTTGTCATTGTAACTGGATTTATTATTTTACCGAACATATTAGTTAATAACATAGAATGTGATGTAGGACCACAACCTGCTTTTAATACAGAAGTTCCACCTATTTTTTCATTATTCCATCTAGGATCTGCTTGAGAGAAATATGCAAAGTTATTTAATGTAGCAGGAATTGAACTACTTGATGATGATGTACTATTATTACTATTACTGTTATTATCAGTATTTGCTGATTCATCAGCTAATCCAGCATATTCACTTTCTTCATCTCCAAATAATTGTTCTCCTAAATCTTCATCATCTGTTAAGTAAGGTATTTCCATACCAGTACCATCACCAAAACCAGCTCCACCACCTACAAGTTTACTTTTCAATGCCTTTAACCATACAGGATAGAATGATGATTTAAAATGTATACCATCACTAAGGTGATAATCTGTACCTTGTTTATTTATATCTCTAACGTCTACTAATGTAGAACCTGTTTCTGATGCTATTTCTGATACTATTGGTTGTATTTCTGGTATTGTTTTAGTCCAAGGATCCTTCTTAGCTTCAAAAACTTGATTCAATACAAATTTAGTATTAGGTGAACCTTCTTTAACTTGTTTAATTAATTTAATATAATTTTCTTTAAACCATTGATTTCTATGTTTCTTTTGACTATCAGTTTCATAAAAATATGCAGAGTCATTAGTACCATAATTAGCTATTACCATAGGAGGTTTTTTAGCAACGACTTTACTAACTTGCTTTAATCCTTTTTGTGCAGTATCTCCTCCTACAGCTGCAACTCTATCAGCAGGTATTCCACCTGCACTAGAAAATGGTACAGCTATAGAGTCTCCCATAAACATAGCATTATTCCAATCATCTTCAGTAAATGTTCCTATTGCTCCAGAAGAACTAGTTGATGATGAACTATTTGCAGCAGGAGCTGAAGATGCATATAAATCAACTTCTTTACCATTCATTACAGATGCTATATAATTTTGTGCTACTTTATTCATATTTGAGAAAACACCCATTAATTCAACAGATGGTGCTGCTGAACTACCAGATGTTGAATCACCTTCTGTTGCTATAGATGAATCTGCAGTAAATGCTTCTCCTGTTGTTATTCCACTAGGAATACTAGAACTACTTGTTTTACTAAATGACCATGAATGACGTAATCCAGTACCTTTTTGCATTCCCACATCAGTATATGCTTTAGAACGATCAGCACTTCTAGGGTCATTTATAACAATGTTACCACTACCATCAACACCTACAGCTAATACAATGTGACCACTAGGTGTAAATGGTGTATCAGTTCCTCTATCTGAAGCTCTACCTGACATTATAAGTGGATGACCAGATTTAAGTTCAGATTTAACTTCATTTAAAGCACTTGTTGATTTACCATCGATAGATTTATTTATCTTTAATCCAAATTCAGAAGCTACTAATGGAGGCATAGACCATGACATACCACTACCACTCCATACACCTTTTTTCAATCCCCATTGAGCCATTGTAGCAGGATTTATAACTTTACCAAACATAGTTGTTAACATCATAGCATGTGATGTAGGACCACAACCAGACATTTTAACAGTAGCTCCACCTATAGTAGAACCATTCCATCTTGGATCTACTTGTGAGAAATAAGCATAACCATTTTTACTTGAAGGATAACTACTACCAGAAGATGTAGATGTATCTGCTCCTCCAGCTAAATTTGGATCTATTTCATCATCTTTATCTTTTTTAAATTTTTCTTTTGGGTCTTCTTTTTCATCAATTACAGTAGACATTCCTAATTCGTCAGGTTCGTCATTTCTATTTAAGAAATATTGATTATAATAATCTAAATTATCAGATGCATCTACATATTCTCCACCTAAACCAGCATTACCTGTTCCATATAAACTAACTTCTTTACCATTCATTACAGAGGCTATATAATTTTGTGATACTTTATTCATTTTTGAAAATACACCCATTAATTCAACTGATTCTGCAGGAGCAGTACTAGCTGCACTATCTGTAGTTGTTCCACTAGTTGTATTTCCTTCAGCAATATTTCCTATATTATCCATATAATCTTTAAAGCTCATTCCACCTTTTATTTTTACTCTAGTTTTACCACCAGAAGTATATGTGTCATAATAATTAAGTGGGTCAACACCATTTTTAGCTTTACTTGTTCCACCTTTTAATACTTCAAAATGTATATGAGGTCCAGATACTTCACCTGTTGCTCCAGATACACCTATATTTTGACCCATTTTAACACTATCACCTTTTTTAACACTTTTACTCTTCATATGTGCTATACGATAATATGTGCTAGGATCTGATGTTTGAACACATAAAGAATTACCATATGAATAATGTTCATTTTCACTTACAACTTTACCTGATTTTGGTGCATAAACTGGTTGATAATGTACATTATAGTCTAGTGCTCCATGGTTACCATTACCATTAGCATATTTATTTCTCTTTTCACCAAAGTAAGATGTTATTCCTCCTAATTCAGGATCACAGAAATAACCCCATTCTACAGATGCATTTCCTTTAGTAGGATCTCCATCTAGTCCTGCATTATTATCTTGCATCATAGCTATATTATATATACCTAAATCTTTCATAGCCATTGTTCTATAGATACTTGTATCTATATCTTCCATTGTTCCAGATGAAGGTAAATCTTTAATTTTCAACTGATTAGATAATCCGTAAGACATTGTTTTTGTTATACCAGGTAAAACATCTTGTAAATCATAAAATCTACTAAATTCTTTACCTTTTGGATCTTGAACAAATACTTTATTTCCAACCATTTTAGATAAAGTTATTATATGTCCATCTTTAGTATATGGAGAATTAGCACTAAGACTTCTACCAGAAACAACAACAGGTATTCCTTTTTTAAGTTTATTTCTAATAAAATTGCTATAATTTGAAGTTGTTTCATCATAATTCATATTAAGTTTATCTGCTATTGTTGGGAATAATGAATATGTTGCATATCCTGGTAATTGATCTCTACCTAATGCAGCTATAGCTTCAGGAGTAACCATTTGACCAGTTAATTGAGATATTGCCATAGCTATTGATGTAGGTCCACAACCAGCATCTTTCATAGTTTTATTACCTAGCATTGTACTACCCCAACGACTATCACCTTGGCTATAAAATACCATTCTAGTAGAAGATTTATTAATATTATTTGTTGTATTATTAGTTTGTGGTGTTGTGATATAATCATTTTGACTTGGAGAATATTTTTCATAATTTAATTTTCTTAAAAAGTTTTTATCTTGTTCAGTCATACCAGAACCACCAGCATTTTCATCTTCTTCAGTTTTATCTTTATCCTTATTATTACTAGTATCATTATCTTTATTATTTTTATTTTTATCATTTCCAGTAACAGAGTCTATTACACTTCCTGCAATATCTTTAGCTACATCGAAAGCATCCTTAGGTGTACCATCCTCATTATTAGGATTATTTACTGCATCTACAATACCTCCTATTAAGCCACCTCCACTACTATTTGATACTGAACCTGAAGATGCATTTATGTTTGCACCATTCATTATTTTAAGCATTGAACCCATTTTACTATTAAACATAGTAAATGTTTTCTTAGTAGAACGTTGGAATTTTTTCACTTGTTTATCTAATTCTTTACTCATACTCTTAGTACTTTTATCCATCTTTTTACTAGAAGATTTATAAGTGTCACTTAAAGTTTTTTGTTGTTTTGAGAAAGATTTAGATACAAGTAATTGAGATTTAGTCATATCATTTGCCATTTCATCAGTAGAATCTTCATTAATATTAATAAGACCTTCTGCAGTTTTTCCACCAGTAGTTTGTGTTCCGTTAGTACTTGTTTTAGTACCAGTTGTTTTACCAAATAAAGCAGCAATTGCATTTTTAAAATTAAGTTTACTATTTTCATCTTGTTGTTTTAAATCTTCTTCATTTGGTGTAGGTTTAACAGCTGTGTCTGATTGAACCATAGTTTTAGCTGTTTTAGCAGGTACATAAGTTTTAAGTGTATTGAATACTGAATTACCTGAACCATCACTTGTTCTTTCATATTTAACTTTACTATCTGGATTTATTTGAGTTTCATATTCAGAAGGATCTCCTCCTAAACCTGCGTATCTAGTGTTCTCATTTTCAGTTTTAGATGCTGTTGTCTGAGTTTTTTGTTTATTTTTTGAACCAGTAGTTTTATTACTTTCATTTTCTTTATCTTCACTACCTCCTCCAGTAAAAAAGTTACCAATACTTTTACCTACTCCTGTTATACCTCCCCAAACTTTTGATCCGAAACCTTTAATACCTCTCCATATTTTTGCACCAAATAATGGATTATATTCGTCAGCATATGCAGATCTACTATATTGTGTTTTTTCAGTTTCATTAACATAATTTATAATTATAGTTTGTTGATCTTCTGCAGATATACCCATAGAAGTCATATCTATTTTTCTAGGATCGTTTCCTTTGAATTTAGACCAATCAGCACCAGCAGCTTGAACTGCTTGTTTATATCCCATAGTAGTAGATGCATCTTTTATTTTACTATCAAAATTACTAGCATTTCCACCAATACATTCATAGATTTTTACAGCAATTTCTCTTAAAAATGATACATCCCACATAACTTTACTTATGTCATTTGCTAACCAAATTAAACCTAACCATGAGAAATTAGTTATACCTTGTAATACAGATGATACTGTTTTCATTTTACTATCTACCATATTTTCAGGTACTTGGAATAAGTTAGCAGTATTTCCTTTAGTCCAACCTGTAGTAACATCATAAATTGTCATTAAACCTTGAGCTATCCATCCAACTACTGGTATAGATTTAGCAGCATCTTCTCCAATTTCTGCACATATTTTTGTACCAAATTTTTTAATTATTTTTGGTGCAGCACTCATCATTTTCTTAACAATTTTTTCAAAAACATCAGTAAGAACTATCTTACTAGCTTTTTCACCAGTTTCTTTTGCTATTTTTTCTTGTACAACTCCAGCAAGAGATTTACCAGCACTTATTAATTTATCACCGAATTTACCCATAAGAGTTTTTGAATCTTTTATAACCTTAGGTGAATTTTCAGCAACTTGTTCTGTTCCTTCTTGTAATGCAGTTTTAGCAACTTTTTTTGTTGTTTTGTTAGAAATCATATCACCTAATTTACTTTTTGCAGATTTACCAAAATCTTTAACAATATTGCCTCCTTTACTAAGTGCAGATTTACCGAAATCTTTAGCAACTTTGGCTCCTTTACTAAGTGCAGATTTACCGAAATCTTTAGCAGTAGTAAGACCAGATTTAACAACTTTACCTGGAGCTGTGTTAGCTAATTTACTAACTCCTCGTTTTATTGCATTTGTAGCACGTATAGCAACACGACCTCTTTTTTCACCATTCTTAACAAAATCTTTAGCAACAACTTTGGCTCCACTTTTTACAACTTGTGCTTTTGTACCACCACTAACATAAGTACCATCTGGTCTTTGTCTATCTTCATGATTTTGCCCATCGACATAATTAAGAAGATCATTGATAGTTGTATTTCCATCACCAAAGAATCCCATTAATTGAGCAATTAATGCTCCTATACCTAAAACACCAGCAATTTTAAGAAGACCAGATATCCATCCTCCACCAAAGAATGAACCTATTAATCCGTTCTTTCCAAATAATTTTTCCCACCAACTAGTTGTCTTTTTATCCTCTTTATTTGATTTTTGTAAAGCTTTTAATATTGCAGCTTGGTATTTCATATCTTCTTCATGTTGTTTTTCTTGTTCCCATTTTGCTTGTAACCAATCAACATTTTTTCTAGAAACATAAGCTCTACGTTCATCATTTAATTCGGCTACATCTTGTTTTTCTTCTAATTCTGTTTTTCCATATCTATTATCAGAACGATCTCTTTCATCTTCTTTTTTGAATTTAGTCATCATTCTTCCAAGAAAACCTTGTTTTTTACCATCTTTAGAACCAAATAATTTATCGACTAAAGAATGTTTTTTATTTTTATTACCTTTTTCATCATATATTTTAGATTCAGTTTCATCTTCTTCTAAATCTTCACCGATTTCTCTTAAATCATCTGCTCCTTCTTTAGGAACAACCATTTCTCCTTCATGTAAGTTAGCAATATAATCATCTTCTGGAACTTTATCTAAACCTTCAGCATGTGAATTTTTAGATCTTAATTCTTCAAGTTTTTTCTTATAGTAATCTTTTAACCATTGTTCTGATTCAGAACCTTTATGTTTACTTAATGTGTTATAAATTGCTTTTGTTCTATCTTTACTAGATAATTTATCTACACTTATATCATTAAGTATTGTGTCAGTTTTATTACCGAAAAACCAATTTTTTATTTTGCTAAATATTGTTTTATTACTGTTATTTTCTTCTTGTGAGTTAGCTTCATTATTTTCTTCTGTATTATCATTATTTGTTTCTTGTGTATTACTTGATGTTTTATTAGCATTAGATGATGGTGGAGTATCTACATTTTCACCATTACCTTGTCTTATTAATAAATCCAATCTTTCTAATAATGATTTTTTAATTTCTTCTAATTGGTTTCTTCTTTCAATATCAATTGAAGGAATTCTTTGCATTATATTTTCTATTGCTGAAATATTATTACTAACAGTTACTGTTTGTTCTGCTATTTCTTGAGTTCTAATAGCATTTTGTTCATCCATCCATTCTTTTCTTGCTTTCACTTCTTCTTCATGTTTTTGTTTTTGTTTTTTACTAGCCCATTTCCAATTGTGTTTTTTACCGTATTCACGATCTTCTTCATATTGTTTTCTCATATCTTCTATTTGTTGTCTTCTTTTATCACGTTCTTCTTGTTTCTTTTGTTCTCTTTCTTCTTCTTTTTGTTTATATTCATCACTCATATAGAAGATATTGTCTTTATACGCCTGTTTTCTATTTCTCCATGTTTTAACAGTACCTCTAATAAATCCATATTCTTCTCTATTCTTTTTCATTTCACTCTTTCTAACATGTCGTTTATTGAACATATTAGCAGTTCCACCAAGAATTCCTGTAGCTAATTTAATAGGTAATGAAACCATTGTACCTAAAACTTTTCCTACCATAGAAAGAGCTGTACTGAATAATTTTTTCAAAGGCTCAACTACATATTTTTCTAATTTTTCACCAAATGGTTTTATTACATTATCATTAAGAGCACCTATAACACCATCTGTTATATTATGCCATACTTCACCCATCTTAGCTTTAGCATCATCTACTACAAATCTAAATGCTTGAGTTAATGGAGCAAATGCTTTTCTAAATGGATCAACTATTTTATCTTCAACAAAATAAAGCATATTATCTTTAATAACGTTTGCTTGTATTTTAAATGGTGTAACAACTGTTGTTTGGAACCAGTTTGTAAATTGAGTTAATAAACCACCGTAACGTTTACCATCAACTTCTTTATCACCAAATAACCATTTTTGGAATTTATCAGTAGATGCTAATATTCCTCCAGCAAGACCTAACATAGCACCCATAATTGGACCACCAGGTAATAATAATGAAGGCAATAGACCAATACCTTGACCTAATCCAATCATTATACCTGAACCTCCTAAGAATGTAGCTAATTTAGGATCTATTTTTCTACCTTCACCAGAAATTTTATCTTTAAATGATTTCATGAATTTACCATTCATTATACTTCTTTTATCTTTATCTTTGAAATCTTCACCGAATAACCATTCTTGGAATTTATCAGTAGAAGAAACTATTCCCATACCTGCTCCTAATAATGAACCAGTAATAGGACCACCAGGTAAAAAGAAGAATGGTAATAAACCAACACCAGCACCAACAGCTCCACCTATTTTTATTCCTTTAGAATGATTTTTAACCATATCTTGTATAGATTTAGGTATAAATCCTCCCATTCTTTTTCCTTCTTGATCTTTTTCACCAAATAACCATTTATTAAATGTTTCAGATTGTCTAAGAAAACTGTATGCAGTACTAGTTAACATTGCAGTAATAGGACCACCTGGCATTATTAAACTACCTAATAATCCAACTTTAGCAGCAACTGCAGTTTTAACACCTGTAATAACTGCACCTCTACCTATAGATCTAGGTAATCTTTCTTTAATTTTATTACCAATGCTTCCTAATGTTTCTTGCATATCTTCTTTAGAAACACCTTTTTGACCAAACATCATAATTTTGAATTGTTTAAAACCATCCATAAAATTATCTGTTATTGTTTGAAAAATACTTTTATCACTATCTCCTTTTTTTTCATCAACTTTACCTATGATTTTATCAAAACCTTTTTTAATTTTATCAATAAGTCCACCATCAGTTTTAATAACTTGACCGTTAGAACCTCTATATGCTCTACCTGTAAAATATGATAAAACTCCTTTAAAAGTATCTTTAATTGTACCTATAATTCCTCCAAATTTATCTCTATTCTCATCAGTGTTTATTCTATCTTTAACATATTCAAATAGTTCTTCTTCTGAAGTATCAGCATTTATTTTTCCATCAAATAGTATTTGATATACAGCATTATCTATAGCATCAGTTGCTTTATTTACTGCAACACCAATTCCACCTAATCCATTAGCAGATAATTTATCAGATATCTTTCTACTTATAAAATTATGCTTATTATCTTTATAGTCTTTATTTCTATAATCTTCACTTGCTTTTACAGCTAATTTTCTTAATTCCTTGCTAGATAAATTTCCAAACCATTCTAATGAACCTTCTCTAATACCATTTTCATCTATATTTCCAGATAAAATATTATTTGAATTATTATTAGTTCTACCTTCCATTAATCGTATTTGTTGTTCGTATTGTTCTTTATATTCTTTTCGTTTATTTACTATTTTTTCATGTTCTGCTTTAATATCCTCATTAGGATTACCTCTATTGTATTTAGGATAAACAACAATACCTCTAGCTAACATTAACATGATATTAGATAATATTTCTTCAGTACCACCATAACCTTTCATTAAAGGAGTTTTAGAATGATCGTACATTAATCTACCATTATCATCATAAATAGAATTATTTTTAAAAGTACTATAATTATATCTACTAGTATCCCTTCTTATTTCATCCATAAATTGATTAGAACTAGCTCTACTGTCAGCTATCATACTGCTTGCCATTTTACTTAAATCTTGTTTTGACATTTGCCCCATGATTGCTCTAAATAATGCACGTGTAGTTTCATCCCAATCAAATTTATCTTGTAAATCATCAATTTTTATACCATCAATATCTTCAGTTATGAATGGATTTATAACTGAACCTTGTTTAGTCATTTTACTTAGATATTCTTCTAATTTCTTATTCATTTCAGTTGATAATTCATATGTTGCTCCCATTTTACTAAGAATAGAAGTAAAATTATTAGTTATTTCTTTATAACCAGAAACTTCTTGTTCTCTTAATTTTGCATCGAAATTTTTCTTAACTTGATCTATAGATGAAAATTTACCTGTATTCATATCATATATTCTTTCAGGAGCTCCAGTAACAGCAGATTCTATTCTTCTTAAGTATGTTGGTATTACTTCAGTTAATACTTTATTAGCTACACCATTCCAAGGCATTTCATTTTTATAAAATTTATCAAGTGGCACAGTTTGATCATATTTCATTTTACTATTAAATGTTTTAAATAAGAATTTGAATATTCTATTATCTGAATCTTCGAAAGTATTGACTTTAGCCATTAATGCGGGTATTAATGCACTTAACGATTTATCTAAACTCCCTGCTATTTCCCCTGCTATAGGTTTTACTATTTTCTTTAAACCAAATCCCATCATAGTACCTAGAGGATTTTTAACAAATTGATTAAGCACAGTAGTATCTTTTGCCATATCAATTACTTGTGATGCAACCATACTTTCGTCTTTCATATTTTGTATATTTGATTTTATTCTGTCCTTATATTTATCAAATTTAACATTACCTCTGTAAGTGTATAAACTATCAACTATACTATCATCTGGTATATCTTCTATACGTGGCATTTTTCCACCAGAAAGTTTTTCTTCAAATTTAGTCATAAAATCATCATAGAATTTTATAGATGCAGCATAATATTTAGCAGTAGAATCATTATGGAATTGAACTATTAATCCCATATTTTGATTTATTGATTCAAGTCCACCACTAACAGTATTAAATAATCTATTATCAAACATCATTTTTTCTGTAGCTAGTGCTCTATTTTCAGTTGAAGCAGCATCAATTGCTTCAACAGTTGCTTGTGCACTACCAGCAACAACATTTGCTAATGGCATCATATCTATTACATTTCTAACAGTATTATTTTTATTTATAGTAACATTATTATTACCATCATCAAATGCATTATCATCATTATCATTAAAAAATTCAACTCCATCATCAAAAAACATACCGTCATCGTCATCAAAGTTGAATTCATCAAATTCATCATTAGTATATAATCTATCTTTATTATATATCTTACCTGATTTAATATCATCTAAGGTATTACGTAACATTCTTTTTCCCATTTGAATTTGTGGGATTTGTTTTAATTGTCTACTCACCATATTTCTAGAAGTTATATTTTTACGCATATCTTGAACCATTCTCATAGTATCAGATGCATTTTGTTCCATGAAATTAGCAGTGTTAGGCATTAATTCTTTAACTAAATCAGTAGTAGCAAAACCCATACTTTTAGCAACATTTGTAAACCATGAAGCTTCTATTGGGCTTTTTCTAATTCTTTGTTTTATACTAACATGTTCATTTCTTGCCATAATTATCATTCCTTTCTTAATAATTTAATTACTTCTCTTAGTTAATTGTTTTTTATATATAATTGAACAACTGTAAAAGATAGAATTTTCAATTATATATTATAATGATGAGTAAAGTTATAGTTGTTTATAATATTATAGACGCTATAACAATATAGTAAATAAATAATTAGGAGGTATGTTCATGAAAACATATAAAGAATTAAGAGATGAAATAAAAGCTAAAATGGAAGAAGGGGGAAGAAGAACTTTTTCTAAAGAAGAGTTTAATGATTTAACTAAAGCTTATTTAAATGATGTAGATAATAAAACAACTATAGTTAAAAAAGTAGGTAATGAAGTAACAGAACAAGATATATATCCAGTTCTTGATTTTAGAAAAAGATTCTTATTTAACTTATTAACTGACTTTGGCGTAGATAAACAAGAAGCAGCTAAAGTCATGACTAATGATTATAAGTTAAAAAATACTGAAGCATTATATCCTATAGCTTCAGAAATAATATTAAATTATTTAGAAACTGGTAAAAAATTCTCATTCTTACCAAGAAAAGATTTAGTTTGTAGTTTAACTCTTCATGAATTTGAAGAAGAAACTAAAATAAATAAAGCTCCAGGTAAAGAAGGAGAAATTCCAACTTTATATAGAGCACATAAAAAAATAAAGGCAGAATCAAACTGCCCAAGTTGGTTAAAAGAAGTTATAAAATAGTTTTAAAAAAACTATTTAAAAATAAATCAGTCCTAGTTTAGATAATCGGTGAACACGTTGTTCACCGATTATTTTTTTTTATTTAATTTATACTAAAACAATTGATCAAGAATAAAAAAATTGAGAGGAGATTTTGATATTATGATTACAGAAATTATAAAAAGAGATGGTAGAATAGAAAAATTTGATATGGAAAAAATAGAAATAGCAATAAATAAAGCATGTAATGATGGGATGATAGAATTAAAAAATAGAAAAGGTTTCTTTGAAGATGTTCAAGAAATGGTTAATAATTCTGATATGGAAAGAATGCCTATTGAATATATTCATAAACTTGTAATAGATGTATTAAGAAAAAATGATGAGTATGAGGTAGCAAATAACTATCAATACTACAGAGAAGAAAGAAATAAAATAAGAGATAAAAAATCAAATATAATGAGCACAATAAAAGCATTAGGGGAAGAAACTGATAGAGATAATGGTAATGTAGGAAACAATTTCTCTGCTAAATTATTAAGAATAGCAAGTGAAGCTAATAAATGGTGTATGTTAGCACAAATGGATAAAGAAATGGCTAAACATCATGAAACTGGAGATTATCATATTCATGATTTAGATAGTTTTAACTTAACTATAAATTGCCTTCATGTTCCAACTAAAAAATTGTTAATGGAAGGTTTCAATACAGGTTATGGAACTTTAAATAGACCAAAAAGAATAGATTCTGCAGCAATGTTATCTTGTATAATATTACAATCAAGTCAAAATGATATGTTTGGTGGTCAAAGCCATCCTAATTTTGATAATGATATGGGACCGTTTGTAGAAATAACTAGGGAATATGAAAGAAAAATATATAGAGATAAAGGTTTAGAACCTAATGAAGCTGACGTTGAATATAGAACAAAAATTAGAGTAGAACAAGCAATGCAAAGTATAGTATGTAATTTAAACACAATGCATTCTAGAGCAGGTTCACAAGTTCCTTTTTCAAGTATAAATTTAGGTATACCTCAAGGAACTGAAAAAGAACAAGCAGATGCAGCTTTAATATGTGAATGCTTTTTAAAAGCATATATGATTGGAATGGGTAAAAATGAAGCTTGTATATTCCCTAATATAATATTTAGAGTTAAAGATGGTGTTAATAAAAAACCAGAGGATCCATATTATTATTTATTTGAATTAGCATGTGAATCAGCATCTAAGAGAATGAATCCAACATTCTGTAATATAGATGCTTCATTTAATCTTCCTTTCTATGAAAAAAATATAATAACAGCAATTATGGGTTGTAGAACTAGAACTATGGAAAATATTAATGGTGAAGCAACTCCAATAGGAAGAGGTAATATAGCACCAGTAACTATGAATTTAGTTAAATTATCAATACGAGCAGGTAGAGGTAATATAAATAAATTCTTTGAATTACTAGATGAATTGTTAGTAGAATCTGAAAAGAATTTACTTTATAGATATGACACATTGAAAAAATTGAAAGTAAAAGATTTACCGTTTGTAGCAGGTCAACATTTAATGATGGGTTCTGAAGGATTAGAAAATAATGATTCAATAGAACCAATTTTAAAACAAGGAACTTGGGCAATAGGTTTCTTAGGTTTAGCAGAATGTCTAACAATGTTAACTGGTCATCATCATGGTGAAACAGAAGAAGCTAAAGAATTAGGTTTAAAAATAGTAAAACATATAAGAGAATTTACTGATAGTTTAAAAGAAAAACATCATTTGAATTTTAGCTGTTATGCATCACCTGCAGAAGGATTAAGTGGTAGATTTCCTAAAATAGATAGATTAAAATATGGAGTTATTGAAGGAGTTACAGATAAAGATTATTATACGAATTCATTCCATATTCCTGTTGGGACTAATATATCTATAACAGATAAGATTGAAATAGAAGCTCCTTATCATAAATTATGTAATGGTGGTCATATATCATATATAGAATTAGATAATTATCCTACAGGAAAACAAATAGAAAGTATAGTTAGTAAATCATTTACACATACTGATATGGATTATATGGGAATAAATTTCCATATTAGATATTGTAGAAATTGTCAAGAATATTTAAATGAAGATGAAGATGAATGCCCTGTTTGTGGTTCAACAAGTATTCAAGGTATATCTAGAATTACTGGTTATCTAGTATTAGATGATAGATTTGGTGAAGGTAAAAAGGCAGAAAGAGCTGACAGAGTATCTCACACTTCAGGTAATTTAGTTTATTATAGTATAAGTAAAGGTGGTAAAAATGAAAAATAAAACAACAATTACTGATGTTGATATTGGTAGATATAGTTTAAGGTTTAAAGAACCTTATGAAATAGAGTATGATTTTAATATAAAAGATGATATAGAAATTATTATTAGAGATGGTATATTTGGATATGTAGAATCAAACATATCATTAGAAGATGCTTTATTAAAATTCAAATATTGTGTAGTTAAAATGTGGAGAAAATATGTCGAAGAAGATAATGGTATCCACACAAGAAATATTTTAATTCAATTATTAGAACCTATTCAAATTTTAAAAGAGGAATATTCTCCTATTGAATTTATTGAATTATTGGGTTTAGATAATGATAGTAAACAGATGACAATTGATGTTTTAAATCAATTAAATGATAGTTTTAAACAATTTGGGTATCATATTGTATTAAAAATAGGGGTTGATGATTAATATGAAAATTCGATTGGCAGGTATTATTGAAAATAGTATAAATAATGGTGAAGGAATAAGAAAAGTAATATTTGCTCAAGGATGCAAACATCATTGCAAAGGATGTTTTAATCCATCTACACATGATTTCAATGGAGGTTACGAATGCGATACTGATAAAATAATTGAACGTATAAATAATGATTATATGATAGATGGTGTAACATTTAGTGGTGGAGATCCTTTTGAACAAGCAGAAGCTTTCGCTGAAATAGCAAAGAATATAAATCCAGAATTAAATATATGGTGTTATACTGGATACACATTACAAGAAATAATAGATAAAGCAAATGAAAAACCTGAATGGGTTGATTTATTGACTCATATAGATGTATTAGTAGATGGTAAATTTGAAGAAGATAAAAAAGATAGAAATTTAAAATTTAAGGGTTCAAGTAACCAAAATATAATCCAATTAAGATAAATAAAATGGAGGGTAAATGATAATGATAGAAAAAAATAATCATTATTATTTGTTAATTAAAAATGCTACAGGAAAAGACAAAATTAATTTACTAAATAAAGAGATAGAAAGATGTTATGAGATATTAACTCATATAATAAAAACATCAAAACTAAATACAGAAAAATCATCTGAACAACAAATTAAACAAGGAATACAAGAATTTTTAAATTATTTAGATGAATTAGAATATATAACGAATGAAGAGGAAAAGAGAAAATCTTTATTTAATGAAACTAAAGTCTATATTATTATGTTACAATTATTAGCAAATAACTTATAAATAAAATGCAGAGAATAAATTCTCTGCATTTTATCTATCTTATATGTAAAAGATAAATAAAATGATTATATATTATATAAATGATAATAATAAAAAAGGAGTGAGTTATAATGATAAAAAAGGATAACTTTTATGAAATGAATAAAAAATATTCAAGATTAGGTATAGAAGGTTTAACTTTCGATTCCATTATAGATTCATATGGTAATAGTCAACAAAAACAAATTCAAAAACCAAGATATGGTTTAGCAATATTAGTACATCAAAAAATAAGATGTCAAGCAGTATTATTACCAGGACTTAGAACTAAGATAAAAAGACATAATGGTGAAGACATGACTATGAGAACTTTAATAAATGTTAATTATAAAGGTAAATTAATAGCAGATCATATTCAAGTAAATTTATATGGAGCAAACACGTATGATGATAAGCAATGGGATATAGATGATACTGATTACACTAAGCGTATAGATATTGTAGGAATAGTATATGAATACAGCAAAGGAGACGACAAAAAATATTCAATAGCTTTAACAGAAAAACCTAGATTCCAAGATGATAAATTAATGATAAATCATGTTTTAAAATATGACGAACATCTAGATCCAATATTGTATAATAAAATATGTCGTCAAAAATTCGTTGACTGCTCTTTATCAACTAAAAAATTATTAATAAAAAGAATGAGAGACAGAATAAACGAATTAACAATGTATGAATTACCATATGATTTTTTATGGAATTATTTAATAAACCAATTCACATTAAATAGTTTAAGTATTTATATGGCAGAACAAAATATTGATTTATATTTAGATTATTTAACAACATTACAATGCGATTTATTGATAAATATAATGACTTATATATTAACTTTATTTGAATCTGATGTGT
>ULJH01037643.1_pt1 | contig 19601 bp, 20 predicted proteins | sample 1950781 | NCBI WGS metagenome assembly ULJH01 (sample SAMEA4835462, study PRJEB28245) | human gut metagenome | biome: gut microbiome; material: fecal sample | place: Denmark | collected 2008 | reverse complement strand
TGCTTCGAAAATCCCGGAGGCGATATTGATGTGGTCGTGCATGTGTACAACATCAACCCAGGGCACCGACTTCCTGACTGCTGCAGACCAGTGGAGGATTACTCCCGGTTTGTAAGTGCGTACAGAGACCGGATTACATCTGTCGGTGCGGAACAGGCAGCAAATGAGGCACTGGATTCCCTTCCGGACGGAGAGGTCAAGGACTACATTCTGTCACAGAAAGGTGAGGTGATCGATATGCTGCTGACCGAATACGATGAAGAGGAAACTCTGAAGGTTGTTACAGAAGACGCGAAGGCAGAAGGCGAAGCCATCGGCATGGCAAAGGGCGAGGCAATCGGTGTTGCAAAGGGCGAAGCAATCGGCGTTGCAAAGGGTGAGGCCATTGGCGTGGCAAAAGGCAGAACACTTGGCGAAGATCAGCTTGCTTCTCTGATCTCCGCGATGGTACAAAACGGCGCAGATCAGGAAGCCATTCTGAAGGCATCTACCGATCCTGCGTACCGGAAGGAAATGTATTCCAAATATCACATTGAATAACTTACTCAGCTCCGCAGATGAGAGAAGACGTGCGAGAGATATACAAGAATTGTGCAAGTATAAAGGTGTTGAAACAATATCAGGAGCGGTATGTGTGGATCATGTGCACTTAAGTGTTTCAATGCCGTCGAAGTTGAGCATATCAAACTTCATGGGATATCTTAAAGGGAAGAGCACATTGATGATTTATGAAAGGCACCCGAATCTGCAAAGCAAATGGGGCAAAGCGTTTTGGGCAAGAGGGTACTATGTGGAGACCATTGGTAATGTTACAGAATCTGCGATAAAGAAGTACATTGAAGAGCAGAGTGACGAATCAAGAGAAAGAGAATAGTACCACTTTGTAATGGACCAGTAACACGCTTGCAACATCCCGCCTTTTGGCGGAGGCAGTAATCGGCCCGTATCAGGGCCCGTTGTAAACCACCAGTTGAACTGGCGGTTGTGACTAAGTAATCGCCTCAAAATTGTTGGTTTCAAAACATAGCGGCAAAATCAGCCTCGCCAACCTCACCGCACAGCTCCCCACAGAGTGCCAGTGCATTCAGATATTCGTTTCGTCTGAGCGTCACTACAGATGCAGAATCTCTTCCCTTTGCGTGGCTGCTGTTTAACGCATGTAAAGGCTCAATCTGAGCACCGCGCGGTTCGAACAGCTCTTCAAATATATGGAAAAACTGCTCGTAGTTTTCTTTATCACTGTAAAAACGAAAGTCCGTCTGATCACCAAGGAAACGATAATGTCCACATTGTTCACAGATTTTGGCTGGTGGGCGATTATGATGGCACGGATGGTGGAAATGCGCTGGCGCTCATTACCGGAAGGCGTAGCACCGACCCTCCAATGGTAGTATCAAAGCTATCTGGCCGGCCGAAGCAGATGGTGTTTGCTATCGTGTTGGAGAAGGCCAGATACAAGGATTTTAAACGCTTACGGTAGAAGCAAAATATTTTCCAGGACTACTAAGTACTTTGTCAATGGCTACCGTTGCAGCACCTAACAGGATCAGATCGTTATCAGGTTCAGCAAATATCAGTTTCGGTGTTTTGTAGGCGTAGTGCTTGTGCATTTGAATAGAACGTTCAATGGCGTTCAACAGGGGATCGCCGCAACGGATCATGACATCGCTAATAACTACGATATCAGGTGCAAATAGAGGCAAAATTGATGCAATTCCGCAACCAAGATAAAAGCCCCAATCCATGATCGTATCGATTGCACAATCATCTCCGGCATTCATAGCATCTATCAATTCATATACAGTGAGAACATCTCGTCGTGAGAAAAGGATGCTTTCGGGATAATCGTTCAAACGCGTTTGGGCGTGGTGCACGAGAGAAGTAAAACTGCAATATGTTTGCAAACAGCCAGTACAACCGCTGGAACATTTATCTCCGTTTGCGTTGATTATAATGTGCCCGAATTCAAATGCATTGTCTAAAAAGTCAGAGAGTCTATGACCATTAATAATCAATCCTCCGCCGATACCTTCTCCAGCAAATATGTGCATTAGCTTTTGAGTAGGATTGCAGTTGGTTTGGAACCACCAATAAGCCAATGCGCCAGCAACGGCCTCTAGCTCCACAAATACGGGAATCTGTATTTGTGAGCGAAGACGACTTAACAGGGGATAGCTGTAACAGTGTTCTTCGTTGCGATGCTCTTGAGTATTTTGTGGTTCAAACAGTATATCTCCACTTTCATACAAAAGCGGGCCAAAAGATGCGACACCTACGGCTACAATGTTATCATGCCGACTATGAATCTCGTTTACCTTTTGGGCAATCAGAGACACGATCTCATCCATACGCTCAAAATAGAGAGAAGGAAATTGAATAGAGAACAGCTCTTCCTGAGAGTTGCCCTTAAAATCCATCAGATCAATCTTCAGGCGAGACCAATTCAATTTTATTGCAATTACAGAATATTTTCTGTAATTAAAGGAAAGAGAAATGGAACGCCTTCCTTTTGAACCATCAGAAAGCCCTGTTTCTACTACAAGCTCTTGTTCGATTAGTTGCTGTATGATTTTCGTGATGGAGGCTGGCTGAAGCCCTGTTGCGGCAGAAAGCTCGATGCGTGATACTCCTTCATGATGAATCAAGTAGCGGAGAATGTGCGATTTATTCTCATTTATCAGATCTGCAAGATTCTTGCCAGACTTCATGGTAACCACCACCCCCATATGACAAATAATTTATGTTGTAAAATATTTTACTCTGTATAATTATATTGGTTAAGTGAAAGTTTGTCAATTTCTATTTGAAAATCAGAATCTACCAATATAAACAAACGTTACTGTTCACACCCTATAAAAATCGAATAAACGAATGAAATCTGTCAAATCAGGCCGTAGCATAACCAGATTTCAAGTTAGACAGGTCTCTTTAAAGCCCGAAAAGTATTGAAAAATCAATATTTTTTCGGGCTTTTGCGTGCATTATATATGGTTATGTGATATAATATAAGCGTAACCACATAAGACAAATGGAGGTGACAACATGGCTATCATTAAACAGTATGACAAACGATCTGGTATCACTTATGTTTATGAATCCCATTCCTTCTGGGATCCGGATAAAAAAATGACACGGGCAAAACGGACGTTGATCGGCAGGCTTAATCCAGACACCGGCGAAGTTGTCCCTACCGATGGCCGGAACAGAAAGACCAAAGCAACGCCTGCTGAAGAACCTGCAGATTACGAGAAACTTTACAAAAAGCTTCTCCGTAAATCGAAAGCCCAGGAAGCCCTCATCGTATCACTGAAAAAACAGTTGGAAGAATTGAAAAAGTAAACCATGACGAACGCCGATTATAATACGCTCCAATGCCGCATAAAGGCCCTGCAGGGACAGGTAGACAGACTTATATCCGGGAAAGAGTATCAGAAACTCAGGGAGCAGCATTCCAAAGATGTCGCGTATTATTGTGGCGAGATTGACAGATTGAAAAAAGATCTGGAAGCCAGCCGAAAGGAAACGATCCGGGTCAGGGAAATCTGGTTTAAGGTTTTCAATGACCTTCTGAAGGAGAACGAAAAAAGTGAGGAACAGTTTGGCCGAAGACTCCGGGAAATGGAATCACGGGCACTGCAAGTGGAAAAAGAGCGGGACGACCTGAAGGACAGGCTTACAGAGCTACGAAGGGAATACTATAACAAAGCTTCCATCCTTGAGGACGAACAGGATAAAAACAGGAAGCTCCTCGCGCAGCTGAATCGCGACTTTGAGAATTCATCTATCCCTTCTTCCAAAGCAAGGAAGGCCGGAAAAATCCAGAACAGCCGTGAAAAGACAGGGCGTGCGCCCGGCGGGCAGCTGGGACACGAAGGACACCGAAGGAAGAAGCAGCCCCCGACCAGTACACAGATTCTTCCGCCTCCGCAGGAAGTCCTGGACGATCCTTCTTTCAGAAAAACCGGGCGGACGATATCCAAGCAGCAAATAGGATTAAAAGTCTTTCTTGAGGTAAAGGAGTATATGGTAGACATTTACTACAATCCAAAGACAAATGAGTATTCTCATTCCCCTTTCCCGGAAGGTCTTGTTAACGAAGTCAACTATGATGGAAGCATCAAGGCATTCCTGTATCTTCTGAACACGGAATGTAACGTTTCGATTGACAAGTGCAGAAAACTTCTGTCCGACCTGACAGGCGGACAGCTGAATATCTCAAAAGGGATGATTAACGGCCTTGCCGCTGAATTTGCGAAAAGGTCAGAAGAAGAACTCAGCAAGGCCTGCAGTGATTTTCTCCTTGCCCCGGTAATGCATGCCGACAACACGGTTGGCCGTGTTAACGGGGAAAATGTCTTTATCCATGTCTGTGCACTTCCGGACGGACGAGCGCTGTACTTCTTCAACAGGAAGAAGGGACACGAAGGTGTAAAATCCACCCTGTTAAAAGATTACCAGGGTATTATCGTACACGACCACAATACCACGTATTACAGTTACGGATCAAAGCACCAGGAATGCTGCGCCCATATCCTGAGGTATCTGAAAAACAGCATGGAGAATGAACCTGAGCGCAACTGGAATAAGGAAATGCATACACTTATCCAGGAAATGGTTCATTACCGGAACAGCCTTCTACCAGGAACTGACCCGGATGTGGAGAAGGTTGTCAGCCTGGAGAACAGATATGATGCAATCCTGTCCAAAGCACGGGAAGAGTACGAATACGACCCTCCGGGCGCATACTTCAAGGATGGCTATAATCGTTACCGGCGAATGGAAAAGTACAGGGACAATCATCTCCTCTTTCTCCATGATACGAGGGTGCCGGCAACAAACAACGAAGCCGAGCGGCATCTGAGAAACTACAAGCGAAAACAGGCGCAGGCCGTATCCTTTCGGAGTAGCGAGAGCGTAGAAGCCCTCTGTAAAGGTATGAGCTGCCTTGTTTTGATGCGCCAAAAAGACGGAGACAACCTGATGAAGCAGGTTGCTGAAGCATTTGGATCCCATTGACAGAGATCCTTGAAAAAGCCAACGGTGAAACTCATGATTCCTCGCAACATGAAATCTACATCGTTGGCCTTTTTATGTCTACGTGACGTGTGAACAGTAACAAACAAACCTTTTCTCTTTTATTCCTATACATACAGAAACGGAATTCCGTTCTCACTTCACGAAAAAGTGAACACTATGCCTGGGCCACATAACCTTTGCAACGTTTGTGTGGCCTGGGCATTTTATCGGCTGTTAAAGAGCGGATATTGGTTAAAAGTGAGACTGTCAATTTCTGTTCGAAAATTTGTTTGGTGCTTCTGTAAAAATATTGGCAAAAAAAAAAGAACCGTTGACAAATCTAACAAGGCACATTACATTATACTTAACATCGTTAAATATTACGAAGAGCGAAAAATGTACTGCAGCTATAACAAATGTCATGAGGTGCACGCATGACAGATTCAAACAAATTGTAAAAAAGGAGGCTTGATGTAAGAAACGAAATCATCTGGAAGCAAATGGAAACAAAGGCCGTATTTATAAAAATAACCAGGAGGAATTTTTAAATGAAGAAATTTTTAGCAATGGTATTGGCGATGGCAATGCCGGTGATGATGGTTGGTTGTACAAATACATCTACGGAGGAAGTGAATACAGAAGAAACGCATACCGAGGAAGCAAGTGCAGAGGAAACGCATACCGAAGAAGCAAATGCGGATAATACGTATGATATTGTGTTTATCCCCAAGGGTGTTGCTGATTTCTGGAGCATTGTAGCGGCAGGTTTTGAGCAGGCTGCAAAAGATGCCGGGATGAATTGCCGCGTTATCTATCCTACTAAAGAGGAAGCAGCTGCGCAGGTTGATCTTATGTATGATGTGATTAATTCTCAACCGGACGCTATTGTGCTTTCTCCGGTAAATGCAGATCCGCTGGTCGCACCTTGCCAGGCTGCAATGGAAGCAAATATTTCGGTAATTCTTGTGGACACGCTGATTGGCTCTGAGGATTATGTGAATGCATACATGACCAACAATGTTACTGCTGGTGCATTGGCTGCTGAGGAAATGGCCCGCCTCATGGATTATGAAGGAAAAGTGCATCTTTTTGCAGGTTCACCGGCCAGCACCGCCAACTCAGAGCGCTTAAAGGGTTTTGAAGATTATATTGCGGAGAATTGCCCGAACATTGAAGTGATCGGTACGCTTTATTCCGAGGCAGACACCAATCTGTGCACTACGCAGACGGTGGATGTTATGTCTTCCAATCCGGATTTAAAGGCTATTTATGCGGTAGATGAGATGCGTACCTCCGGATGTGGAACTGCGCTGATTCAGCAGGGAAAGAGCAATGACATCATCTTGGGAGGATTCGATGCCAACAACGACACTGTAGCGCTGATGGATGAGGGGGTTGTCAATTTTCTGGTCGTTCAGCAGCCATTCCGAATGGGTTATCTTGGCTTTGACGCAGCATTAGAAACATTAAAAGGAAATCAGCCGGAACATTCTGTTGTCGATACTGGCTGTACAGTCGTTTTGCGAGAGAACATGAACGAGGAAGAGATGCAGAAGCTTTTATTCCCGCTGAATTACATCGGAGAATAAGAAACAACACGCAGTGATTTTCTAGAAAGAGCCGGAGAATCTGTTGAATCGGGGATGATCCATTGAATATCAGAGAACTCCGGCTCTTTTTTGTAAGGGGGAAGACATGTCATGGCACCTATGCTTGAAATGAAGCAAATAACCAAGCGATTTCCTGGTGTAGTGGCGCTGAATAATTTTTCCATAGATGTTCGTGCTGGAGAGGTTCATGCACTGGTTGGGGAAAATGGCGCCGGAAAATCAACGCTGATGAAAATACTGTACGGGGTGCATCACCCCGATGAGGGGAGTATCTATCTCAATGGGTCCCGGATTGTGATCAAGAACGAGACAGATGCGCTTTCTAAAGGAATCGGAGTAGTATTTCAGGAACTGAACGTATGCCCGGATCTGGATGTAGCAAATAATATCTTCTTAGGATGCATCAAAAATTACCATGGCGTGGTGGATGATCGATGGACGTATCGAGAAACCAAACGCATTCTGAGGGAAACTGTAAAACTGGATGTGAATCCTGCCACACCCATGAAGTATTTATCCATTGCGGAACAGCAGATGGTTGAAATTGCAAAGGTGGTTTCAAAAGGCTGCAAAATCGTTGTTTTTGATGAACCCACATCTTCGTTAACAGAAAATGAAATTGTTCATCTGTTCAAAATTATTCATCAACTGAAACAACAAGGCGTTGGAATCATCTACATTTCGCATCGTCTGGAAGAGCTCGACCAAATTGCTGATCGCGTCACTGTAATGCGTGATGGACAGCATATCCGAACAATGGACTATAAGGATGCGGATACAGATACGATTGTCAGCCTGATGGTCGGCCGTGAAATCGCTGATGTTTATCCAATCTATCAACGGAAGATTGGCGATGTGATTTTTGAGGCAAACAATATTCGCTATGGTAACAGGCTACATGTGGATCATATAGATGTGCGCCGTGGAGAAATCTTAGGCGTCGCAGGTCTTGTGGGCGCAGGTCGAACGGAAACCATGCGTGCTATTTTTGGCGCGGATCCGGTAGACCATATGGAGATCACATTGGATGGCAGAGAATATCGGTTTCGGAATCCTGCTGAGGCAATTAATGCGGGGTTTATCTACATGACGGAAGATCGAAAACATGACGGTTTGGCGTTGGGACTGGATGTGGAAGCCAATATTACACTTGGTTCCCTTAAAAAATTCTCAAACGTTGGTGTAATGAAGGATAAACTGGCCGTTCAGAATGCTTCTGATTTCTGTCAAAAGCTGCACATCCGCACACCGGGTACGCAGCAGAAGGTGCGTTATTTGTCCGGAGGAAATCAGCAAAAGGTAATCCTGGCGCGTTGGCTTACACATGAGGCAAAGGTATTGGTGCTGGATGAACCTACACGAGGCATTGACGTAGGGGCGAAGTATGAAATTTATACGCTGATGAATATGCTGTCGGATTTGGGAATGGGCATTATTATGATTTCTTCGGATCTTCCGGAAATTATGGGAATGAGTGACCGCATAGCGGTGTTTCGTGGCGGCAATATCGCCACAGTAATGAACGTCAATGAGACAAACTCGGATGAGATTATGCGATATGCAACAGGTAATCTTTGATTTGGGTTTTGGGAGGATAAAAACATGAGGGAAAAATGGAAAAAAATCTCAAACGGGAAGGTCATGAATAGTCTGGGACCTATTGGGATTTTACTGGCAATTGTTGCAATATTGTTTGCAACTACACCAAGTTTTCGAAGCTCCAACAATATGACGCAGATTTTACTCAGCGCCTCCATCTATATGATGCTTTCGATGGGGATGACTTTCGCCATCATCATCGGTGGTGTCGATCTCTCCGTAGGATCCATCGTGGGGCTGGTTGGGGGTGTAATCAGTACCATGATGTTACGATGGGGATTGCCACTTGGAATTGCGTTGCTTTGTGGTGTTTTGACCGGCGCATTATGCGGCTGTATTAATGGCCTTCTGGTAACCCGGTTGGGACTGATTCCCTTCATCGCTACTCTGGGTGGGCAGTGGATCTATCGAGGCATTCTCAAACTGCTTAACGATGGCGCGACCGTCTCGCTGCGTGGTCATATAAGCCGGGATTCTATGAACGCAATGAGTTTTCTGGGCAATGGGAAAGTTCTGGGAATTCCTGTGCCAGTGTACTTTGTTGCTGTAGCAGCGGCGATTCTTACCTTTCTACTGAAGAAAACTACGTTCGGAAGAAGTGTGTATGCGGTGGGAAGTAATGTAGAAACGGCGCGTATGTCCGGAATTAATGTGCAAAAGATTAAACTGCTGGTGTTTACCCTCACGGGTGCAATGGCGGGCTTGGCTGGGATGATTATGATTACACGCATGACTTCTGCGCAGGTAAATTGTGGTGAAGGTTACGAATTTGAGGGTATTTTTGCGGCCGTTGTCGGTGGTGTCAGCATGGCTGGTGGTGAAGGAAGCGTACTGGGTGCGGTAGTGGGAGCCTTGATTGTTGCAGTACTGCGCAATGGTCTGAATCTTAATGGCGTCAATTCCTTTTGGCAACAGGTAATTCTGGGGGTGCTGATTGTTTTGGTGGTTTATGTGGATTCCCTCAGGACAAAGAAAAAATATGCAGATTAATATTGGGAATTAATGTGCATGGGATTATCACGCAAGAATAAGGAGAAAAAATCGATATGGAACTACAGGTGGCTTTTGACGTAATTGACAGAAAACAGGCACTTGAAATCGCAGGAGCTTTGGACGGAACTGTAGATATTATCGAAATGGGGACGCCTTTTTCCTTTGTGCATCCAATTTCCATTGTAAGGGAGTTTAAGGAAGCTGCACCGAATACGCGCATTTTATCAGATTTTAAAATTATGGACGGCGGTTATGGCATGGCAAAGATGGCCTATGATGCAGGTGCCGATGTGACCACTGTTTCAGCACGCACGTGGGACGATACCATCAGGCAGGCGATCGAATCTGCAAGAGATCATAATAAACAGATTTTGGTAGACATGATGGGGATGCCAGAAGCACTGATTGCAGAACGAGGTGCGGAGATTGATGCTATGAAGCCGGATTATATTTGCATTCATCGTGCAGTATCCGTTGCCTCCAGTTCCAGTCCGGAAAGGCCATTACAGTTGCTGCGCGGTAGCGTAAAACACGCAAAAATTGCCGTTGCAGGTGGTATCAATTTGGAAACATTGCCCCAGGTCGTGGCCAGTAAGCCGGATTTGGTTATTATTGGCAGCGCAATTGCCAATAGTCAGAATCCTGTAGCTGTCGCCAAAGAAATGCGCCGTATTATGGAGGGCTGAAATATGACAGCGAAACAAATAGCACAGGCGGAATTGGTGGCACTGAATCGTATAATTGACGAACTAAATGACGTTGATACAGAGGCTCTGGAGAAAGAGATTAGCAAGGCAAAGCGTATCTTTGTGGGCGGAGCAGGGCGTAGCTTGCTTTCTATGAAGGGATTTGCAATGCGCTTGATGCAAACAGGTCACGAGACCTATCTTGTTGGTGAAGTCTGTACACCCAGTGTGCAGGCAGGGGATCTCATAATTGTAGGATCGGGTTCTGGTGAAACTAAAGTGACACTGGATGTGGTAAGAAAAGCCAGGAGTCATGGCGCACGCGCAGTCGTGCTTACCATGCACGGAGAGTCTCCTATCGCACAAACTTGTGATCGCGTTATTGTGATTCCTGGCATCCCGGCTGTTTCCACAGAAGACGATGAGGCAGCTATATTTGTAAAGAAAAACCTGGTCGGAAATTTTTTTGAGGCCTCAGTTACACTTGTATTGGATGGGATCATCAGCGCGTTGATGGTTCAGAACGGTCAAACAGGAGAGGTAATCCGATATAATCATGCGAACTTAGAATAGTACGTTTTAAGTCATTATTTTCAAGTAGGAACTTTGATTATGGAAAAAGAGAAAATGTTGGATCTTGTTTCACTGGGCGATTTGATGATTGATTTTTCCTGTATGGGAAAAAGCAACGCGGGAAGACTGCTTTTTGAAAGGAATCCTGGCGGAGCTCCTATGAATGTTGCTGCACAGTTGTCTCGTTTGGGCGGAAAAGCTGGTGTGATCTGTTGTCTGGGGCGTGATGAGCACGGTGAGTATCTGTATGATCTTGCAAAAAATGAAATGGGCTTCGATATGACCAATGTGCAGTTTACGGAAAAAGATGGCACGCGTTTTCTGTTTGTTTATTTTGATCAGGACAAAGAACGGAGCTTTACAAACTATAAAGGGGCGCGCTCTGACTTGATGATCGAAGCCTCTAAAGTGGATCTCTCGCAAATTCGTCGATGTAAGGTATTTAACTATACTCCTCTCGCGTTTGAGTTTGACTATCCGATCGCCAAGGCAGCGGAATTGGCCTTGGAAGAGGCGAATTCCGCTGGTGTAATAACGGCATTTGACAGTAACTACCGCTTCCCCTTTAAAGATAAGAAGGTATACCATGCCGTTCAAAATGCTATTTACGGTGCACAGATTGTGAAATTGTCGTTGGATGATATGCGCTATTTCATGAAGGAAGAAAATGTATTTTCGGCATGCGAAAAATTACTGGCAGGTAATGCAAAGATAGTGGCATTTACCATGGGCGCCTTTGGAAGCTTGCTGTACACGCAAAAAGGGTGGAGCTATCGTCCGGCGTATCGTGTAAATGTGCTGGATACCACAGGCGCTGGCGATTCTTTTATGGGAGCATTGATTTATTTGCTCACACGCGAATCCGTTGATATAGAGAAATTAAGCACACAGGATCTGGAGAGAATGGGCGACTTTTGCAATGCGTGCGCAGCAGTATCGACCATGACTCGTGGCTCATTGCTTGCAATGCCGATATTATTACAGACTGAACATGTGATGGAAACAGCGCCTAGGATTGAAATGCAGCTTGAACAGGCACTATCGAATCTTAAAAATAAAGAAAAGTGAGGTATTTTATATGTATTCTATTCTCGTTGTTGGTGCAGGAAAAGAAGGAAAAGGTTTTATTGGCGAAACGTTCTCGACGGATGGCTGGAAGGTGTCCTTTCTGGATAAGGATCCGAAAGTAATTGATGCTTTGAAAACGGGAAGCTATACCGTAACAGCTCATCAGGAAAATGGAGATTTCAAACGGATTATTTCCGACTATGACGCATTTCTTACTGATGGTGCTTACTCGTGCATGGATGCTGTCGTGAATTGCGATGTGATTGCTTTGGCACTCTATCCCGAGGATATCCCCGATGCTGCTATTTATCTGGGGAAGGGACTCACATTCCGTGCACATGAAGACGGGAAGCATCTTACGATTATGTGCTGCACGAATAAAAATCACCTGATTCCTTCTATTGAGAAAGCATTCATAGAAGCTCTGGGTGATGAAAACGCTCGATTATGGTTCAGGGAGCATGTGGCACTGCGTGATGCCATCATTCGTCGTAGTGTCAATGCGGAAACAACCAGCGCCTTGGATCTGCATACCAGCGTGGCCAATACACTGCTTTTGCAGCAGCCGGTATTCGCAGACTTTGATAATGTGCACTGGGTTGAGCTTAGCGACCATATTGAACAGCTTAAAGACATTAAGCTATATACAATAAACGGACCGCATGCGACTTGTGCCTATGCTGGCTATCAAAAAGGCTTCAAGACTATCAATGAGGCCTCCGCTGATCCGGAAGTGGCAAAGTTAATGCGCGGTGTACTGGAAGAGGCAGTTCCCGGACTTAGCCGTGAATTCAATGTTCCGGAAAAGGAGATCTGGAACTTCTGTACGCTTAAACAGCCCAAAAACGATATTGTGGATTCCATCTACAGGGTAGCACTTGATCCGGTGCGTAAGCTTGGGCATTTTGACCGTCTTACCGGCAATGCGTTATTTTGCCTGAAGCATGGCATTGATCCCGTATGCTTGATTCAGTCGATGGCAAATGCATTTGCATATGATGAACCCCGTGATGGAAAGGCGATGGAAATTCAGCAGATGATTGCGAATATCGGTATCGAAAAGACCATTGCCCGAATCTGTGATTTAGCGGAGGAACATGAACTTGTGAATCGGGTTGCGCAGGCATATCGCAAAAATAAAGCGTAAGTACTTGGAGGTACAGATGATAGATATCGCTGCAGTAGGGGAAATTGTCATTGATTTTACACCGATATCCAATGCAAAAAATGGAAACTTGAGATATGAAGCCCAACCGGGAGGCGCTCCCAGCAATTTACTTGCGGAGGCCACCTTGCTGGGAGCCAGCACACAGCTAATAGGAGTTGTCGGAAATGATCCTCTGGGAGAATTTTTGTGTAAAATTGCGGAACGATATGGTTTTGGTGGAGCAGGATTAAAAAAAATAGATACCCGCCCTACTCCGTTTACACTGGTTTCCTTTGATGCTTCTGGTGATCGTTCTTTTTATTCCGTACAGACAGAATCGGCGCTGCATGCATTCGAGCCTGAAATGATAAACAAGGAAATCCTTCAGCAGGCACGTGCAATACATTTGGCGGGATCTCTTCTGGGAATGGAAAATGGCCGGCGGATATTTGATCAGGTAAAGTCATTTGCGATTGCTCAAGGTAAGCTAGTGAATTGTGATGTCAACTGGAGACCCGGCAGTTACCAACAGTCAGAAGCACGAAAGTACATTCTTCCACATTTACGTGGACTTGATCTCCTTAAAGTCTCCTTTGAAGAAATGAGGATGCTCACGGATGTAGACGACGTTGAAATAGGAAGTCAGGCATTGATGGATGAAGGTATCCGGTTGATCTGCATAACAATGGGAGAGGACGGCTGTTATTTCCGTTATAAAAATGGGGACGGCTATGTACCGGCATATCATGTGGAGGTGGTGGATACAAATGCAGCTGGCGATGTTTTTACAGCGGCAGTTTTGGTATCACTATTGAAGCAAAATTGTGATATCAGTCAGATAGACTTTTCAAAGATGCATGAAATCATGAGTATTGCCAATGCGGCCAGCGGGATTTGTGTCTCACGTAAGGGGGCAATTTATGCTGCACCTACATTAGAAGATGTCCAGTCTTTTCTGAGTAACGTTGGTGTATCTGATAAGACAATACATGGGACGATTGGAGGCGTGCAATGAATATTGGAATCTGGGGAACAGGCGTTATTGCTGGGAAAATGGCTGATACCATTGGAAGAATGAAAGATGTTACATTGTATGCATGTGCATCCAGATCGCAGGAACAGGCAAATTGGTTTGCTCGGAAATACAACTGTTCCAAAGCATATGGCTCTGCAGAGGAGATGCTCCAGGACAGAGAGGTTGACTTGGTTTACATTGCAACTCCGAATTTTGTACATTATGAAAACACAATTGCGTGTCTCAATCACGGTAAAGCAGTGTTATGTGAAAAACCGTTTGCTTTGAATTATGCTCAGGCGAAGGAGATGATTGATCTCGCGGCTGAAAAACATATTTTATTAGCAGATGCAATGTGGATGCGTTATCAGCCATTGGCGACCAAAGTAAAAGAACTGATAAATGCTGGTGTCATTGGAAAGCCCAGACTTCTTCTTGCAAACAAAGGTGAAGCGGATTTGGATCCAAAAGGCTTAGATCCTTTAACCGGAGGAAGCACACTTTTGAATATGGGAGTCTATGTAATTAACAACGCGTTCCTTGCTTTTGGCAGTAATGTGCGCAATGTATCCACCAGCAGAATTATGCTTGAGAGTGGTACAGACGGTGCAAATTCTGTTACATTAGAGTACTCGGATGGAAAGATTGCCGTGTTGACCAGTAGCTTGATTGCTCCAACGGGGAACAGCTGGTATGTATGTGGAGAAGATGGAATGTTGGAAATCAAGGGACTGAGCCGCTTACAGAGTATCACACAATACAATCGAAAACGTGAAAAAGTCTGTGAATATAAAGCGGAAGAGAATTACACGGGATATGAATATGAAGTACTTGCGTGCAAGAGAGCTTTGGTGAATGGTGATATTGAGTGTCCGGAGATGCCGCACAGTGAGACTTTGGCTGTTATTAAGTTACTGGATTCTATTCGTAAGACTTGGAAACTGACGCTTCCTTGTGAAAAAGCAACATAGCATGCAGTTCTCTTTGAAAGTACTTGATAAAACAGACTCATTCGCAGAAAGCATGCACAGAACCAGCAGATGGTCGACCGGCCACCTGCTGGTTCTGTGCTATGCTGCGCTTGATCTTTCTTTTCTCCAAATTTAAATGTGATAACATATATTCATGAGGCCGTGGCATGACGCGTCCTCTGAGGCATGAACACATACAATAAAAAGGAAAAGGTGCATTCTTACGATGTCACTTCGATCAGATGCGGATAAGATCGTTGAAGAAAGCCTGCGTGCGGTTTTGCCGGACCAGGCAGTGAAACGGGCGTTGAAAGATTATGCTGTTGGAGAAGGAAAGACCATCCTGATTGCAGTCGGGAAGGCGGCCTGGCAGATGGCAAATGCGGGCAGGAGTGTTCTGGGCGATACGTGTACCGGCATTGTGATTACGAAGTACGAGCACGTACGAGGAGAAATCCCCGGAATGGAATGCTATGAAGCGGGGCACCCTGTTCCGGATGAAAACGGAGTTGCTGCCACACGGAAGGCTATGGAGCTTGTGGCGGGTCTTACGAAGAAGGATCGGGTGGTGTTTCTTCTTTCAGGAGGAGGGAGCGCTCTGTTTGAAAAGCCGTTGGTCTCTCTGGAAGAGCTTCAGGATATCACCGGGCAGCTTCTTGCCTGTGGTGCAGACATTGTAGAGATCAATACCATTCGGAAGCGGCTGTCTGAGGTGAAAGGCGGCCGGTTTGCGAAGCTTTGTGCGCCTGCTCGTGTATACAGCATTATTTTATCGGATATTCTGGGGGATCCCATCGATATGATCGCATCGGGACCGACCTATCCGGATTCCTCCACCTGTGAGGAAGCGCAGAAAATCGCGGAAAAATATCACCTGAAACTTTCAGACAGGGCAGAAGAGCTGTTGAATAAGGAGACACCGAAGACACTGGAGAATTCGGAGGTGACTGTGACCGGCTCTGTCCGTGAGCTCTGCGCGGCTGCGGGGAAAGCGGCCGAAAAACTTGGATATGAGCCGGTTTTTCTGACCGACCAGCTTTCCTGTGAGGCAAGAGAAGCCGGACGCTTTCTTGCCTCCATCCTGAAATCGCATCAGAGAGAGGGCCGAAGACTCGCTTTTCTTGCGGGAGGAGAAACGGTAGTCCATCTGACCGGAAAGGGAAAAGGAGGACGTAATCAGGAGCTTGCCTTTGCTGCGGCAGCAGAGATTGACGGGATGGAGAATGCAGCGGTGTTTTCCTTCGGATCCGATGGGACCGACGGACCGACGGATGCCGCAGGAGGATATGTGGACGGAACGTCCATGCAAAGGATGCGGGAGCTTGGAATCGACGCGAATGCTGCGCTGCAGGAGAATGACACGTACCCCGCACTGAAAAAGATCGGAGGTCTTATTATGACCGGCCCGACCGGGACCAATGTCAATGATGTCGCGGTGGCACTGCTGGGATAATTGAAAATACCCTTTTGATTTTTTAAAAGAAATGCGTTATAAATAACAACATATGATCAACAGCGTGTAGCCATTGGCATAAATCCAGCCGATGACCGCATGCTGTTTTTTTGTTATGGAAAGGGAGGAAAAATATGGGAGAATCAAACACTCAGTTTTTAGGGGAAGCGCCGATTGGCAGCCTGATGCGCAAATATGCCGTCCCCTGCATTATCTCGCTTCTGGTGGGAGCGCTTTATAACATCGTCGACCAGATTTTTATTGCAAATGCCTCATATCTGGGGTCCTATGGCAATGCGGCGAATACGGTCGTGTTTCCTTTGACGGTTATAGCATTGGCAATTGCGGTCATGATCGGAGACGGGTGCTGCGCATTTGTCAGTCTGAGCCTTGGGAAGAAAGAGCCGGAAACAGCCAGAAAGAGTGTGGGAAATGCCATCATAATGGTCGTTGTCAGCAGTCTGATTCTGACGCTCCTGTATCTTATTTTTATGAATCAGATTCTGTCCATGTTCGGAGGAACGGTCAACGCAGAAACGTTTCGGCATTCCAGAGAGTACTTTTTCTACATTACGTTGGGCATTCCCTTCTATATGTTCGGACAGGCACTGAATCCGATTATCCGTTCCGACGGAAGCCCGAGGTTTGCCATGGCCTCCACGCTGGCGGGAGCAATCCTGAATATTATTCTGGATCCGATCTTTATTTTTGTATTCCAATGGGGCATGATGGGAGCCGCATTGGCGACGGTGATCGGACAGATTGTAACAGCTGTTCTTGCGGTCTGGTACATTGTGCACATGAAGCAGGTAAAGCCTTTCAGGACAGACTTCCGGCTGAGCGGCAGCATCTGCAGAAGGACGCTTCTTCTTGGAATTACAAGCTTCCTGTCGCAGATTTCGCTGGTTGCTGCCATGGCAGCCATCAACAATATGATCCGCAAGTATGGGGCCCTGGACGAGATATTTGGTCAGGAGCAGTACGCACAGATTCCTATGGCCGTCGTTGGCATTGTCATGAAGTTCTTCCAGATTGTGATTTCCATCGTGGTCGGTATGGCAGCAGGATGTATTCCGGTTGTCGGATTTAACATGGGAGCCGGAAAGAGAGACCGTGTTCGCAGCCTGTTTATAAGGCTTCTGCTGTCAGAAGCCATTGTCGGTGCCGTTGCACTCTTCATTGTAGAGGTGTTTCCGAAGCAGCTGATCGGTATTTTCGGTGCAGCAAATGAAAGCACCTATACCTATTACACGGAATTCGCACTGAGGGCGTTCCGAATCTACCTTTGCATGATGGTGCTCGCCTGCGTGAACAAGGCATGCTTTATTTTCCTTCAGGCAATGGGAAAAGCTGTGGAGTCGACGATGCTCTCCATGGTACGTGAGATTGTGTTCGGCGTTGGTTTTGCATTGCTGCTGCCTCTTTTCTTCGGCCTGGACGGTGTCCTGTATTCCATGCCGCTGTCGGATGTGCTGACCTTTGTTATTGCCGTGATTCTTATCATGAAGACATACCGTGAGCTTACAAAGAGTATATAATGGGCCTGTAAAGGGAGGACGAATCTCATGAAGGAAAATCGAAAGCTTTTGACCCGTTTCCGTTTATTCTTTTGAATCTGGTGTTGTCCTGCGTGGCGGCGATTCAGGCACCGCTCATCATGATGAGTCAGAACCGTCAGGAGGAAAAGGACCGCCGCCGCGCGGAAAATGATTACAAGGTCAATCTCAAAACCGAGATCATGATCGAGGATCTTTATGATAAGGTCAACGCCATCCTTGCGAAGCAGTCTGCATTGGAGAAGAAACTTCAGGAGAAGGAAATGAAGGAGAAATCAGAGGACGGAAAAGGCTGATTCCGCTGAAAAGAGCTTCTGCGTGTAAAATATAGTTGACATAATGCGTGGCCAGGCATATACTGAAAATGTAAGATATAGTTTACATTATATCGGAAGGAGATTTACACATATGAAAGACATCATCTCGTTTGCAGGAGCCTTTATCGCCATTCAGATATTTAAGATCATCATGTTTAAGAAAGATAAGGACTACAGTGGCTATGATGAACGACAGGAGCTGATTCGGGGCAGGGCATTTCGTCATGGCTTTTTGACCTTGGCCTTTCTTCTTGCAGCGGCAGTGCTATGGGAAGAGTGTGTGGGCACGCTGCCGATCGAATTTTCACTTCTGATGATGGCCTGTCTCATGGTGGGATGCCTGGTGGTCATTCTTTACGATATCTGGAAGGATGCGTACTGGGGGATCCGCCAGACGTCCGGATCGAACATCGCCGTAGGTCTCATGGTGAGCGTGATGGCGATGCAGTATATGGGCCTCAGGGAACAGATAAAAAACGGTGATGTGATCGTGCATGGTGTACTCACCTGGGATGGCGGGATATATCTGCTGATCCTGGTGTTCTTCGCACTCATCCTTGCGAACCTGCTTGTGAAATCCTGGATGGATAAAAGAGGAGGCTCGTCGGAATGAAGAACCTTAAGATGAAATCGGCGCGTGCAGCGCTGGATCTGTCCCAGCAGCAGCTGGCAGACCTGGTCGGCGTATCGCGGCAGACCATCAACGCCATCGAAAAAGGTGATTATAATCCGACGATCCGACTTTGCATCGCGATCTGCAAAGTGCTGAATCGCACGCTGGATGAACTGTTCTGGGAAGAGACATGATCAGAGAGCAAAGGGTTTTGTATGATGGAGAAAATCGGATTTCAGATACATGAAAAAGAGATCACGCTTTATCCGGCACAGGGGGTGAATCGACCGCTTATCATTTGGAATACGGTGATGGGAGATGGAGAATCGATCTTTCATGCGCTTCGCGATCTGAAGGCACCAGACTGTAATCTGCTTGTGGTTGGAAAACTTCAGTGGTATCACGATATGACGCCGTGGAGCTGTCCGCCGCTGTCGAAGAACGATCCGCCAGCTACGGGAGGAGCAGACGAATATCTGAAGGTGCTGACGACAGAAATGATTCCGGCAGCGAACGATCGAATCCAAGGGACACCGGTGTATGTCGGCATTGCCGGGTATTCTCTGGCAGGGCTTTTTGCGCTCTATGCGATGTACCGCTGTGATATCTTTGAACGGGTTGCCAGCATATCCGGATCGCTGTGGTTTCCGAAGTTCAGGGAATATGTGCTTGAACATGAGTTGATGCGGAAGCCTGAGAAACTATATATTTCGTTGGGAGATGCAGAGGCAAGGACGAAGCATGCGATTCTGAAGAACGTACAGACAAATACTGAAGCCATCCTTCAGCATTATAAAGCTGTGGGGGTGGATGTAAGCTGGGCGCTAAATCCCGGAAATCACTTCAAGGACGCGGCTCTTCGGAGCGCAAAGGGAATAAGGGATCTCCTTATATAGCAGAAAGAGGATTCTATGATAAAGCTTTTGGGAAAAGTATTTGGGACCGGAAAAGTGAAGATTTATGAGAAGCGCGGAGCCAGAAAGG
>ULJH01045535.1_pt1 | contig 19631 bp, 14 predicted proteins | sample 1950781 | NCBI WGS metagenome assembly ULJH01 (sample SAMEA4835462, study PRJEB28245) | human gut metagenome | biome: gut microbiome; material: fecal sample | place: Denmark | collected 2008 | reverse complement strand
AGCGTCGTTTTGCCGCGGAGGGCGTCATCCTGATCCGGCACCTGCCCGCGAACCATCTGCCGCACCTGCGTGGGCGTGAAGCTCTGGTAGGTCTGGGAGGTGAGCGCATATTCGTAGCCGTCGAGATAGAACGACACGATGCCGACGTAATTGCTCGTGAAGTCCTTCGTCCAGCTGTTGATGCGCTGCTGCTGGGAGATTTCGTCATCCAGCTTGCGGGAGAAGCGCTGGTCATCCGCATAGGTGGTCTTAATCTGCTCCTGCCGCGTCTTGATGGAGGCTTTCAGCAGCGTCTCCTGATTGTCAAGCGACCCCGTGTTGCTCCAAATCATCTCGCGCAGCTCGCGCAAATGCCCCGTCACTTCGCTCATCAGGCGATCCATGCGCGCGTCGCTGATGGCGCTGGTGATAAGGTCTTTCTGATAATCGCGGATTTCCTCCTGATAGCTTTGCAGCGTCGTCACCTCGCGCGTGGAAAAGCCTGCCGAGTAAACCTGACAGATGCGCGTTTCCTGCGCGACTTCGCTTCCCTCCTCCGCAATGTAGGTGATGGAGGTCACGCCGTCGGCGGTGTAGGGCGCTTCGTTGCGGGCAATCAGCGCGTCGCCGGTGTGGGTGGCGTTGATGCTCGCCAGCTCAATCGCGCCGTAGCGCGCCGCCTGCGGGGCAAACTGCTCGTAGCAGAACCACGCGGTCAGGCCGATGACGGCGAGCATAATCATCACCATCAAGGGGGTGATATGCAGCCGCGGGCGCACCTTGCCGGGCTCTTTGCCCGCTTCGGTAAAACCGCCGGGGGTCTGCTCCGCGGGCTGCGGCAGCGGATTGCCGTTCACGTCATACACTGCCGGAATGCCGTACACCAGCTGCCCCTGCTCGTTGAAGCCCATGGTGTCCCAAATCGGGCGGCCCTGCTCATCCTGCCCGCAGATGCCGCTGAACACCGGCTGCTTGTAAGCATCATAGCCCTGAAACACGCCGAAAATCGGATTCCCGACCGCATCACTGCCGACGTACTCCCCATAAATCGGATTTCCGGCATCGTCGTTGCCCATGTACACGCGCTGATTCTGGTCGTTCATGATGCTTGCATTTTCCTTTCCTCTATCACCAATGGCGCGGGATTACTGCACTGCCGCCGTCATTTTCTCCCGCAGCCGCGTCAGCAGGCGCCGTTCCATCCGGCTGACCTGCATCTGGCTCACGCCGAGGGCGCGCGCCGTCTCCCGCTGTCCCAATCGTTCCTCAAACCGCTTTTGCAGCAGCAGCTTTTCCGTCGGCGTCACCTGCCCGTACACCCAGTTCAGCCACTGCGCCTGTTCCACCTGCTCATAGCCTTCATCCAGCCGCCCCAGAAACGTCTCCAGCCGCGGCGCTTCCGCGTCGTCCGACATTTCCGCGTCCAGCGACACGGTCTGTGCCGAGCGGCGCGCGTCCAGCAGCGTCAGCAGTTCTTCCGGCGGCAGTTCCATTGCCTCCGCCAGCTCGCGCATGGACGGTTCACGCTGCAATTTGCGCGTCAGCTCGTCGCTCACGCGGCGCAGCTTCGTCAACTGCTCGCGAAGGGAGCGTGTCAGGCGAATCGTGCTGCCCCGGTCGCGCAGGTAATTGCGGACGCTGCCCGCAATCGTCGGCAGCGCAAAGGTGGAGAATTGCAGACCGCGTTCGGGGTCGAAGCGCTCAATTGCCTGCATGAGCGCCATTGCCGCCACCTGTTCGAGGTCGTCCTTCTCCACGCCCTGCCCCTGAAATTTCCGTGCTACCGCCTGACTCAGCGGCAGATTCTCCTCCACCAGCCGCGCCATCACCGCATGGTCGCGGCTTCGGGCATACTCCCGGAAAAGGTCGTCCGCTTCCGGGCGTGTCATTGCTTTTTCAGCGGCGCAGTCGCCTTGTGCAGCAGCAGCGTAATGCACTGCACGCAGTCGCCGCAGCGGGTCATCTCCACGTCGCTGGCGAGGGTCTGCAAAACGGCGCGGGTGATCTCCGTTTCGTCCTCGCAGGGGCATTTTTTCTCACCATAGCACGCGGAAATCGCCACTTTCAAGTAGTCGCCCTCATCATAGACGGCGACTTCCAGATGGTCAACCGTTCTTCCTTGATGCAGCAGGCAGTCGCACATTTCGTCCGCCGCCATGCGCAGGTCATCGAGGGTATCCGCGTCCAAATCCTTCAAAATCGCCACACCGCCCAGCGCGGTGCGAATCGCCAGCGCATACTGCCTGTCTCCCGGCACGCGCAGCAGAACTTCCGGCTCTGACACTTGCACACCTCCCGATTTTTTCCATCACGTCAGGGCATACTGATGCCTTTCCGCGATTCTCTTATCATAACACAAAAAGGTGCCTTTTTGCAAGCAAAAGACACCCTTTCGCGCCGTTTCCGGCGGGTTTTCATCAAATTTTCATTTTCGGGATGCGGATTTATACGATTTTCAAACGAGAATGCGCCGGAATCAACAAGGCGCAGGCGAATGCAGGAAATCGTATCACTTCACGAAGGCGTTGTAAATCGCCTGAATCGTGCTTTCATAGTCCGCGTCGTTCACGCCGACGATAATCGACAGCTCGCTCGACCCCTGATCAATCATGCGGACGTTGATGCCCGCCTTGCTCATCGCCGCGAACAGGCGCGCCGCCGTGCCGCAGTTGTGCACCATGCCGCGGCCGACCGTCGCGATAATCGACATGTTGTCGTAGACCGTGATGGTGTCCGGGTTCGTCTCATGCACGATGCGGGAGAGGATGATATCGCGCTTGGGGGCAAACACTTCGCCCGACACCACGACGCACAGCGTATCAATGCCCGTAGGCAGGTGCTCAAAGGACACGCCGTTCTCCTCAAACGCCTGCAAAACCTTGCGCCCGAAGCCCAGCTCGCTGTTCATCATCGCCTTCTCAATGCTGATGACCGAGAAGCCCTTGCGCCCCGCAATGCCGGTGATAGTGGGGTGCAAATCATCATGCGGCGCGTTCAGGCTGATAATCGTGCCCGGATGCGACGGGTCGTTGGTGTTGCGGATGTTGGTGGGAATACCCGCCTTGTGCACGGGGAACATGGCGTCCTCATGCAGGACGGACGCGCCCATATAGGACAATTCGCGCAGCTCCTTGTAAGTGATGGAGCTGATTTCGCGCGGATGCGGCACAATGCGCGGGTCAGCCATCAGGAAACCCGACACGTCCGTCCAGTTTTCGTACACGCTGGCTTCGACCGCGCGGGCGACAATCGCGCCCGTGATATCCGATCCGCCGCGCGAGAACGTCTTAATTGTGCCGTCCGGATAGCTGCCATAGAAGCCCGGCACGACCGTCGGCACGCCGTCGGACAGCTTCTCCGCCATCAGCGTGTTCGTCGTCTCCGCGTCAAACGCGCCGTCCGCCGTGAACTTGACCGCTTCCGCCGCGTCCATGAACCGCCAGCCCATGAAGTCCGCCAGCAGCAAGCCGTTCAGGTACTCGCCGCGGGAGGCACAGTAATCCGCGTTCGCCCCCGCGTCAATCTTTTCGTTCACCTCGTCCAGCGCCGCGCCCAAATCCACATGCAGACCGAGTTCCTCCGCAATGTCCATGTAGCGCGCGGCGATCAGGTCAAACGTATCCTGATAGTCCTCGCCCGCCGACTTCTGCTTGTGGCAGCGGTAGAGCAGGTCTGTCACCTTGTCGTCGTCCTTGAAGCGGCGGCCCGGCGCAGAGGGAATCACATACTGCCGCGCTTCGTCCAGCAGCAGAATGTCCTTTACTTTGCGGAACTGTCCGGCATCCGCCAGTGAGCTGCCGCCAAACTTCGTTACAATCTTTTTCATGCGCCCAATCCTCCAAGGCATCATCCCGCTTCTTTGCGGCATGACATCCGAATATTTTTTGCGATGCGCCTTTCATCATACCGTTTTCCAGCGCGATTGTCAACAATTCCGCCGCAAAAATACAGATTCCGAACGAAAAAGGGGGCGATACGCCTGATTTTTCCCTGTCACGCGTCGGCAAAGCGCGACAGAATCAGCACGTCGCGGTACGCGCCGTCGCGCCACAGCTCCTTTTCCAGCCGCCCCTCCTCACGGAAGCCGCAGGACAGGTAGCACCGCTCAGCCGCTTCGTTGAACGCGAACACCGACACGCGCAGCTTGTGCAGGTTCATCTCCCGGAAGCAGAAGTCGCACAGCAGTTCCATCGCTTCCTTGCCGTATCCCTTGCCGCGGTATGGCTTGCCAATCATGATGGCGAGCTTTGCCATGCGGTTCTTCCAGTCCACGCGGATGATGCCGCAGCGCCCCGCAAGCTCGTCGCCATCGACCGTCTCCACGGCGAACTGGTACTCCCCGCGCGTGTAGCTGGACTGCTGGGACAGCCACTGCTGTTCATCCGCGTAGGACGACGGGAACGGGATGCCGCTCATCATCCCGCGCAAGGTTTCCGGGTCGTTGACGAACTCGTGGTTTGCCGCCGCGTCCGTGCCTTCAAACGCACGCAGGCGGATTCGCTTGCCCTCTATCATGCCTGTTCCTCCCGCTTCGCCCACTCGTCGCGCAGCACTGCCATGGACACAACGTCATGGAACTTGCCGTTCTTCCACGTTTTCTGACGCGCCACGCCTTCCTCGATGAAGCCCGCTTTCAAGTAGCAGAGCCTTGCGCGGCTGTTTTCCGCGAACACGGTCAATTCCACGCGCCGCAGCCCCAGCGTATCGAACGCATAGCGCAGCAGCAGCGAAAGCGCCTCGCGCCCGATGCCCTTGCCGCGGTGCTCCTCCTTCGCCAGCACGACGCCGACTTCCGCCGTGCCGTCGCGGCGGCTGATGCGCTCCAGCGAAATCTGCCCCCAGTATTCCTCGGTCACGGGGTCAGCCATGACGAACATCATGCGCTCACTGCCGCCGGAAAGCGCGTAATTCAGAAAATCCTCTCCGTTTTTCTCGGTATACGGCTGGTCGAAAATTTCGGTCAGGTAGCGGGTGGCTTCGGTGTCGTTTGTCCACGACAGAATGCCGGGGAGGTCGCTGCGGCGATACGGGCGCAGCAGGACGTTTTTTCCTCGCAGGATAGGCATTGTGTGGGTGGCTCCTTTCGTTGTTCGTGAAAGCACTGGGAAATCGGTGTTTTTTTTCGGGGTGAATTGCGTTGACTTTTCTTTCAAGCTGGACATATTAGCGGCTTCCAGAGGGCAATCGCAGACTTCGTCTGTTTCCATGCTCTTCGGTCGCGCCCATTTGGCGCGACACAGCGCAGGTGTTGGAGGGAGCAGCTTGGGGGCGCTTCTGAGGAAGCGCAAAGTTACTGGCAGGGACGCTTCGCTGCCTGCACCTTGCTTGAGCTTTCTCTTTGAATTGGTTGTCCGAGAAACAGTTGGGGCGTTGCCCCAAACCCCACAAGGGACGCTGTCCCTTGACCCTGCAAGGGGCAGACGAAAAGGGACGAAGTCCCCCCTTGACCCCTTCGCGCGATTGAGTTGAGCGCACTTTCATACTGCTTCCGCGTGTTGCTTTTTCTTTTTTACTCTTCTATGGGTGTGCCGAACACATCCACCTTCGGCAGCATCGTCGCCACCTGCCGCAGTCGGTCGCTCAGCGTCGTATACCGCTTCATGATGTGGTCATTCTCCACCATCTGCCGGATAATCTCTTCCCTGCCGACCAGCACCACCAGCTTTCTCGCGCGGGTCAAAGCCGTGTAGAACAGATTCCTTGTCAGCAGCATCATCGGGCCGTATACCACCGGCAGAATCACCACCGGGAACTCGCTGCCCTGACTTTTGTGCACGGACAGGCAGTACGCTAAATCGAGGTCTTCCAGCTGCTGACCCGTGTATTCCGCGTCCTTTTCGTCGTCGAAGCGGACGGTCAGCGCGTGATTCTCCGTATCCACCGCCGTCACGAAGCCCACGTCGCCGTTGAAAACGCCCTTGCCGTCCTCCCAGCCCAGATTCACGCGCCTGCGCCATTCCATGTCGTAATCGTTGCGCGTCTGCATCACCTTATCGCCAACGCGGAAGATGGTTTCCCCGTAAGTGATGCTCGGCTTGCCGGGCGCAGGCGGATTGAGTGCCTCCTGCAAACGAATATTCAGCGCCTGTACGCCGCATTCGCCCTTTTTCATCGGCGCGAGCACCTGAATTTCACGCACGGAGCGGCTGCGCCAATCGTCGCCGAACTTCAGGAACCTCGGCAGACGCTGCGTCGTCAGGGCGACGATGGTGTCCGCCGCCTGCTGCAAGCTCATCTGCCGCTCGAAGAAGAAGTCGGTGTTCTTCTCGTTCAGCAGCGGCATCTTTCCCTCGTTGATGCGGTGCGCGTTGGTGACGATGCGGCTCGTTTCGGACTGGCGGAAGATGTCGGTCAGGTGAATCGACGGAATCACGCCGCTTTGCAGGATGTCGCCCAGTACGTTGCCCGCGCCGACGGACGGCAGCTGATCGGCGTCGCCGACGAGAATCAGGCGTGTACCCGGCGCAACCGCGCGCAGGAAGGAGCGCATGAGCATCATATCCACCATGGACGTTTCGTCGGCAATGATGCAGTCGCCCTCAATGGGCGTATCCTGATTGCGGCCGAACTGCCCCTCTTCGCCGCCATACTCCAGCAGGCGGTGGATGGTTTTCGCCTCATGCCCGGTGGTTTCGGTCATGCGCTTGGCGGCGCGGCCCGTCGGTGCGCACAGCACCACCTCCCCGAACTCGGACAGGAGGGAAATAATGCACTTGATGATAGTCGTTTTGCCCGTGCCGGGGCCGCCGGTAATCACCAGCAGGCCGCGCCGGAGCGCCATCAAAATGGCTTCCCTTTGGCGCTGGCTGAACTCGATATGATGCCGTGCTTCAAACGCGTCGATGCTGTCCTCGGCATCTGTGGCGCACGACGGCACAGTGGATGCCATCAATTCGCACAGGCGCGTCGCCACCTCGCGTTCGGCGCTGTCGTACGCGGGCAGGTACACATGCTCATCGCCGTCGTCGCCGGAAATCACCAGTTCACGCAGCAGCTGCATCGTTTTCAGCTGATGCGCCACCATCTCCCGCGAAACCCGCAAAAGCGCCGTGCACCGGTTCAGCAGCTCATCCATCGGCAGATAGACATGCCCCATGCTCACTGCCTGATCGCGCAGGACGTACTTGAGCGCAGCGCTGATTCGCCCGTCGCTGTCCGGTGGGATGCCGATGGCCGTGCCGATAGCGTCCGCCGTTTTGAAGCCCACGCCGTCAATATCGTCGCACAGCTGATACGGATTTGCCCGGATGACCGCCTGCGTCCGCTCGCCGTACACTTTGCTGATTTTCAGCGCCAGCGACGCGCTCACGCCGTACGTCTGCAAAAAAACCATTGCCGCGCGCGTGCTCTGCTGCTGCTGATAGTCCTCAATAATCTGCTTCCATCGTTTTTTGCCCATGTTGGGCACTTCCTGCAATCGTTCGGGGTGCTCATCGAGGATTTTCAGCGTATCTTCGCCAAAGCAGTTGACAATATCGCGCGCGGTTTTTGCGCCAACCCCGTGGATGATGCCGCTGGAGAGGTACTTCAGGATGCCTTGCAGGGTCGTCGGGCGCTGCAGCTCCACCTTCTGGCACTTGAACTGCCGCCCGTACTGCGGATGCTCCATCCACTCGCCGGAGAAGATGCCCATTTCGCCGCCGGACAGCATCGGCAGTGTACCGACGACCGTCACGGTTCTCAGCCCTATTTTCTGCTCCGGCTTCACCGTCACGACGGAATACCCGTTTTCGGCATTGCGGTATACCGTCCCCTCCACCGTTGCTTCGAGCTGATCCATCTCAGCATCCCCCTTAACACTTTCTCAAAAATCAGTATATCACCATTTGCGGAAAAATGGAATGCCCTGAGGAAGGCATTTTTCCGCCTTTGCGGAGGACTTTGTGTGGCTGGCGGAATTGGCTACTTCTCCGCAACTGGTCATACTTGCAAGTTCCAGAGGGCAATGAGAACAGACGAAGTCTGCGGTCGCCCTCTGGACTCCTTCGCGCTCCCCTCCGGATGCGGCTTGGATTTTGGCGAAATTTTTTAGCTGCTGTGCTTTTTGGTATTCTGTACGCGGCTTTATTCCGCATTCCGCATTCCGATTTCCGCATTTCTAATTGCTTTTTTACCTTATTAGTGTTAAAATAAAACCCGGTTTCACTTTCCACCCCGAAAAGGAGTTATCACCATGAATGTATGCATCGACGTTCAGGACGTTTCCTTCACCTATGAGGATGCCCCTGAACCCGCTCTCCACCATGTCTCCCTGCAAGTCCACGAAGGCGAATTTCTCGCCGTCCTCGGCCATAACGGCTCCGGTAAATCCACCCTCGCAAAGCTCCTCAATGCCCTCTATCTGCCCACAGAAGGGCATATCACCGTCTGCGGCATGGATACCCAAAGCGACGAGGAGCTCTGGGAAATCCGCCAGAAGGCAGGGATGATTTTCCAGAATCCCGATAATCAGCTTGTCGCGACCGTCGTCCGGGAGGATGTCGCGTTTGGACTGGAGAACCTTGGCGTCCCCCGCGAAGAGATGATTCCGCGCATCGACGCGGCGCTTCAAGCGGTTGGCATGAGCCAGTTCGCCGAAGCCGCGCCGCATATGCTCTCCGGCGGACAGAAGCAGCGCATCGCCATCGCGGGCATTCTGGCCATGCAGCCGTCCGTCATTATCGCGGATGAATCCACCGCCATGCTCGACCCGTCCGGGCGGCGGGAGGTGCTGTCCACCATCCGCCGTCTCAACCGCGAAAAGGGCATCACCGTCGTGTGGATTACCCACTTCATGGAAGAAGCGGCGCAGGCAGACCGCATCATCGTGATGAATCAGGGCGAGGTAGCGCTGTCCGGCACGCCGCGCGAAGTGTTCCCGCAGGTGGATGCCCTGCGCGAATTGCACCTTGACGTGCCGCACATGACCGCATTGGCGGATTCGCTCCGCCGGGACGGGATGCCCCTGCTGGGGAACATCCTGACCGTTGACGAAATGACCAAGGAGGTGCTGACGCTGCTATGTCCCTCGAAGTAAAGCACTTGACCCACACATACAGCGCCGGCAGCGCTTTTCAGGCAACCGCCGTGCATGACGTGTCGCTGACGATTGAGGACGGCGAATTTGTGTGCATCGTCGGGCACACGGGCAGCGGCAAATCGACGCTGGTGCAGCATTTGAACGGACTGCTCAAGCCCACCAGCGGGCAGGTGCTTGTCGACGGCGAGGACATGAACGGCGAGAACGTTGACCGCCGCCGCATCCGGCAGAAAGTCGGGCTGGTGTTCCAGTACCCGGAATATCAGCTGTTTGAAGAGACGATTGCCAAGGACATTGCGTTCGGCCCGAAGAACCAAGGGCTGTCGGAGGAAGAAATCGACCAGCGTGTGCGCCGCGCCATGGCGCATGTGCATTTGGACTACGACAAGTACGCTGAGCGCAGCCCGTTCGACCTCTCCGGCGGACAGATGCGCCGCGTGGCAATTGCGGGCGTGCTGGCGATGGAGCCGAAGGTGCTGATTCTGGACGAACCCGCTGCCGGGCTTGACCCGCGCGGCCGTGAGCGCATTCTGGGGATGCTGCAGGAATTGCACCGCGAGGGCGGCGTGACCATCGTCATGGTCAGCCACAGCATGGATGACTGCGCCCGGCTGGCGACGCGCATGATTGTGATGAGCAAAGGCGAACTGGTGCTGACTGACACGCCGCGCAATGTCTTCCGCCAAGCTGACCTGATGCGCTCCATCGGGCTGGGTGTACCGGAAGCGGCGGAATTGTGCGGTCGCCTGCGCGCCGCTGGGCTTCAACTGTCCGACGACCTGTTCACACAGGAGGAGCTGCACGACCATCTGCTTCGTTTGTGGAAAGAAAAGCAGGAAAAGGAGGCGGCGAAATGAATCTGAACATCACCATGGGGCAGTATTACCCCGTTGACAGCTTCGTCCACCGCCTTGACCCGCGCACAAAAATTCTTCTAACCATCCTGATGATTGTCGCGGTGTTCATGGTGCATTCGCTCGTCGGGTACGCGCTGGTGCTGGCGTTCCTCTACTGGGCGGCGAAATGCTCGAATGTCCCCTTCAAGATGCTGATGAAGGGCATCAAGCCCCTGCGCATCATCCTGATTCTGACGTTCGTGCTGAACCTGTTCTTCTCCAATGGCACGACCCCGCTCATCGACTGGTGGATTATCCACATCACCCGCGAAGGGCTGACGCAGGCGGTGCATTACTCTCTGCGCCTTGTCTTCCTCGTCCTCGGCACGTCGCTGATGACGCTGACGACCTCCCCCATCGCGCTCTCCGACGGCATTGAGCTGCTTTTATCGCCGCTCAAGCGCTTCCACTTTCCCGCGCACGAGCTGGCGATGATGATGTCCATTGCGCTCCGCTTCATCCCCACGCTGATGGAGGAAGCGGACAAGATTATGAAGGCGCAGATGGCGCGCGGTGCGGATTTTGAGACGGGCAACCTCTTCGCCCGTGCGAAGGCTATGATTCCCTTGCTGGTGCCGCTGTTCGTCAGCGCGTTCCGCCGCGCGGGTGAATTGGCAATGGCGATGGAAGCCCGCTGCTACCACGGCGGCGAGAACCGCACGCGCCTGCGCAAGCTGGAAATTACGAAAAACGACTACATCGCCGGCGGCGCGGTGCTTACGCTGATGCTCCTGATTGTGCTGGAAGGCGTCGTCGTGTCGCACATCGGAGGAATCCTCTGATGGCGCGGCGGATTCTGCTGACGATTGAGTACGACGGCACGGCGTATTCCGGCTGGCAGCGGCAGTATAACGGCTTGGCGGTGCAGCAGCTGATTGAGGAAGCGCTCACCCGCGCGACGGGCGAACAAATCGCCATCACGGGCGCAAGCCGGACGGACGCGGGCGTACACGCCTTGGGGCAATGCGCGCATTTCGACACCTCCTCCCGCATTCCGCCGGAAAAGTACCCGTTTGTGCTGAACACCATGCTCCCGCGCGACATTCGCGTGCAGGCGGGGCGCGAAGTGCCGGACGGCTTCCATGCGCGCTTCATGACCTGCGGCAAGCGCTACACCTACCGCATCCTGAACAGCCGCCATGGCAGCGCCATCCGCCGGAACACGTTCGCGCACATTCCCGTTCCGCTGGATGTGGACGCGATGCGTCAGGCTTTGCCGACGCTGCTTGCTACGCACGATTTCGCCGCGTATCAGGCGTCCGGCGGCACGGCGAAAACGACCATCCGAACCATCCGCATGGCGGAGATGACCGTGCAGGGCGACGAAATCATCCTCCTTGTCGAGGGGGATGCTTTCCTATATAATATGGTGCGCATCATTGCCGGTACGCTCATCGAAATCGGCCTACATCGGCGCAGTGCGGATGCCTTCACCGAGGCGTTCCGGACGCTTGACCGCCTGTCGCTGGGTGTGACCGCGCCGCCGCACGGCTTGGAGCTGACGAAAGTCTACTACCCGGAGGAAGCGTTTCGGATGCCCGAAGCCGTCCGCTGGCACGAGGAATAACCATTTTTACCCCACAGGAGCTGTTGACCCATGGTAAAATCATTCATGACGAACATGCCCGACCAGTGCGGCGCGTTTCTGGCGGCAAGCCGGATTATCGAGCGCCATCAAGGGAACATCGTGCGCGTGAGCTACAACAAAGCAGTGGATGCGCACGCGCTGTTTCTGGATGTTGAGGCGGACGACGCGGTGCTCAGTGCCATCGAGGGCGAACTGAATCAGGCGGGATTCCTCAAATCCGTTCCGCACGCGAAGATTATTCTGGCGCAGTTCGACGTGCCGGATCATCCGGGCGCGGTCGTGCCGATTCTGGAAGTGCTGAACCGCCATCACGTCAACATCTCCTATATTTCCAGCCAGTCGAATGACAGCGGTCATGCGTCGCTGAAAATGGGGCTGTACATCGAAGAGCCGGGCGTGATGGATACGCTGCTGCGGGAGCTGTCGGCGCTGTGCCCGGTGCAGATTCTCTCGTACGATTCCGGCGAAAAGAAGCTGGATACAACCGTGTTTTACCTGCGCTTCGCGTCGGAAATCCGCCGGCTTCTGCGCCTGACGCAGGAACAGACGAACGAGTTCACCTATTACGCGAACCTCATCATGCAGGAGCTGGACGAGCGGAACGAGCCGCCGAGCAAGACGTTTGAGTACATCAACCGCTTTGCGCGCTTCGTGGCGGAGCACAACGGCGCGGCGTATGAGTGCCGCGTGACGCATGTGCCGCTGACGGAGCAAGTTCGGGCGGTTGTGCTGGAGCCGCCGTTCGGAAGCAACATCACCGTACTGGAGGACGTGAAAACGCGGGCGCTGCTGGTGATTGACAGCGGCTTCCGCTGCTGTGCGCGCTACACCTTGCGGCAGCTGCGGACGATTTTTCCTGATTTTGACGAGCGGAAGCGTGAAATGCTGCTGACCCACTCAGATTCCGACCACACGGGACTGGCGGAAAGTATGCCGGTCATCTGGTGCAGCCAGCGGACGGCGGACTGCTTCGCGAACGAATCGCTGGGGCTGCCCTCCCCGCGGGAAGCCAGCGCGACGGGGCTGCCCTACTATCGGCTGAACAAGCTGATTACGGAGTACGCCGTGCCGCCGCTGAACCGCCTGCGCATCCTGAACACGTCCCACGGCGATGACGAGCAGCCCATCAGCCCGATTGGCGCATTCCTCTTCGGCGACATGCGCTTTAACGTCCTACAAGGGAACGGCGGGCATGTGCCGGGCGAAACGATGCTGATTGACCCCGTGCACCGCGTGGCATTCACGGGCGACGACTACATCAACCCCCACAACATGACCCCGCCGCAGAAGGAGTTCGACCGCCTTGCCCCCTACCTCGCCCGCAGCGTGAATGTCGATTCCCCGCGCTACCACGCGATTCTCCGCGCCGTCCTCGCCATGCTGGACGGCAAAGGCTACCTGATTTTCCCCGGTCACGGCGGCGTTGTGCAGCGGACGGAAGCGATGTAAGGGGGGAACCGAGGGGCGTTGCCCCTAACCCCCACCAGAGGCTTTGCCTCTGGACTCCACAAGGGACTTCGTCCCTTGACCCTTTCGCGCGATTCAGTTGGTCACATCTTCATGCTGTGCCCGCGTGTTGATTGGGGGAGACCAAGGGCGCTGCCCTTGAACCCGCCAGAGGCTTTGCCTCTGGACTCCACAAGGGACTTCGTCCCTTGACCCTTTCGCGCGATTCAGTTGGTCACATTTTCATGCTGTGCCCGCGTGTTGATCCGGGGGACGGCGTGCCTAATTCCGCATTAAACAAAGGAGTTCCCCATGCTTCGTCTCGATTCGCTCTCCCTCCCCCTCGATTTCACCCCTGAAACGCTGAATGCGCTGATTCTCCGCAAGCTGAAATGTGCGCCGGAGCAGCTCAAAAGCGTCGTGCCGCTCAAAAAGGCGGTCGATGCGCGCGACAAGGCGGATGTGCACTTCGTCCTGAGCGTCGCGGTGACACTGAAGAATGAAGCGAAGGTGCTCGCGCGGCTCAAGCCGGGGAGTGCGGCGCCGTTCACCTTCCCCAAGGCGCCGACGCTGCCGAAAGCGCGGTTCGAGCATCCACCCGTTGTCGTCGGGGCTGGCCCGGCGGGGCTGTTTGCTGCGCTGACATTGGCACGCGCGGGTGTGCAGCCGATTCTCATCGAGCGCGGCAAGCCCGTCGAGGAGCGCACAAAATCCGTGCAGATGATGCAGGAGCAGGGCATCCTCGACCCGGAAAGCAACGTGCAGTTCGGCGAGGGCGGCGCGGGTGCGTTTTCCGACGGCAAGCTGACCACCGGCACGAAATCACCGCTGATTCGCACGGTGCTGCAAACCTTCGTCGATCACGGCGCGCCGGAGGACATCCTGTACATCGCAAAACCGCACGTCGGCACGGATTTGCTCAAGGGCGTTGTACGCTCGATGCGGCAGGAAATCATCCAGCTGGGCGGTCAAGTGCGGTTTGACACGCGCCTGACCGGGCTGATGATGCGCGGCGAAAGCATGGAGGGCATCACGGTGCTCTGCGGCGGCGAAACACAGGAAATTCGCACCGACACAGTGATTCTCGCCATCGGTCACAGCGCGCGCGACACCATGCAGACGCTGTTCCGGCAGGGCGTGCGCATGGAGCAGAAGCCATTCGCCATGGGTGTGCGCATTGAGCATCCGCAAGCGCTCATCAGCCAGAGCCAATACGGCAAATGCTGGACGCACCCCGCGCTGAAGGCGGCAGACTACAAGCTCGCCGTCCATACGCCCGACGGTCGCGGAACATACACCTTCTGCATGTGTCCGGGCGGCGAGGTGATTGCGGCGGCAAGTCAGCCGGATGGTCTGTGCGTCAACGGCATGAGCTACCACGCGCGCGCGGGCGAAAACGCGAACAGTGCGCTGCTGGTGGGCGTGCGTCCGGAGGACTTTGGCGACGATCACCCGCTGGCGGGCTTCGTGTGGCAGCGGAGCATTGAGCAGGCGGCGTTCCGGCTTGGCGGCGGCGGGTACAAAGCGCCGGTGCAGCGTGTGGAGGATTTGCTGCACGACCGCGCCACGACGCGCCTTGGCGACGTGCAGCCGACCTACCGTCCGGGCGTTGTGCCGGCGGATTTGCGCGCGTGCCTGCCTGATTTCATCATCGAGGACTTGAAGTTCGGCATTCGGCGGATGGATGGGCAGCTGCATGGCTTTGCGCATCCGGATGCGCTGCTGACAGGCGTGGAGACGCGCTCGTCGTCGCCGGTGCGTTTGCCCCGAAGTCGGGAGACGCTGATGGCGGAACGGGTGGATGGGCTCTACCCGGCGGGCGAAGGCGCGGGGTTCGCGGGCGGCATCGTGTCGGCGGCGGTGGATGGGATTCAGACCGCAATCGCGGCGCTGCATCATCACGCGGAATAAAGCGCTTCCGCCTTTGCGAAACGCCAACCCCGGTCAGCGACGGCAAAAATCCACATCATCCACAAAATCTACATGATATAAGGAGGGTTTCCCATGTCCAACGTCAAAGAGAATTTCCTGCGGTATGTCCAGATTGAAACGACCTCCAGCGAGACGAGCGGCACTTGCCCGTCCACGCCGAACCAGTGGGTGCTGGCCAAAATGCTGGTGGACGAGCTGCACGCAATGGGCATCGAAAACGCCCGCGTAGACGACCACTGCTATGTGTACGCGACGATTCCCGCCAAGGGCAATCATCCGGCGAAAGTCGGGCTGATTTCGCATATGGATACATCCGACGGCGTGAAGGGCCCGACGCATCCCGTCATCATCGAGCACTACGACGGCAGCGCCATCACGCTCAAAAACGGCGTGGTCATCGACGGCTTCCCGTTCCTGAAGGACTTGCAGGGGCAGGAGCTGATTGTCACCAGCGGCGACAGCGTGCTGGGCGCGGACGATAAGGCGGGCGTGGCGGAAATCATGGCGCTGTGCAAGCGGCTGACCGCCCCCGATGCGCCGGAGCACTGCACGGTGTGCATCGGCTTTACGCCGGACGAGGAAATCGGCAGCGGTGCGGATCACTTCGATGTAGCAGGCTTCGGCGCGGATTACGCCTACACGGTGGATGGCGGCGCGCTGGGCGAATTGGAGTACGAGAACTTCAACGCCGCATCGTGCGCCATCAAGGTACACGGCGTGAACATCCACCCCGGCAGCGCGAAGAACCAGATGCGCAACGCCCTGCTGATGGCCATTGAGTGGAACAGCATGCTGCCCCCGGCGGAAACGCCCGCGCACACCTGCGGCTACGAGGGCTTCTACCACCTGATGCACATGGAGGGCGACGAGGAACTGGCGACGCTGCAGTACATCATCCGCGACCACGACGCGCAGAAGTTCGACGCGCGCAAGGCGACCGTGCAGCAGATTACCGACTACCTGAACCAGAAGTGGGGCGCGGGGACGTTTGAGTGCGTCATCCGCGACAGCTATCGCAACATGCGCGAAATCATGGAGCAGCACATGGACGTGGTGGAGAAGGCGAAGGCGGCATTTGAGGCAAACGGCGTGACCCCCGTCATCTCCCCCATCCGCGGCGGCACGGACGGCGCGCGCCTGTCCTACATGGGGCTGCCCTGCCCGAATCTCTCCACCGGCGGTTATAATTTCCACGGCAGAAAGGAAATGATTACCGTCGAGGCGATGGAAGCAATGGTCAATGTGCTGGAAAGCATCGTCCGCAACGCGTAAATCCGCAATTTTCAGGAGATTTTTTTCGGAAATTTGCAATTAGGCATTGACGTGCGCATCATCTTTTGCTATAATAGCTATACGGTTCGCCATCCGTCTGTCTATGTGGCTGATGTCAAGGCGAGATGAGCGAAAGGAGGGATAACAGTGTCCGAGGTACGCGTCCGTGAGAATGAATCCCTGGAGAGTGCTCTGAAGCGCTTCAAGCGTCAGTGCGCCCGCAGTGGTGTGATTCAGGAAGTTCGTAAGCGTGAGCATTACGAAAAGCCCAGCGTCAAGCGCAAGAAGAAGGCCGAAGCTGCCCGCAAGCGCAAGTATTGATGGCATTTGCCATCATTGCCCCGCGGCATTTCTCAATGGTCCGGCTGTAAGGGTTCTTTGCCCTTCGCCACGAATGTGCTGATTGTGCGCAATGGCATTCCCCTTTCGAGGTTTTTCCTCGGAAGGGGTTTTCTTTTTTTAATTCGGAATGATGAATGCGGAATGCGGAATTTCGTGTGCATACTTGTTTGCTTCTCCATCTATTCATGGTGAGGCGGCAGCGCTTGCATTGATTTCACAGTCCGCACTTTTTCATTCCGCATTCCGAATTTCGCATTCCGCAATAAGAAAAATCTTTCCTATCGCCCCTTGCATAATCGCGTGTATTTTGCTATACTATTGGCAACAGCAGGTTTCTCATGCCTTTCTATATGGTGATTTTGCACTTTACGTCCCTGCTGGCTGATTTTTTTACATCATTATTCTTTTTTTGTGTGCCTTTTTTGATACCCTGATTTTACTGCGCTAAGGAGTATGTTTCTTCTATGCAATTTTGCTTGCAGTTAGCCCCACACGCGAATATCCGCTACCGTGACGCGCAGGTCAAACTTGGTCAAGCCGAGTTGACCTGTTTGCTGTGCGCGCTTTCCCTGCCCGCTGAAACGCAGGTGACGACCATCGGCGGCGTACCATGCCTGACTTTCTCCGCCAATGCGCTGACCCCCGAAGCCCTTGCGCTGCTGGGCACGCACAGCACACGTCTGATGCTCTTCGAGTGCGTGGATGGCGGTCTGCTGCGCCCGCTGGATTGGGGACGCACTGCCTATCTGCCCGACGACCTCTCGGAGATTTTGAAGTACAAGGGCAAAACGAGCGCCGCGTTCACCCATATGATGATGAACTGCGCCCGTGCCGCGAGTGATTTCGCCCTTGCAGAACAGCCGCTGACCGTGCTTGACCCCATGTGCGGCAAGTGCACAACCGGCTTCGTCGCGCTGCAAAACGGCATGAACGCCGTCTGCCTCGACATAGACCGCAAGGATTTGAAGGAAGCGGCGGATTATTTCAGCAATTATCTGCAATTCCACCGCCTGAAGCACCGCCTCGCACAGAGCAGCCGCACGCTGCAAAAGACCGCCGTGCCGATTGCCGAATACACCTTCAGTGACACGAAGGAGCATTTCGCGGCGGATGATGTGCGCACGCTGATGCTGGCGGAGGGGGACAGCGGGCTTGTCGGCGACCTGCTGAAAAAGCGTCCGGCGGATTTGCTCGTCTGCGACCTTCCCTATGGCGTGCAGCACGCGCCGCAGAACGGGAAAAAGGCGGAGAGCTTCCCCAAGCTGCTGGAGCGCATCCTCCCCGCGTGGCGTCGGGCGCTCAAACCCGGCGGCTCGGCGGCGATTTCCTTCAACACGCTGACGCTGCGCAAGGATACGCTGCTGACGCTGCTGCAAAACGCAGGCTTCATGCCGCTGACCGAGCCGCCGTATGATGACTTTTCGCATTTCGTCGAGCAGGCAGTGCACCGCGACTTCATCGTCGCCCGCAATGAACAGCCGTAACGGATAATATAGATTACAGAGATTTGGGAGAGCAAGGAGGCTTTTTCAAGCTATGTCCGAATGGAAGAATCAAGATTTTAGTCAGCTGACGGTGCTGGAGCTGCGCAAGGTTGCCAAGGCCATGGGCGTGCAGCTCGGCGCGGGCATTTCCAAGGCAGGTATCGTCGAGAAACTCGACCGCGCGCGCAACGCGAAATACAGCGACATCCCCGCTGTGCCGATGGATTTCACCCCCATTCCAAAGTCTGACGACAAACAGGAATCCCCCGTGGAAAAAGCCGAGGTTCCCGCTGCCGTGAAGGATGAGAAGCCGTCGGAATCCCCTGCGCCTGCCAACAAGCAGCCCGTACCAGCCGCCGACAAACCGGAAACTGCCGCACCCGCGGTCGCCGCACCTGCGGTCGCCGCGTCCAAGCCGGAAGCGGAAAAACCCGCTGCGCCCGCACAGCCCGCATCGGATGCGCGCCCCGCCATAAGCAGCTTCCGCCCGGCGTATCAAGCGCCCGCGACGCCGCCGCGCTTCGGCAGCAAGCCTGCATATCAGGCATCCAGCAATTCGTTTGGCAATCGCCCGGCACGTCCGCAGGGGAACGACTTTGCCCGCCCGGCACGTCCGGTAAACTACACGCGCTTTGGCCCGGCGGCGCAGGCGGATTCTACGAATGACCGCTCGTATGAGGCGCCCCGCACGACCAGCAGCTGGGCTGACCGCCGCCCGACGTACGGCAGCGATGTGCCCGATCGCCGCCCTGCCTATGGCACGGATGCGCCTGATCGCCGTCCCGCGTACGGCAGTGACCTGCCCGACCGCCGCCCTGCCTATGGCACGGATGCGCCGCGTTCCGCCTTCGGCACGGACGCTCCCCGCTATTCCCGTTCCTACGATGCGCCGAGCGCCTTTGACAGCGGCCGCGCCCGTCAGCCCGCCTTCAACAGTCCCCAGCGCGACGTACCGTCAGACTTGCAGAGCATGTGGGCGGGTTCGCCGAGCGACATGCTCTCCCCGGCGGAATGTCAGGATGGTTCGGGCATTCTGGAGCTGCACCCGGACGGCTACGGCTTCCTGCGCGGCGCGTCGCTCACCCCCAGCAATCGCGATATTTACGTCTCGATGGCGCAGGTTCGCCGCTTCTATCTCCGCACGGGCGACTTCGTAACCGGCAAGGTGCGTCCCCAGCGCGACGGCGACAAGTACTCCGCCATGCTCTACATCACCGAGGTCAATGGCTGCCCCGCTGATTCGCTGGCGAGCCGCCCCGCGTTTGACGCCCTGACGCCCTGCTATCCGCACGAGCACATCACCCTCGAAGTGGAAGGCGGCAGCAGCGAGTTCCTTGACATGCGCCTGATTGACCTCGTTGCGCCGATTGGCTTTGGTCAGCGCGGGCTGATTCACTGCCCGCCTGCTGTGGACAAGGCGCATCTGCTTTCCTCCATTGCCAACGCAGCCAGCATCTGCCATCCGGATGCGGTGGTGATGACGCTGCTGCTGGGCGGCACGCCCGAGGACGCGACGCTCTACCGTGACCACACGCACGGCGAGGTGATTGCCTCCACCTTCGATCAGACGCCGGAAAATCACCTGCGCATCACCGACATGGTGCTGGAGCGCGCCGAGCGGCTGGTGGAAATGAAAAAAAACGTGATTCTGCTGGTGGACAGCCTGACCTACC
>ULJH01082440.1_pt1 | contig 19733 bp, 16 predicted proteins | sample 1950781 | NCBI WGS metagenome assembly ULJH01 (sample SAMEA4835462, study PRJEB28245) | human gut metagenome | biome: gut microbiome; material: fecal sample | place: Denmark | collected 2008 | reverse complement strand
AACGAAAGTTTGATTTTTATTGCTTTCTCTCCCCCAGAATTTTGCATAATAATATGAATTTGAAACATTGTTTGAGAAAAAGGTTTCTTTGTGTCAATAATAGTACTTTGTCAAGATTCAAGAAAAATAGTGTTCAAATTTCGGTTGAAAAGCCAATTTGAATATGGTAAAATAATAAAATATAGGAGGCAATATCATGAATTTCTGGACATCATTGAGTATAGAATATGCCAATCAAAGAAACTATTTAGATATGCTTTTTAAAGTATATCCTATGTCGCCTAACATTAGACGAGTGATTGATAAAGAAAAATGGAATACTATTGAAACTCTTTTCAATAATCAAAACAACGAACAACTCATAAATGCACTGTTTGCATTAGAGTTATTCCCGATTAAGGATTCTTATGTAGCATATCTTAAAAGAGACCGAAAAGCTATAACTCGCAATCCCGAAACAGTGAATAGACTTGCTGGAAGTCTTTATGAAATGGGAATTGAAAAAATATATGAAAAATGCACTGAGCCAAAAGAAACAAACAGACAGATAGGGCCTTTGTTTAAAAGATGGATTTCAAGTGGTACTTTAGGAGCTCCAATTTTTAATAATTCTAAAGATTTCCTTGCTCATAACGGTAATGCTGTACTTAACGCATCAGATGCTGAAATGGAACGCTTTGCAAGAGATTATTTGGGATATAATCATAATAAAGGATTAGATTTTGTTGCCAGATTTAATGAAAAGTATATTATAGGCGAAGCAAAGTTTTTAACAGATTTTGGTGGGCATCAGGATGCTCAGTTCGCTGATGCTGTATCTACAATCACATCCGAATTGAACTCAAATAAACTTGGTGTAGAAGTAATTAAAATTGCTATTTGCGACGGAGTCCTTTATATAGAAGGAAACAATAAAATGCATAGACATTTATGGGAACATGACGAACAAATAATTCTTTCAAGCTTATTGTTAAGAGAGTTCCTTTATTCAATTTGAGGGCTGTTATGAAGTTAGATTTTAAAGGAAAAGAGTCATACAGCGAAATTCTTGAAAAAGCGAACATACTAAAAAAGCACGTTGAATTTGAAGAGAAATCATTTGTTGCGCAAGGGGATAATTTTGTAGTAATGTCCTCGATGCTTCCTGTTTTTAAAGAGAAAATTGACCTTGTTTATATAGACCCTCCTTTTAATACCGAACAGGTTTTTTCTGTTTCTAATGATAGGGTCAGCACCATAAGTAGGGCAAAAGAAGGGATAATAGCTTATTCTGATATTATGACAAAAGACGAATACATAAAATTTATGTATGAAAGGTTTGTGCTAATAAGGGAGCTGCTGTCTGATAAAGGAAGTTTATATGTTCATATTGATACTAAAATGGGGCATTATTTTAAAATAATTCTTGATGAGATATTTGGTGATTTTTCATTCAGAAATGACATTACAAGAATAAAATCAAACCCAAAAAACTTTGACCGCAAAGCATATGGGAACCAGAAGGATATGATTTTGTTTTATTCTAAATCCAAAAACAACATCTGGAATGATATAAGAGAAAAGTATAGTGAAAAAGAATTAGAAAAAAGATTCAGTAAAGTTGATGCTGATGGAAGACGCTATACTACAATACCTTTGCACGCCCCAGGCGAATCAAGCATTAATAGTCCAACAGGTCAACCGTGGAGAGGCATGAATCCTCCAAAAGGAAGGCATTGGCGTACTGACCCAAGCGAATTTGAACGTCTTGATTCTCTTGGATTAATAGAATGGTCTTCTACAGGCAACCCGAGAATCAAAAAATATGCAGATGAGCATAAAGGAAAGAAAATACAAGACATTTGGGAATTCAAAGACCCTCAGTATCCAACATATCCTACAGAAAAAAACAGTGAAATGATAGAACGCATAATACTTCAATCGTCAGAAGAAAATGGAATCGTTTTAGATTGTTTCGCTGGTAGTGGCTCAACACTATTTGCTGCACAAAAAAGCAATAGGCGTTTTATAGGTATTGACAAATCTAATTTTGCTATTGAAATAGTAAAAAAAAGATTAATCAATACTGATTATAATTTTTACAATTTCTCTAATAATAACGAAACAACATAACTAAGAAAAGACAATAAAAAGAGGGCTCAAAAGAGTCCTCTTTTTATTGAAAGAATATATAACTGTTAATGGTTGTTAGCAAATTAAATTCAATATCATACCGTAGGGACAGGGGCGGGTAATCTTTTAATCCGTGCAAAGTATTTTCCGATAACAACAAAAGCACACCTCAAACGAAGTGTGCTTTTTGGCTTTTAATGTTTTTATTTATCTTTCTTTACATAGTCAACATGGAGAAGCTCATGCGTCCTACCGTTGAGAACACCCTCGTAAAGCTCATCAAGAAGTCTGTTATCCTGTGAACATTTAACAACGCTGCTCTTGTCCGAACGGTAAAGTCCGTCCGCACGCTTGATACGGTGTCTGTGCGAGATATACGGCTGACCCGCACCCGATATACAGCCGCCACGGCAAGCCATAACCTCGACAAGATCATAATGAAGCTCGCCTCTTTGAATACCCTTGATTATCTTTCTTGCGTTTGCAAGTCCCGAGGTAACGGCAATTTTAAGCTTTCTGTCGCCGTAGGGGATTTCAGCCACCTTGACAGCCTCAAGCCCTCTGATACCTGTGTATTCAATCTGCATAAGCGTTGTTTTTGAGTTGTCGCCTGCAACATAGCGTAAAACCGCTTCTGTAACGCCGCCCGTTACGCCGAAAATTACGCCTGCGCCCGACATTTCGCCAAACGGCAGGTCAACTGCTTCGGGCTCAAGCTCGTTGAACATAATTCCCGATTTTTTAATCATACCGATAAGCTCTTGCGTTGTGATTACATCATCGGTACAGCCGTCAAACTCGGGTCGCTTTGCCTCACTCTTTTTAGCTGTACAGGGCATAAGCGCAAAGTGATAATGCTTTGTCTTGCCCTCGGGAAGCTTATCCTTGTAATACTCCTTAATAACCGCCGAGAACATACTCATAGGCGAACGGCAGGTTGATACGTTGGGGAGAAATTCGGGGTATTTTTTCTCGACAAATGACACCCAAGCAGGACAGCAGGAGGTAAACAGCGGAAGCGTGCCGCCGTTTTCAAGACGGTCTATAAACTCCCTTGTTTCCTCAATAACCGTAAGGTCTGCACCCGTTACCGTGTCATAAACCTTATCGACGCCCATACGGTGAAGTGCCGCAATAATTCTGTTCATTGCATATTCGCCGTCGTCCAAGCCTAATTCCTCGCCGATGCCGACACGAACGGCAGGGGCAATCTCGCAGGTTACAAAAACCTCGGGGTCGTCAATTTTATCCCAAACCTTTTGAGTGTCGTCTTTAACGATAATCGCACCCGTCGGGCAAGCAGCCGCACATTGACCGCAGTTTACGCAGAGAGACTCCGCAAGCGGCTTGTTAAAGGCTGTGCTTATAGTTGCGTTTGAGCCTCTGTATGCAAAGTCGATAGCTCCGACGTGCTGAATTTCGTTACATTCACGCACACAGTCGCCGCAGAGAATACATTTGCTTGAATCTCTGACAATGCTGTAAGATGACTCGTCTCTTTCGGTCGTCGTTTTATCATTCGGGAAACGGACATCGGTAATACCGAACTGAACCGCAAGCTCCTGCAAGCGACATTTTCCGCTGTTTTCACAGGTCGTACAATCTCTGCAATGGCTTGCAAGCAAAAGCTCAAGTATGCTCTTACGGTACTTGCGAAGTCTGCCCGTATTTGTCTTTATTTTCATTCCCGCCTTCGGAACGGTTGAGCAGGACGCCATCATTCTGCCGTTTTCATCCTCAACCATACACATACGGCAAGCACCGTAAATTGAAAGGTCGGAATGATAGCAGAAAACGGGAAGCTTAATTCCTGTTTTGCTGATTACTTCAAGGAGGTTTCGCTCGCCCTCGATTTTAACGGGAATACCGTCAATTTCCATCATATTTTCAAGAAGCATCATTCTTCCCTCCTTATAGCTGAAAATGCGCAGTTGCTCATACACGCTCCGCACTTGATACATTTATCCTGATCGATAACATAAGGCGATCTTACCTGACCGCTGATAGCTCCGACGGGGCAGTTTCTCGCACATTTTGAGCAGCCTCTGCAACGCTCGGGGTCGATAACATAAATGTTTAATTTACTGCACGCACCGGCAGGACAACGCTTTTTATATACGTGCGCCTCATATTCATCACGGAAATTTTTAATTGTTGAAATAACAGGGGAGGGAGCAGTTTTTCCGAGTCCGCAAAGGGCGGTGTTGGAAATTGTATCGGCAAGCTCCTCAAGCAATTCAATATCGCCGTCCTTGCCCTTGCCCTGAGTAATTCTTTCAAGAATTTCAAGCATACGCTTTGTACCCTCACGGCACGGAACACATTTGCCGCACGACTCGTTTTGAGTAAAGTTCATAAAGAAGCGTGCAACCTCGACCATACAGGTCTTGTCGTCCATAACAACAAGTCCGCCCGAGCCTATCATTGCGCCGACCTTTTTAAGCGAGTCAAAATCAAGCGGAATATCAAGCTCCTTTTCCGTAAGACAACCGCCCGACGGACCGCCGATTTGAACGGCCTTGAAATTCGTACCGCCTCGCATACCTCCGCCTATATCGAAGATGACCTCACGAAGCGTTGTGCCCATAGGAACTTCGATAAGTCCCGTGTTTTGAATTGTGCCCGTAAGCGCAAACGCCTTTGTGCCGGGGCTGTTTTCCGGTCCTATTGATTTGTACCATTCTGCACCCTTATTTATGATTTCGGGAACATTTGCATAGGTTTCAACGTTGTTGAGGTTAGTGGGCTTGCCGAAAAGTCCGTGCTCAACCGTTCTCGGCGGCTTAACACGAGGCATACCTCTTTTTCCCTCGATAGAAGCGGTAAGAGCCGAGCCCTCGCCGCAGACAAACGCACCTGCGCCCTTGTTTATATGTATGCGGAACGATTTACCCGTTCCGAGAATGTTGTCGCCGAGAATACCGCAATCTTCAGCCTGAGAAATAGCCATTTTAAGTCTTTCGACCGCAAGCGGATATTCGGCACGAACATAGATATAACCGTCGGACGAGCCGATTGCAAGACCTGCAATCATCATGCCTTCAAGCAATTTGTGCGGATCGCCCTCCATGACGGAACGGTCCATAAATGCACCGGGATCGCCCTCGTCGCCGTTACAAACTATATATTTTGGATTTTCCTTTTGCTTGGCACAGGAAGCCCATTTTTTACCGCAAAGGAAGCCGCCGCCTCCTCTGCCTCGAAGATTTGAGTCGGAAATAACCTTTATTATATCTTCGGGCTGCATATCAAAAAGGCATTTTTCGAACGCCTTATAGCCGCCGACAGCAAGATATTCACGAACAGAGCCTGCGTTTATGTGACCGCAAGAGCCGAGCACAACTCGTGTTTGCTTTTTATAGAAGGGGATTTCTTCCTGCTTTTGATAAACCTTGCCGTCCTGCTTATATGCAAGTCTTTCTATGTTTTCTCCGCCGATAATCGTCTTTTCTATGATTTCTTCGCAGTCGTCAAGCTTGACCTTTGTGTAAAGCCAGCCCGACGGCTCAATGCGTACCAACGGACCCATCTCGCAGAAGCCGTGGCAGCCGCTTTTTTTCATACCGACAACTCCGTCGTGCGGCTCGTGAGCCAGCTCGACCTCAACGGGTATGCCTCTTTCTTCAAGCAATTCTTTAAGTCTTGCGTAAATGTCAAGCGAACCGCCTGCGACGCAGCCCGTACCTCCGCAGACAAGAATTTTTGTTTCCTCTGCCTCAAATGCTTTGACACATTCCTCACGCAGAGCAATAAGGTCGGCTCTCGAATTAAGTTTGTCCATTATTCTTCAGCCTCCTTTTCAAGCTCTGCTTTAAGCTCATCAAGCAAGTCCAATGCTTTTTCGGGCGTCATGGCAGGATGAACAACGCCGTTTACCGTGATAACCGGTGCAAGACCGCAAGCACCGAGACAAGAAACCGTTTCGACCGTGAAATTCAAATCGTCGGTAGTCTTTTTTTCTTCACTCAAGCCAAGAGTCTTGCGAAGCTGGTCAAGTATCGGAAGCGAGCCTCTTACATGGCAAGCCGTACCGTCACAGCAGCGGATAACATATTTTCCCTTTGGTTCAAGCGAGAAGTTTTCATAGAAGGTAGCCACTCCGTAAAGCCTTGCCTCGCCCACACCGATTGCTTTTGCAACATAGGGGAAAATTTCCTTTGGTAAATAGTGATAATAATCCTGAATATCCTGGAGAATAGATATTGTTGACAGCTCCGCTTTCTCGTGCCGTGAGAGAATTTCGTCAACAACGCTGAAATCAAATTCCTTTTCCATAAGCCACCTCTTCAATGTAAGGCATCGAGCCTTAATATTTATTTGCTGAGATATTCGTCAATCGCCTTTGCGGCGTGCTTTCCTGCACCCATAGCCGAAATGACGGTAGCAGCACCCGTAACAGCGTCGCCGCCTGCGTAAACGCAGTCCCTTGTGGTAAGACCGTCCTCGTTTATGATAATTCCGCCTCTTTCGTTGACCTCAAGACCTTTTGTAGTGCTCTTGATAAGCGGATTGGGCGATGTGCCGATTGAAACGACAACCGTATCAACGTCAAGGGTAAATTCACTGCCCTCAATCGGAATAGGACGTCTTCTGCCCTTTGCGTCAGGCTCGCCCAATTCCATTTTAATACATTTCATACCCGTAACAAAGCCGTTTTTCTCATCTCTCGGATTTTCGGGATTGTTATAGCCGAGAATTTCAACAGGATTGTTGAGGAGACGGAAATCAATTCCCTCCTCCATAGCGTGCTCGACCTCTTCCTTTCTTGCGGGAAGCTCCTCCATAGAACGGCGGTAAACGACATATACCTTGTCCGCACCGAGACGAAGAGCAGTTCTTGCTGCGTCCATCGCAACGTTGCCGCCGCCGATTATTGCGACCTTTCCGCCCTTCATAATCGGGGTAACGGGGTCGTCCTTATATGCTTTCATAAGGTTGCTTCTCGTCAAAAATTCATTTGCCGAGTAAACGCCCTTTAACGATTCGCCGGGGATACCCATAAAGTTGGGAAGTCCTGCGCCCGAGCCTATGAAAACAGCCTCATAGCCCATATCGAACAGCTCGTCAACCGTGAGAGTTTTACCGATAACGACGTTTGTTTCAATATCTACGCCGAGAGCTTTAAGAGTATCAACCTCTTTTGCAACGATTGATTTCGGAAGTCTGAACTCGGGAATACCGTACACAAGAACTCCGCCTGCGGTGTGCAATGCTTCGAAAACTGTAACCTTGTAGCCTTTTTTTGCAAGGTCGCCTGCACAGGTAAGACCTGAAGGACCTGAGCCGACAATCGCAACACGGTGTCCGTTTGATTGAGGAGCATCTGGTGCGGCAGTCTGATTTTCATTGTGCCAATCGGCAACAAAGCGTTCAAGTCTGCCTATTCCGACAGGCTCAAATTTAATACCGAGCGTGCATTTGCTCTCACACTGCGTTTCCTGCGGACAAACTCTGCCGCAAACAGCAGGAAGTGTAGATGAAAGCGATATTTCACGGTATGCGCCTTCAAAATCTCCCTCTTTGATTTTAGAAATAAAATCGGGAATGTGAACGTTTACGGGACAACCGCTGACACACGGTCTGTTTTTACAATTAAGGCATCTCTGCGCCTCTGCGACAGCCGTCTCCTCGGAATATCCGAGTGCGACCTCTTTGAAATTTTTTGCTCTTATCTCAGGGGACTGAGTGGGCATTTCATGTTTTTTCTGTGATACTGGCATATTAACACTCCCCGTTAAGCTTTCTTGAAAAGATTGCAGGTTTCTTCGTAAGCGTGACGTTCAAAATCTGCATACATTCTGCCTCTTGACATAGCCTCGTCAAAATCGACCTCATAGCCGTCAAAGTCAGGGCCGTCAACACAGGCAAATTTCGTAACCTTCTTGCCGTCTTGATTAAGCGTAAGACGGCAGCCGCCGCACATTCCCGTACCGTCGATCATAATCGGATTCATTGAAACGGTAACAGGTACGCCGAACGGCTTTGCGGCAAGGACTACAAACTTCATCATAACAAGCGGTCCTATTGCGATTATCATATCGAATTTTTCGCCTGCTTCGAGCATTTCTTTAAGCGGAACGGTAACGTTGCCGTGCCTGCCGTATGAACCGTCGTCGGTCATAAGGAACATTCTGTTTGAGCAAGCGGTGAATTCGTCCTCTAATATAACAAGGTTTTTATCTCTAAAGCCGATTATGCTTGTAACGTCGGCACCGAGCTTTTGAAAAGCCTGAGCTACGGGCATTGCAATTGCACAACCCACGCCGCCGCCGATAATGCACACCTTTTTAATCCCCTCTGTTTTTGTCGGAACGCCGAGAGGACCTACAAAGTCCTGTAAAAATTCGCCCTGCTGCTTGTGGTTTAATTTTTCGGTCGTTGCGCCTACAATCTGGAAGATTATCTTAACTGAGCCTTCCTCGGCGTTTGTTCCTGCAACGGTCAACGGTATTCGCTCGCCGTCGGCATCAACACGCAGGATGATAAACTGACCGGGCTTTGCCTTTTTGGCAACTAACGGAGCTTCAATTTCCATCTGCGTAACAGTCGGATTTAAGCTTTTCTTTCGCAAGATTTTGTACATACGAAGACTCCCTTTTATAATTGGAATTTTGTTGTTAAAACAGCTTGAAAAAAAGAATGTTAAAAATTTGACAAACTTTTTGTTCAATTATCAATTTTAGCACAAACCTATCGTGTTTTCAACAATAAATAGTGAAAATGTCGCATAATAAATAATGGAAAATACGGAAAATTTATGATGCAATATTCCATATTCTTACAAAACTGTAATGGAATTTATACTGTTGTTATGTTACAATAGTTTCGAGGTGATTTTATGAGAATTTTTGTGCTTGAGGACGACGAGGCAATCGGTATCGGTCTTTCATACACTCTTGAGAGTGAAAAATACGAGGTAACCCTTGTCAAAACCGTAGCGGAGGCTAAAAAGACAGTTGAAAATGAAGAATTTGACCTTTATATTCTTGACTTGACTCTGCCTGACGGAAACGGATATGAGGTCTGCTCGCTCATAAAATCAAAGGGCGATTTACCTGTAATATTTTTGACCGCCTATGATGATGAAATAAACGTTGTTACAGGCTTTGAGCTCGGTGCGGACGACTATATTTCAAAGCCGTTCCGTGTTCGTGAGCTGCTTGCGAGAGTGAAAAGCGTGCTTCGACGTTATTCAAAGGACAACGCAGACGGAATTGTAAAAATCGGCGAGCTGTCCGTGAATACCGCAGAGGCAAGGGTGCTGCTTCGTGGCGAGGAGGTAATTTTGACCGCTATGGAATACAGACTGCTTTTATCGTTTGTGAATAATCGAGGAACGGTGCTTACAAGACGCAAGCTGCTTGAGGAGATATGGGATGTTGACGGCGATTTCGTAAACGATAACACGCTTACCGTTTATATAAAAAGGCTTCGTGATAAAATCGAAAACGACCCGAACGATCCGCAATATATAAAAACAGTTCGTGGAATGGGGTACTTGATGAAATGAAAAAATCAGATTTCGTAAAAATAATTATAGTATGCGTTTCGGTGTCGGCGGCTGCGTGTGTCGGCACGGCGTTTATAAGTCCCGTTTGCAGCTTAATTTGTTTTGCACTGTCGGCTGTGATTATATCGCTTATCTGCATTTGGAAGAAAAGGCAGATGGATTATCTCAAGGAGCTGAACAGGTATTTGTCGCTTGTCTGCTCGGGCGATTTTTCACTCAATGTCAGCGACAACACCGAGGGCGAGCTGTCAATTCTCAAAAATAATATCTATAAGGTAGTTATAAAGCTCAAAACCACAAATGAAGAATTGAAAAAGGAAAAGCTGTTTCTTGTCGATTCGCTTGCCGATATTACGCATCAGCTTAAAACTCCGCTTACCTCGATTACCGTGATGACCGACTTGCTCGAAGCAGAGGAAAACAGTGAAAAGCGTGCGGAATTTATCGATATAATAAAAACGCAGGTTGATAAGATGAATTGGCTGACGGCTACGCTCTTGAAGCTTTCAAAGCTCGATGCGGACACCGTGGAATTCAACAAAACCGAGCTTTCGTCGGTTGAAATTGTAACCGATTGTCTTTCTCCGTTCCTTTTGAGCTTGGAATTGAAGGAGATAGAAATTGAAAAGCCTGTAAAGGAATTTACCTTTACAGGAGATAAAAACTGGACTGAAGAAGCGTTAAAAAATATTATCAAAAATTGCATTGAACATTCACAATCGGGCGGCAGGCTTACCGTCAGCGCAACGGATACCAATATATATTCCGAGTTTAAGATAAGCGATACGGGCTGCGGAATTGAAAAAGAGGATTTACCGCATATTTTCGACAGATTTTATCACGGCAAGAACTCATCTTCGGATAGCGTGGGCATAGGTCTTGCTCTTTCAAAGGAAATTCTTTCAAAGCAGAACGCCTGCGTGACGGTTGAAAGCGAGGTCGGAAAAGGCTCGACTTTTACTATAAAATTCTACAAATCGATAATATGACAAAACTGTAACCGTTTTTGTAACCTGATTGTAAGGTTGACGGGATAATATAGGCGTTGAAAGGAGCAGATGTGCTATGAAAATTCTTGAAACTAAAAATTTGTGTAAAACATACGGCGAGGGCGATACTCTTGTCAAGGCTCTCGACAATGTTTCCTTCAGCGTGGAGCAGGGCGAGTTTATCGCTATTGTAGGACCGTCGGGCTCGGGCAAGTCAACGCTTTTGCATATTCTCGGCGGAGTTGATGTCCCGACAAGCGGCGAGGTAATTATAAACGGAACAAAAATCAGCGACCTTGATGAAACGGCTCTTGCGATTTTCCGTCGCAGGCAGATAGGTCTTATCTATCAGTTTTATAACCTTATTCCGATTTTGACGGTTGAGGAAAATCTGACACTTCCGCTTTTACTTGACGGCAGAAAGCCCGACCAAAAGCAGATAGAAATGCTTGTTGAAAAGTTGGGACTTGAAAACAGATTAAAGCATCTTCCGAATGAGCTTTCGGGCGGTCAACAGCAGAGGGTGTCGATCGGCAGAGCACTTTTGAACTCTCCGGCACTTTTGCTTGCGGACGAGCCGACAGGCAACCTTGACAGCGAAAACAGCAAGGAGATAATTAAGCTTTTAAGACAGTTTAATAAGGAAAACAAGCAGACGGTAATTATCATCACTCACGATGAGCGAATTGCCCTTTCCGCCGACAGAGTAATTGAAATAAATGACGGAAAGATTTTGAGAGATGAGGTGAGATAAGTGAATATTGTTAACACTCTCACTCTCAGACACTTAAAATCACACAAAAAACGCAGCGTTTTGACCGTGCTTGCGATTATCGTTTCAGTAGCTATGGTAACGGCGGTGTTTACAAGTGCAATTTCATTTGTAAAATTCTTTCAAAATACAACGCTTGCGGTTGACGGAAATTGGCATGCAAAATTTCAGGAAACGGATTTTGTTGGCAATAGGAGTATTTACAAAAACGATAAAAATATAGAAGAAATATCTCTTTCGGCATTTTACGGCAGTACCGCACCGAGAGGAAATGACAAAATACAGACACCCGAAAGCGTATTTATAGTTGACGGAAATTGGTTCGATATGAGAAATGTTACCGTTTCCGTCGGCAGATACCCGAAAAACAGCAATGAAATTCTTGTTGTAAAAAGCTTTGCCGAAAAAGACGAAAATTACGCCGTAGGCAATACCGTAACGCTTGATATTCAAAAGGAAAACGGAGAAATTGTAACAAGAGATTTTCTTGTGGTAGGTTACACGCAAAGCAAGGTATCGGGAACCGATAATGTCAATTTATTTGTCGGCTGTGATGACGAAGTGCTCAAGCAGGTTAATATTGCTAATGTCTATGTGCGTTATGACAAGCTTGATAACTCGATTTGGGATAAAATGCAGGCAACCGCAAATGCTCTCGGAACGGATATTCAGGGCTATTCCTACAACACGGAGCTTTTCACTTATTCGGGAATTATGAAGGACAACGCAATTTTAGGCTCGCTTGTGGGCTTTGCGGGAATATTGCTCTTAATAATTGCGGTCGTTTCGATATTTATGATATATGACAGTTTTGCGGTATCGTATCAGGAGAGGGCAAAATACCTCGGTATGCTCTCGTCGGTGGGTGCTACCAAAAAGCAAAAGAGAATGTCCGTATATTTCGAGGGCTTTATACTCGGTGCTATCGGTATTCCCGTGGGAATTTTGTCGGGCGTCGGCGGTATAGCGGTAACATTTGCGTGTATCAGAAAGGCATTTATGGCAACAATGGCGGTTGAATATGACGGCACGCTCAAGGTGTATGTGAATTGGATTGTAATTCTCGGCACAATTTTGGCAAGTGCCTTGACGATATTCATTTCCTCATACATTCCTGCAAGAAAGGCATCAAAGACGACTGCTATCGAGGCAATTCGTCAAAACGAAGCGGTTAAAATTAAAAATCCGAAAAAGCTTCGCACCTCAAAGCTTGTCGGTAAAATATTCGGCTATGAGGGAACGCTCGCCGCAAAGAATTATAAGCGAAACGGCAGGCGTTCACGCAACATCGTCTTTTCTCTGTTCTTGAGCGTTGTTGTTTTCCTTACCGTTATGAATTTCAGCTCAATGTTCACGGATGTAATGGAAGCAAGCTTTAACAAAACCCCCGACAGTATGATAAGCACCGATTGCGGACACGCAAAAGAGCTTTCAGACGCAGTGAAAAACACGGCAGGAGTAGAGAAAAGCTACATTATGACCTTTGAGTTCGGCAAAATCGACGCTTCGTATTTTAAGGATTATTCTACGGCTCACACAATGGATGACGGCTTGAATTGCACCGTTGTTTATCTTGACCGCAATGCGTTTGACGGCTATCTTCGTGAGCTTTCGGAAAGCACGGAAAAATATCACGATAAGGACAACCCCCGTGCAATTCTCGTAAACACAACCTACGGCAAAAAGGACTCAAAGACCTATTCCGAAAATCCCTTAAATGATATTTCGGGTAAGAAAATAAATGTTCAAATAAACAAAAATAAAAACGAGCAGGGCAATAATGCATATGTTGATGTGCCGATTGAAATAGGTATTCAGACAACGACCTTGTGGTCGGAGGAAACCTTCAGTTTCAGACATTCGACAAGACCTGTGATTATAATGTGCGATGAAGCTATACCCGACTCGCTCAAGGACTACTCGCCGTCAACTGCGTATATATTCGTAAAAGACAAGCAGGAAATTCAGAGCGTTATTGATCAAATAGGCGAAGCTCTTTACAAGACGGATGCGGAATATCTCAGTGCTTCAGAATCCGGCTCTTCAATGAATGCGATAAACAATATTCTTCTGATAACAAAGGTATTCGTTTACGGCTTTATCACGCTTATCACGCTGATTTCGATTATGAACATCATAAACACAATATCGAACTCAATGAACGAAAGGCGCAGGGAATTTGCAATGCTTCGTTCTGTCGGAATGACGCCGAAAGCATTTAAGAGAATGATTTATCTCGAATCGTTCAGCTACGGTGTAAGGTCGCTTGCATTTTCATTGCCCGTAAGCGTTTTGATACATTTCTTGATGTACAAGGTGCTTGCAAACAGCTTTGATTTCGGATTTCAGCTCAATATTACGCCGTACCTTATAGCCTCGGCTGCGGTATTCCTGATTATCGAAAGCGCACTGTTCTATTCGATAGACAGGATAAATGACGACAATATCATCGACACTCTAAAGACGGATGTCGGCTGATATAGATTTTTCACACAGCAAAAGGGAACTGATTTTCAGTTCCCTTTTGTCATAAAAGCCCCCGAGTATCAGCCAATACTCGGGGATTAACTTTGTTGTTTTTAACCGATTACATCGGAGGCATTCCGCCGTTTTGAGCCATACCCTCGTTCATCATCTGAGCGAACATACCCGGCTTCTTTTCCTTTTTCGGCTTGTATGCAGGGGGATTTTTAAGCTTTTCTTTAGCTTTCTTTCCCCTTGAGGTCGCAAGGAATTTGTTGACGAGAAGCACAGGCTCCTTCATATCCTCACACATATATTCGGCTACTCTTTCGCAGAGTACGGGGTCGTTGTTCATTTCGCCGAGAATGGTAACGGCGATAAGACCCTGAACGTCCGAGCTGCCGTTTTCGTAAATGTCGTTGAGAATTTTGAAAAGACGCTTGATTTCCGAAGCGTTACCCGATTTAATTGTATTTATAACGGGCTTTGCACCGTAATCTACGAAAAACTCTTCGGGAAGGAACTCGTCATACTTTTCAAAGTTTGCTCTGTACGGCTCTTTAAGCTCGGGATAAATTGCGGAAAGTCTGTTGGCAAGGGTGTTGCCGTCATAAGACTGAGAGCCGTTTTTGGCAGCCGTCTTTGAAACAGGAGTCGGCATCTTTTTTGACTTGGAGGCAGCGGCGTTTGCCGTGCCGAACTTTGCGTTTATAGTCTCGTTAAGCTCATTGCAAAGAGATTTAATATCCTTCTGGTCAAACTCTTCAAGATTGAAATAGTTGACCGAAGCCTTAACCAAATCCTCGTCCGTAGCCTCATCCGATTTAACGTCGGTATAGAAGAGCAAAGCCTGATTTCCGAAAATTTCGAAGCGGATTTTACCCTTTTCGCCTGCAAAGTCGATATAGCTGTGCTCGCCGTCGTGAATAACGGGAAGCTCGTCGGTTTTTTCTTTCGGCTCAACAGCGGTAAAGCCGTTTGCCTTTACAGAAGAATCAATGCCCGAAAGTACGGCATTGAGGGCTTCATTCAATTCCATCATATGCTGAAACCACCTTAAATTTTTTATACAAACGATATTGTAACATATAAAACGCGATTTGTCATTAAAATTTTTTATTAAATAATTGATAATAAATCGTTAATATGGTATTATATATATCTATATGTATGAATTTTATGGGGTGATTTAAGTGAAAAAAGCACTTATTATTTTCGGCGGTGCGTCGAGCGAGCATTTTGTTTCGTGCGTTTCCGCTTCATACGTTATCTCACATATCCCAACCGATAAATATGAGGTCGTTACCGTCGGAATTACAAGGGACGGAGAATGGTATCTCTATGAGGGCGATGTTTCCCTTTTGCCCGAGGACAAGTGGCTTGAAAGCGGAAAAATCACAAAAGCGGTTTTGTCCCCCGACAGAAAGGATAAGAACCTTATTGTTTTCAGAGACGATAAGGTTGAAAAGATAAAAATCGATGTCGCATTTCCCGTGCTTCACGGCAAGAACGGCGAGGACGGCACTATACAGGGGCTTTTTGAGCTTGCGGGAATTCCGTATGTCGGCTGTGATTATTGTTCGTCGGCTTGCTGTATGGATAAGGCAATCACAAACACGCTTGCAGATTCCGCAGAAATTTGTCAGGCGAAGTGGCTCTCCTGCGTTGCAGAGGAGTACAGGGAAATTAAAGACGGATTTTTGAAAAAGGCTGAGGATTATCTCGGCTATCCGATTTTTGTAAAGCCGGCAAATGCAGGCTCTTCGGTCGGTGTTTCAAAAGCGGTTGACAGAGCTTCTCTCGAAAAGGCTATGGAAGTGGCTTTCAAAGAGGACAGAAAAGTTGTTTTGGAGGAATTTATTGACGGCTTTGAGGTTGAGTGTGCCGTTCTCGGAAACTCCGACGCAAAGGCAATGTCGGTAGGTCAAATTAAGCCTGCAAACGAGTTCTACGATTACGAGGCGAAGTACGAAAACGACAACAGTGAGCTTTACATACCGGCACACATTCCCGAAGAGACAATCGAGGAGGTTCGCCGTGCCGCTGTCAGAGCATATACGGTGCTCGGCTGTTCGGGACTTTCGAGAGTTGACTTTTTCGTTACCAAAAAAGATAACAGGGTAGTTTTCAACGAGATAAACACAATTCCCGGTTTTACGCCGATAAGTATGTATCCGAAACTTTGTGAATACAGCGGTATAGGCTACTCGGAGCTTATTGACAGGCTGTTTACTCTTGCAGAGGAGAGAATGTATGGCTAAAAACAATGCGGTTATTCTCATAAAAGGCGAGCAGGTAATCGACGGCGAGCACGACGTTACGGAAATTGATGTAACGGGCGATTTGAGCGAAACCGACGGCGGCTTGAAGCTTGAATTTTGGGAATATCTTGACGATAAAGAAAAGGTACATACCGAAATTGTCATTGACGGCGACACGGTTACAATGAAAAAAGACGGCTCGGTTGCAACCGAGATGATTTTTGAAAAGGGCGTTCGACACAACGGGGAATACGTTACTCCCGTCGGTGCTTTGAGCGTCGGAGTCAACACGAATGATGTTGTTATTGATATTGAGGACGGCTCGGGCAAGATTTTGCTTGAATATGACCTTGATTTCAATATGGGCTTTTTGGCGAAAAATAAGCTTGAAATTAAATTGAACCCTAAGGAATAATATAGAAAATAAGGAGAAAACAGATGTCTGTATTGGTTAAAAAGACACAGGACGAATTGAGAACTCTTGTACTCGAGGCAGTCGGCAGGGCTGTTGCGGACGGCAAGCTTCCGGCTGAGCCGTTACCCGATTTTATCGTAGAGGTGCCTCAGGACAGGGCAAACGGAGATTACTCGACAAACGTAGCTTTCGCAGGAGCAAGAGCTTTCCGCAACGCACCGAGGAAAATTGCCGATATAATCGCAGAGTATATAGACCTTGACGGAACATATTTTTCGGAGTGCTCGGTTGCAGGTGCAGGCTTTATAAATTTTAGACTTTGCAGTGGCTTTTATGCCGATATTTTGCTTGATATTAAGTCGCTCAATGAAAAATACGGCAGAAGCGATTACGGTAAAGGCAAGAAATATAACGTAGAATTTGTATCGGCAAACCCCACAGGTCCTATGCATATGGGCAACGCAAGAGGCGGTGCATTGGGCGATTGTCTTGCGAGTGTGCTTGAAATGGCAGGCTATGAGGTCGAGAGAGAATTCTATGTAAATGACGCAGGAAATCAGATTGAAAAGTTCGGTCTTTCGCTTGATATTCGTTATCAGCAGCTCATAAAGGGCGAGGATGCCGTTGAACTTCCCGAGGACAGCTATCACGGCGAGGATATAATCGAGAGGGCAAAGCAGTTCCGTGAGAAGTACGGCGACGAATTTATTGACAAGTCCGAAGAGGGGAGAAGAAAGGCTCTTGTTGAGTTTGCTCTTCCGCTTAACATTGACAAAATGCGTGAAAATATGGCGAAGTACCGTATAAATTACGACACTTGGTTTATGGAGAGCACGCTTCATAAAAGCGGCGACGTCAAGGACTGCATAGATTACCTTACAAATAAGGGTCTTACCTATGAAAAGGACGGCGCACTTTGGTACAAGAATATCGAAGTTCAGACAGAGATGCTCAAAGAACAGGGTAAGACTCAGGAGGAAATCGATAAGCTTGAGTTGAAGGACGACGTGCTTATCCGTAAAAACGGAAACCCGACATATTTTGCCGCTGATATTGCTTATCACAGAAACAAGCTTGTTACAAGAGGTTTTGACAAGGCTATTGACGTTTGGGGTGCAGACCACCACGGACACGTTGCAAGAATGAAGGGCGTTTTGAGGGCACTTGACTTGGACGAGAGCAGGCTTGATGTTGTTCTTATGCAGCTTGTAAATCTTACAAGAAACGGCGAGGTTGTCAGGATGTCGAAGAGAACGGGCAAGGCGATCACGCTTACCGATTTGCTTGACGAAATCCCTGTTGACGCAGTAAGATTTTTGTTCAATATGCGTGAGCCAGGCTCTACAATGGACTTTGACCTTGACCTTGCGGTTGAAGAATCATCGCAGAACCCCGTATATTATTGTCAGTACGCAAATGCGAGAATTTGCAGTATTCTCCGTAAGCTCAAAGAGGATGGAATTACTCCGAGGCCTTGCACAAGAGAAGAACTTGAAAAGCTTACCGAGCCCGAGGAAAAGGAGCTTATCCGCCATCTTGCTTCGCTGACGGACGAGATTGTTCTTTCTGCGAAGAACTATGACCCGGCAAGGATCACGAGATACGCAATTACCCTTGCAACGCTCTTCCACAAGTATTACAACGCTTGCAGAATCGGCGTTGAGGATGAATCACTTATGCAGGCAAGAGTTTGCCTTTGCGAGTGTGTAAGAAGCGTTATGGTCAACATTCTTAATGCATTCAGCATCGAAACTCCCGACAGAATGTGATTTGAATATTATATTTTATAGTTAAAAGTTTATAATTAAAAGACTAAAAGTTTAATTAAAAGCGGTGCTCAAGCACCGCTTTTTGTTTACCGGTTAATATGATATTGAAATGCACCTACAACCGCATTTCAGCCTCCCTTGTGTAAAGGGAGGTGCCGAACGAACGTGAGGCGGAGGGATTGTAAGGCTGATTTTATATGATTTTATAAAAATCCCTACGCCACGTCGTCGTTTGCACCGTATCGTTCGCAACAGCCTTTGGCTGTCTCTCACTCACTATACAACTCCTCTTTTTCCGCAAAAATCACGCTCGGCTCGCCTGTTCGGTTGTAAACGCCCTCACGACGGCTCGCTGTCGCTACCAATTTTTGCGGTTTGCGGACAGGGGCAAGCCCTGTCCCTACGGTATGATATATAATGATTTATGGCTAATATGACATTGAAAAATTTTGTACAACCGTAGGGGCGACCTGCGGTCGCCCGTCAATTCATAGCAAATAAAAAACGGGCGAACACAGTTCGCCCCTACGGATTGTAGGTATATTTTTATATCATATCTGCCGCCGTTAGATTGTTGTTATATATGTTGATTTACGGTTGAAATAATACGAAAATAATAAGAATTTGTTAAATAATTTTTAATTTTATTAGAAAATATTGCATTATCCACACAAAAGTCTATAATCTATCTTGTAAGATAAATGAAAAACTCGGAAGGTGGATATAATGACACAAGCAAAAGCATCGGAAACAAAAAACACAGAGGTTAAAGACGAGTTGACGGTTGAAAAGCTGATAATGATATTCCTTGTGGCTTGCCTTGTCGGCTATGCCGTTGAGGAAATATGGTGCTTTATAAGACACGGATATTTCGAGTCGAGGCACTCCCTGATATACGGTCCGCTGTCCGTGCTTTACGGTATGGGTGCGGTTTTGTTGACGGTATCGCTCTATAAAATCAAAGACTCAAAATGGTACACGATATTTTTAACGGCGTTTGTAGTCTGCTCGGCGGCTGAATACATAGCGTCGCTCGGTCAGGAGATTCTTTTCGGCTCGGTAGCTTGGGATTACAGCAATGTACCGCTTAACATAAACGGAAGAATTTGCTTGTTGTATTCGCTGTTTTGGGGCGTTCTCGGACTTGCGTGGATAAAGGGAATTTACCCGGTCTTGAGCCGCACGATTGATGCAATTCCTAAGGATGTTACAAAATATATCTGTATCGCATTTACGGTTTTCTTCGTTTTTGATTGCATAGTATCCGCTTCCGCCGCAGCAAGAATGGATAAACGTCAGGAAAATGTGCCGGCAAGAAATAAGGTCGAGGTTTTCCTTGATGAGCATTATACCGACGAGCGAATGCACGCAATTTATGCAAATTCAAAGGATGTTTGAGTTTTGTAATTCCCCATTTCACAGCGTATGAATTGAAATATTCA